>Ga0209698_10000261_pt1 | contig 58153 bp, 44 predicted proteins | sample LitLauG_LLR_2012_FD_187203 | JGI IMG/M metagenome (GOLD analysis project Ga0209698, IMG submission 187203) | Freshwater sediment microbial communities from Pennsylvania, USA - Little Laurel Run_MetaG_LLR_2012 (SPAdes) (version 2) | ecosystem: Environmental > Aquatic > Freshwater > Creek >... | reverse complement strand
TGTGGAATAGTCGTTAATAAACTGGAATGAGTCCGCCATTCTAACTTCCTTCACCTTCTCCAGCGCGATTCCATGCCACCACTCCTTCTGGAATGGGTCGATCGAGGTATGGTGACCTGAGCCGTTCAATGCCCTTGCAGCCAGGAAGTAGACCGTGCTGAAACCGTAACCCATGCCAATCTCAAGGGTCGCCTCGGGCTTGACGTCGCGGCACAACTGGAAAATCCACATTCCCTGTTGTGGGTTGATGCGGGTGGTTTTGTCGATCTCATGGTGCTGGCCGTCGTAGCCAACTTGGGACTTACCATGATACATAGACAGCAGCGCGCCCTTGAAAGGTTCATCAAGCGGCTGCAAAGCTTCCTCAAGTGAAATTGAGGGGACCTTCGTTCGCTTGCGGAACAAGAGAGTCGAAAAATCCACGTTGTACCTCCGCCTTTCCACTTGCGTGAGCATTCAACCGCCCGAAGTAAACAGTGTTCACGATATTTGTAACCGCGCGGGGATCGGCTTCGCCCGTGCCACGGTCAGTTTCAAACCTTTCGAACTTGCGGATTCCACGCAAGCCTGCCGACCATGCCTACCAATAGCGCCCAAAGAAGCCTCTCCGGCTCTTCAAACTTCCTTCCCGTGAATAGCTTTTTGAAAGAGCTTTTGGTGAGAGAGGAAAACTCCCAGTAGGCCATCTTCAGCGCTTCCCGGTCGCCTCCCAGAATGTGTTTGCAATAGAAGGCGCCACGCCCAACGACGTATCTGTGATTCAAGGCCTTGACTTGAGCCTCGGTCGTGCGTCCATGGTTGTGATAGACCAGGATGTCAGGTGAATAGAGCATCTTCAAGTTTTTCCTGAAGACGCGATAGAGAAGATCCAGATCTTCCATGACCGCGCCAATTCTCGACCCGGGCCCCAGAAATGGGTCGAAATCCCCAACTGTTTCGAATGTCTGCCGGCGGATGGCCATATTAGCGCCGATCATCAGCAGGAAGAGTTGATCGCGTGAGGTGATCAGGGTTCTCTCCCGGGATGTCCTGATCGTCACAGGGCTATCCTGGGGATCAAAAAGCTCGACGCGACCTCCGATTACTGTAAGGACGGGATCTGATTCAAATTCCCGGGCAATTTCGGCGAGCCAGTGTAAGTCTGGGACGCAGTCATCATCCGTGAAAACCAGAATTTCACCGGTGGCCGCGCGAATACCGGTGTTTAGAGCAAGAGACTTCCCCTGGCGATTCTCGCGGAGATACTTGAATTGCTTAGGATCTTTCTCCACCCAGGGGGCTATGCGGCCCTTTGTATCGTCGGTGGAATTGTTGTCGACGAGCAAGACTTCCCATTCGACGCCTTCCGGCACGACTTGATGAGAAAGTTCCTGCAGGAAATTAAGCAGGCTCTCCGATCGATTGTAGCTGGCGATGATGATGCTGAGCTTCATAAGAATTCGGGGAAATCCGTCTGTTAAACTGAACTGCTTCTCTATCGTGTTGCTATTTCGCGGGGTTGAGCCCCTGGACCGGCTGCTGAAGCGAGCGATTCTGCAGCCATCGTTTGCCCTCCACCATCTGGCCGAAAGTCTTCCCGAGCTCCAAACGGTAGAACATACGGCGCTTGACGCCGTAAGAGAAAATCCACTTCAGAAAAAACTTCAAGGCCACCGGAAACAGATATCGGGGAACGCCAAAGAGACGGCTTACGCCTTCGGGCATCCCGCCGGTTCGGACAGTCCATCGGCCATAGTGAAATGCGAATTCTTTACAATACTTCCGCGTAGTCCTGAATTCTTCGACCGGATGGTAAACGATAGCCTGGGGCGCATAGTACAGGCGCTCGCCGGCGTTCATGAGTCTTCGGCACAATTCGGTGTCTTGCCCACCTAGCAGGTCCTTTAGCCTCATCAGATCGGTGCGGAATCCTCCGTACTTTTCGAAAACTGTCTTCTTGAAAGCCATATTTGCGCCAGTGGCAGTGATGGTCAATTGCTTGGGTACGTCTCCCTGTTCGAATCGGACAATCCCACCAAAACCTTCGTGACGGAAAGGGCCGTCCAGGTCAATCCAGGCAGGCTGTTTGCAGGTCCAGACCGGTACGATCCTGCCGCCAATTCCGGCGCAGTCGAATTCCCGGGACGCTTTATAGATCTCAGCCACCCAATCCACATGCAAGGTCAGATCGTCGTCCGTAAAAGCGAGGATCTCGCCGCGCGCCCGCTCTATCCCTGTATTGGCGGCATGGGACTGGCCTTGCCGCTCCTCGAAGACATATTGCAATCTCCCGTCAAACTTCGTTGCAAAAGACTCTACAACCGCCCGCGTGCCGTCCGTCGAATTGTTATCCACGACCAGGATTTCCCATTCGATATCGGCAGGCACCACGCAGGCCTGCAGGCTAGTAAGAAACTTCGCCAGATCCTTGGAGCGGTTCCAGGTGCAGACGATTACACTCAGATCCATTTCCTCACCTATCCTTTTGCTTGCTCAGTTCTCGGCTTAGGCCGGGCTTGTGGCCACCAGCGGGCCAGGCTTTTCGCTGCCAAGCTAGGATGTGACAAACCATTCCAGACGGCCATGCAGAAACCCCTGAAAAGTCCAAACCAGCTGAACGTTATGCCCAGGTCACGCAGCCGCCTCTGATGGTGTTCCCAGTACGTTCTCCCGCGCATCTGAAGAAGGCCTTCTGCAAAAATCTGATAGTACTCTTTGAGGCGAAAACCAAACCGCTGTTCGTACTCCTCTCGATCCAGGTATTTCGGGCCGTACTCGAGAAGCTCGGTCAGGAAAGTGAGATGGATCGTGTTCATTCTGTCAGCAAAGGTTGAGTGGGATTCATCCTGGGTTCTTGTGAACGTCAGTATCTGGTGTACAAATCCAAAGTCAGATTCCTCCAGAACCCGAAAACAAGCCATGGCGTCGGCGTGAAGATTCGACTCGTCGTAGAATTTCTCAACCTTACGAATGAACTCAGACCGGATAAGGGTTGCCGTCGGGGCACCGCAGACGTAAGTACCTGTGAGAAGCCGGAGGCGGCAGAGTTCCCGTCCAGAAACGACATTTCTCGGAAAAGGCAAGCCTCGCCAAATCACATGTGTGCCGTTGCCCAAGAGCCCGTATGCTCCCACGACGCCAATGGACGGATTGGCCTCCGCGATTGCCACCATTTTCATGATGCATTCGGGATGGAGCCAGTCATCGGCAAGCACTACTTTGCAATACTTACTCTCCTTTGAAATCTGCCGAATGGCGTGGTTGTGATTTGGCAGTATCGGCAGGAACTCGCGGTTGTCATGAATGCGGATTCGCGGATCCCTGGCAGCGTAACTCTGCGCGATTTCCAGAGTGCGATCCGTGCTGCGGTTGTTCACGATGGTGTAGTCCCAATTCTGGTAGGTCTGGCCCAGCACGCTCTCGATACAATCGGCAAGGTAATCCTCGCCGTTGAAGACGGGCGTGATCACACTGACCAGGGGCTGCTCCTGGGGATTCAGCCGCTGGACGTAGAAATCCGAAACGCGGTACGAAGACGCTGGTTTCGACGCAAATATCTTTTCCTGGTTCACAGTTGCGTCCGGTACGCACTCCATTTTTCGCGTTCGCTCGCTCCCGGCTCCTCGGCGCGGGATAATTGCTCGGTCTGAAGTCCCTGCAGATCCCACCTCTGCGGGAAGTAGACGATTCCCCAGCGCGAGTCGATTTGCTTTCCTGAGCGATAGAAATTCGCCATTTCAACGTCAAGCTTGGCGCAGTGTTCGACACCATCATAGACAACTTGGCTGAGGCCGGTGATCCACAAGGAAAAATCGTAGCGTCCCGGAAGTAGATTTAGGAAATCGATCTCCAGATCCAGTTGTCCATCACCGGGAGCAATTTCCGGAATGTCCAGGCTGTGATGCCAGGTGCTGGTATCCGTCACCAGCGTTCCCATTTCTGTCAGAAGCCGAAATCCAAAGCTGGGATAGGGAATCGCTTTTTTGGCGTGGTAGTGAAAGCGCAGGCGGAGACTGTCACCGCTGCGCGTAACCAACTGCGGCTGCCCGTCCATGCCCAGGAAAGAAATGCCCGTGTAGCGAATGTCGCCGTTTCCGTGACGCTTCTCCACTGCGCTCAAGTCGGAAGCGCTCTGTTGCGTCTCGGCAAAGGAAGACAAATAGGATTCGATGACTTCATGGGTCGATCCGTCTTGCCGGACACGTCCGCTGTCAATCCAAATGCCGCGGGAGCACAAGTTTTCTACGGCCGCCATATTGTGTGAAACAAACAAAACGGTCCGTCCGCCCTTCCGTAAGTCTTCCATGACGCTGAGGCACTTCTTTTGGAAGCCGGCGTCGCCCACGGCGAGCACTTCATCAACGATCAAGACGTCCGGGTCGAGATGCGCAGCGACGGCAAACCCCAACCGGAGGCGCATTCCGGAGGAATAACGCTTGATGGGAGTGTCGATAAAGCGCTCCACTCCCGCGAATTCGATGATTTGGTCAAGCTTGGCCGCGACCTCTCGTTGCTTCATTCCGAGAATAGAACCGTTCAAAAAGATGTTTTCTCTTCCAGTGAGCTCTTCGTGAAACCCCGTGCCGACTTCGAGCAACGAAGCGACCCGGCCGCGAACCATTACTCGACCCGAAGTCGGATACGTGATTTTGGAAAGTATCTTCAGCAAAGTGCTTTTGCCGGCGCCGTTGCGGCCGATGATACCGACAACCTCTCCTTGCTTGATGCCAAACGACACATCGCGCAAGGCCCAAAGCGTATCGGTGACGGCGGTTTCTTTCGCGAAGGGGTTTTTCAAAAAATTGGTTAGGCGCTCACGAAGCATCGTCTGCTCGCTGGCTTTCCCTAACAAGTATTGTTTCGAAAGATGTTCCACGCGGATAGAATCACTCATGCGCGTCCATTCTCCATTCTGGCAGGAGCGGATTCCTTTTCACCTGGTTCCCTTGTGCTTTTTGCGCATTGCATCATCATCGAACGATTTCTTCCTCGGAATTCAAACTAGATAATATCCGCAAAGGTTTTCTCGGCCTTGCGGAAGTAAAGTGCTCCAATTGCAAAAAAGACCAGAGACGTGCCAAACGAAATCGCCATGTAACCCCAGTCCACTTGCCGGTCGGGGAAGAGACATACGCGGAATCCTTCCATGACAGCGGTAAGCGGATTGAGTGCCAGCAAAGGCCGCCAGCGCGGCGAAAGATAACTCACCGGATAGAGTACCGGGCTGACCCACAGCCCAAGTTGAATGATGAAAGGGATGACGTGCTTGATGTCGCGGTACCTTACGTTCAGCGCCGCGAACCACATGCTGATCCCCACAGTCACAATCAACATCTGCACTACCACCAGCGGCCACAACAGGATTTTCCAGGTCGGTGCGATCCGGTAATACAGCATCATGACGATAAGGAAGGATGAACCGACGCCAAAGTCCATCAAACTGCTCAGCGCTGATGAAGCGGGCAGCAGAATCCGCGGAAAATAAATTTTCGTGATCAACGGCGCATTGGTCACTAGGCTGTTCCCTGCCTGACCCAGCGTGCTGGCGAAATAGGTCCACGCAACCAGCGTCGTATAGAAAAACATGGGATAAGGAATCCCGCCGCTGGGGATATTCGCCATGCGCCCAAAGAAAAATGTGAAGATAAACATCGTAAACAGCGGCTGGATGATGGCCCAAGCCGCGCCGAAAGCCGCTTGCTTGTACCGCACTTTGACGTCGCGCCACGCAAGGAAATAAAGCAGCTCGCGGAAGTGCCAGAGCTCCGACGTCCATTCCCCTTTGGCCGCGCTGATCTCTTCCCCCTGCTGCGGGAGGAGCGGACGCGGCTCTTGTTCCTGGATTACCACACTAGCTTCCGGCAATGAAAACCCTCCGCAAATCCGCCAGGGCTATTCGCTTCAATACCCCGGATTCGCTGCAAACCCATGAAAGTGTCCGCTGTGAACCACTGCTTCGTCCGCTGCGACGCAAAGGCGTCAAGAATAAGCTTGGCCTTTCGCTCGCACGTGGCGCGGTCCAGCCCTACAAAGAAATTCGGTGCGCCCAGGTCCCCATCGTACTTGGGAATCTCATATTCCAGGATCAAGTGGCTGCGGAACGTGTTCCAAGTCAGTTCACAGATCACCCTGTGATCCTGATGCAAATCCTGCCTGCAATGCGTCAGAATCAAGTCCGGTGCGAACGTTTTCTTCAGCTTTTCAAATTCACCTTTGATCTGCGCCTGCTGCGAAGGAAAAAGCGTGTCGCGATAATTGCGAATTGCCACTTTCTTTTTCTTCGCCGTCGCCAGAAACAAGTTCGCTGCCCGCGCTGCCTCTTTTTTCCGAACCGGAGTCGAGCTGAATACCACCCAGTAGATTTCGACTCCCGGATGCTCGCGCAAGAGACGCAGAATCGTTCCACCACAGCCAATTTCAATGTCGTCGCAGTGTGAACCCAGGCACAGGATCCGGCGCAGGGGACGTTCCGCGGAGCCTAGGCGCAATTCAACCATCGCGCCTGCTCGCCGCAACGCCCGCAGGCTCGCCGGACGTAGATTTCGCGGGCTCCGTTGACGGAGCCGCGCTTTGCGCCGCCTTGGAGTTCCAAACCACCCACGGTGCATCACCCCGCGCGTACAGGTCGTCCAACTGCTGTTTGTCCTTAAACGTGTCCATCGAAGCATAGAAACCGTTGTGCTCGTAAGCCATCAACTGCTTTTCCTGAATCAACCTCCGGAACGGTTCGAGTACCAGCTCCTCCCCTTCGCGCATGTACTTGAAAATATCCTGCTTGAGCACAAAGTAGCCGCTATTGATCCGCAGTTCCGCGTCGCGTATCGACTGGATATCCTTCACCACGCCATCGGGCCCCGCGGATACCATGTGGTAAGTCAAGTTAGGTTTCGCGGAAACGAAAGTGGCAATCTTGTCGTGCTGCTGCGCAAAATCCACCAGTTTCGGCAGCTCCAGATCGGTCAAGCCGTCCGCATAATTTGCAAGAAACGCTTTTTCTCCGACAAGGTATTTTTCTACTGCCCTGAGCCGCTGCCCAATGTTCGAATGCATCCCCGTCTCAGCAAATGTGATGTTCCAATCGTGAATATCGCTGTTAAAAAGTTGCAGGTCTTTGCCGCCCTTGGAAAGCGAAAAGTCATTTGAAACGCATTCGTCGTAGTGCAGAAAATATTGCTTGATGGCGTCCGCCCGATAGCCAAGACACAAGACAAAATCCTTGTGGCCATAGTGCGCGTAGTACTTCATTACGTGCCAAAGCACCGGCCGGTAGCCGATCGGCACCATCGGTTTCGGGACGTTGTCCGCATATTCCCGCAACCGCATTCCCAGCCCGCCGCAAAATATGACGACTTTCATCTGCGTTACTCCTTTACTGCTCGAACCACCGGCAAATCCCGTGGCCTGCTGCTGCATCACGCATAAACTTGCACCTCGGGAATTGGCACCACGAATTTCCCGCCCCACTCGCGAATAAATGCGTTCTGCTTGATGATTTCATCCTTCAAATTCCAGGGAAGGATCAGCAGATAGTCCGGCTTGGTCTGTTGAATGCGTTCCGGCGAAAAAATCGGGACGTGCGTTCCGGGCAGGAATCTTCCGTGCTTGTAAGGATTCCGATCCACGGTGTAATCAAGAAAATCCGTTCGAATCGCGCAATAATTCAGCAGCGTGTTCCCTTTTCCCGGCGCCCCGTACCCCGCGATTTTCTTTCCGCTTCGCTTCGCGCCAATCAAAAACTCCAGAAGCTTCCGCTTCGTTTCCTTTACCTGCTCCGCGAAACGGGAATACGTCTCCAACCGCATGGCTCCGGCCGCTTCTTCGCGTGCCCGTAAATCCGTGGCGCGCTGCGTCACCGGCTTCAAGGAATCTTCCGCATGCCGCCCGTAAATCCGCAGCGAGCCACCATGCGTTGGCAGTTCTTCCACGTCAAAAAGCGTGATCCCGTGTTCCGCGAATATCTTTTCCACCGTCACAAACGAGAAGTACGAAAAATGTTCATGATAAATTGTGTCGAACTGGTTCTCTTCCATCAGCCGCTGCAGGTGAGGGAACTCCATGGTGATCACGCCCGTCGGCTTGAGCAGGATTTTCATTCCCGAAACAAAATCATTCAGGTCCGGCACCTGCGCCAGCACATTGTTTCCGAGCAGCAGGTCCGCCCCCTTGCCCTCGGCAACCAGCTCGCGCGCCGTCTCTCTTCCGAAAAATTTAACCAGTGACGGCACGCCCTTCTTCACCGCCACCTCCGCAACATTCGCCGCCGGCTCGATCCCCAGCACCGGCACTTTCTTTTCTACGAAGTACTGCAGCAGATACCCATCGTTGCTGGCCAGTTCGACAACGAAGCTCTTCGCACCGATCCCGAAGCGCTCCACCATCTTATCCGTGTACTTCTTGGCGTGCGCCAGCCATGAATCCGAATACGATGAAAAATAAGCGTAGTCGGTGAAGATATGCTCTGGCGTAACGTACGCCTCCAACTGCACCAGAAAGCACTTCCCGCAAACGTACGCATGCAACGGATAGAATGCTTCCATCTGGTTCAGCTGTTCCCTGGGAAGAAAGCTCTCACACAGTGGCGACATTCCCAGATCCACGAACGTGTGTTCGAGCTTCGTCCCACAGAATCGGCAACCGGCTTGTTTCGTCGCAGTCATCAATCTTCCTGTTTGTACTTGAGTAGTTTCTCCGACACGGTTCAATTACGCCTTCGACGCCGTCACCAACTCTTCCGGCTTCGCAATCGGCGGTTGCGTCTCATACATCTCAAAGTACTTCTCCGACAGATGCGTCAAGTCCGTCCCACGCAGGTAGTCTCCCATCGTCGTCCCGGTGCAAGCCGAGTCCACATTCGGAGCGCCGTGCCGTGCCTCCACGTCGTCCACGTTCACCGTGCGGAAATCGATACTGAATCGCGTCTTCCCGGAATTATTCGGCACGCTCGAATGCATTTGCGCAGCGGAAAACAGCAGCACGCCTCCCGGCGGCGCAATCACCCGAATCTGCGGATCAAGTTCCATCGGCTCTTCCGGCTTCGGCTGTTTCCGCGTGTCCTGCTTGATGAACTGCGCGGCGTTCTGCCGGCTAGTGCGATTCCATTCCGCATAGTTATATTCCGCCGAGCCGTTCCGCACTGCCTGGCTCCAATACCGCGGATGAAATGCCATCGCATTTTCCGAAACGATCGGATAAATCGGCATCCACCAGTTGATCTGGCACATCGGCGCCGAATACCACGTGTCGCGATGCGGGTGGAACGCGTACGCAATCCCGGAAGTCAGAAAATCATCGCTCGTAGAAGAACGCATCCGCGGCACGTCAAAATACGTTTTCTCCAAACTGAATCCCAGGTCCCCCAGCATTCCCTGGATGCACTTCTTCGATTCCGGCGCATGAATGAATTTCGGCTTCAGATCCGAAAGAATCGCGGCGTACTTCTCCACGGGCATGTGAAACTGCGCCGTCTCTGGATCGAAGGGATGAAACGCCGCTTCCACCATCTTCCGCGCAAAATCCACCAGCGCCAGTGAACTCGGCGTCGGCGAATACACCAGCAGCTGTCCGCGATAAAGCAGCTCTCGCTTTTTCTCCTCGGCGATTGGTGCATCAATGATTAGCGAATTCATAGTCTTATCCTTTCCGCCGACTCAACGCGCAGCCTGCGGCACTGCTTTCAATTCTTTTCGCAACAACTTGTGTTCCTCGAGAGCTTCCGCAGCCTTGCGTATGCCCTCAAAACGAACGCCTGAGTGCTCCGCAATGTCCAGCAGCGAATTCTTTCCGTCCGATTGGTTCAGCACCCAAAGCATCGCCATCTCGCTTACTCCTGCGTCCGCCGTACCACCAACCATCCGGTACAGCCCCCGCTTTCCGAGTTGCGGTTCGCACTTCGGACTCAAATTCACAAAGGTGCCGTTGTTTTCCAGCACCGAGAGAATCTCCAGGCTGACCGCCAGCGCTTCTCCGAGTTTATCCGCATGGACGAACTCCAGGTTGTCCGCTGACGTGTGGTATTCCGGAAAGGTACCGTGCGGCGTGCGCGATAACCTACCAACGGAAAGATTAATCCCGGGTGAACAGTACTGCCGCTCGTCGTAACCATAGGGCGAGAATTCCAGAATTTCGTGTGCTTTCCCGGAATGCTTCAACACGTGCGCCGCCACCCGGTCAATCTCCGCCGCACCTTTCCGGCTCTTTTTGTAATGCAGCGTTCCCGCATCGCCGACACCGGTCAGTACCAATCCGTGCTTGATGTTCGCAATCTTCTCTTCGTTCCTCGCCAGCCAGGTGATCGCGCCAATCGTTCCGGGAATGAAGAGAAATCGGTACGAATACCGCCGCGGCGCGGACTGCAGGAATCGCGCGATCGAAACCGCCAGCGTAATGCCCGAAAGATTGTCATTGCACAGCGAAGGATGGCATGTGTGGCACGAAATCAGCACTTCGTCCCGCGTCTCGCCCGACAGGTAATACTCCCCGTACGTCAAATGCCCGTCTTCCAAAGTCGAATCAATACAGACTTCGTATTCTTCGTCCTTCATTGTCGCAAGCTGTTTTTCGCTTAGGCAAAATCCCCAGCTTTCTTTGTAATAAGACGTCCGGTAGGGAATCCAGTCCGGATGCTTTGGAAGCGTGGAAAGGTGTTCTTTCAACTCCGCCAGCCCCATCCGCTGCCGCACCGGCACGCTGTAATTCACCACATGCAAATTCGACTTCTTAAAATCAATCACCCGCTCGCCCTTCGCATTTTTCACATAAGCGTCGCGGATGTTCCATTCCTTCGGAACCGTCCAATCGAATACTTGAGTGCCCGTCGGGACTTCCCGAATCTCCAGCGGAACCTGCCGCTGCAGCAGCCGCAGTGTCTCTCGCAGGCCATCGCCGGTAATGCTGCGGCAAATCGGGTAAAGCTCCCCGATCAAGCGAAGCATCGCCTGGCCTTCAGCCAGCGCATCGAAACCGCTTTGGAGTTCTAACGTGTTCAAGTCTTGCTCAGCGTTCTCAGGCAACAAAGTCGGGATACTTCTGGTCGCGTTCGATAATGATTCGCTCGCCGTCAGGCCATTCAATTCCAAAGGCTGGATCGTTCCACCGTACGCCTCGTGCGTGCTCCACCGAATACCGTTGCGCCATCTGGTAGAAAACTTCGGTGTCGTCCTGCAGCGTCTGGAATCCATGCGCGAAATCTTCCGGGATGTACAGCATCCTTCGATTTTCAGCCGAGAGCTCCACTGCAAAATACTGCTTGAATGTCGCGGAAGCCGGCCGCAGGTCGATGATGACGTCATAAATCGAACCGGAAGTGCACCGCACCAGCTTTGCTTCCGCGAAAGGCGCCGCCTGGTAGTGCATACCTCGCAGCGTCCCTTTCCGCTTGTTGAAGGAAACGTTGCACTGCGCCACTTGCGTCTTCAACCCGTGCGCTTCGAATTCCTGTTCGCAAAACGTCCGGGCAAAAAAACCTCGCTCGTCCGAGCGTCGTTCCAGTTCGATGACGAGTGCGCCGGCCAGCTTAGTCTCCGTGAAGATCAATTCTCACCAACCGCTCATCAAGAGCACGTCAGGAATTCTTCGCTTGCAGCACGTGTTCGGATTCCACGGTTTGCCAGCGCAAGTCCGAATTCAAGCGGCCCGAGGCCAACAGTCCCTGGATGTGATCGATGCGCTTGTAGCGCGCGCCCTCGAAATCCTCCACGCGAAGGTCCACCTTCTTGTACGCTTCGTAAAGCTCGCGCGCGCCGCGCCGGGCATCCCACTTCGGCTGAAACGCCGGAAGCACCTTCGTAATGCGCGAAAAATCCGCGCGGTAGCAGCGTTTGTCGGGCCCTGCGTCCGCTGCAAATTCAATCTCACAACCGGGAACTGTTTCCTTCACGATCTCCGCCAGGTCGCGAATCCGGTAATTCTCTTCGCTGCGTCCCACGTTGAACGCCTGGTTATGAATCAGCTCGCGCGGAGCTTCGAGCGCGGCCAGAAACGCGCGCGAAATGTCTTCGATGTGCACGATCGGCCGCCACGGCGTCCCGTCACTCTTGATGAACACGCGGCCCGTCGTCAGCGCCCACGCCGTCAGGTTGTTCAGTACCAGGTCAAATCGCAACCTCGGAGAAACGCCATAAGCCGTAGCATTGCGCAGAAACACCGGGCTGAATTCCGGGCTTGCTAGTTGCGATACTTCCTGTTCCACCAGCACCTTCGAACGTCCGTAAGGAGTAACCGGATTGAATTCTGCCGTTTCATCCAAAATCTTGTCGCCCGCCGCCCCATACGTGCTGCAGGAAGACGAAAACAGGTAGCGCTTGACCCCGACTTCTTTGGCCAGCCGCGCCAGTTGCACCGAGGCGTGATGGTTGATGTCGTACGTCAGATTCGGGTTCAGATTGCCCAGCGGATCGTTGGAGAGCCCTGCCAGGTGAATGACCGCCTCAAAGCCCTTCAAGTCGGCAGCCACCACATCGCGCAGATCCTTGCGAATCGAGGGGAATTCCCGCGGCGCCTCCCCAAATGTGCACTGCTCAAAGAGATCGCTGTCCAGGCCAACAACCTCATGCCCGGCATCCGCCAGGAGGGGAGCCATCACGGTTCCGATGTAGCCCTTATGTCCTGTAATCAGTATCCGCATTTCCACCGTTCCTTATGTAAGCCGAGAGCTGCCGTTAGGCGAGGACAGACTGACACCCGAACTCATGGTGGAGGTATGCATGCCGCGTGCCAGTACCAGCCTACCGGTCCCATTCTAACCTGTTGTAAAATAATAGTTTATGGAGGATGGTTCGGGGCGCCAAAGGCTCTCAAGAGCGTAACGTCTATGCTTTTCCCGTAAGCGGTACCCATTTTCACTCGACCGCCTCGGCTCTCAAGGACTCCTGAATTAACAGTCTCAACTGCCGTAAATACAGAGTCTTACGCCCGAATCCCCCTCAATTCAAGCTCGGGACACATCGGTTGGATCTTGACTTTCTTTTCACTTCGATGTATTCTCGAAAACAGAGCGAATTGCGCTTCAAAGCTCTTCATCCCACGCTAAGTTTTTTAGAATCAACACTTATGAAAATGCGGGCAAAATTGTGCCTCTAACTGCCTTTAGAATCAACACTTACAGAAGCGTTGATTCTGCATGACTTTATCTCCCTTCAGAATCAACACCTATGAAAATACTGGGGGGAGGGTGTACCCTAAATCGACCGTTGCGTCTCCACAGGCCCCATCTCAGAGATCAGGGAACCGAGAGGGCAGAATTCCACGTCGCGGATCAGCTTTCTGAGCTTGGATTCTGTCCCTTGCAACCCGAAATAGTGCCGCGCTCGCGCCGAAAGGCTTCCACCCATTCTTGGCTGCTGTGGATCTAGTTCCCACGGGTGAATGTAGACGCAAACGGGGAAATTTTCGTGCTGGTTCAGGTGCCGGATTGCCCATCGTGTATAGCTGTAAGGCAAAAACCGCAGGTAGGCCCCGCCGCCGATCGGCGACCTGCTCGATCCGATCATCAGCGTCGGCATGGGAAATTCCAGAATTTTTCCGCTCGGCGTATTCACCCAAAACGGAGTCCGCGGCGCATCCGGAACCCCATAGGAAGGATGTTTCACCGGGAAAACGCTCGAGTCGTACTGAAATCCTTCTTCGGCCAGAATCTCCAGCGCCCAAGACGATTTCTTTGTGACCGAAAAGCTGGGAGCACGGTAACCGAGCACCTTTTTCCCCGCCGCATCTTCGATAACGGCTTTTGCGCGGTGAGTATCTTCGCGAAACTCTTGCGGAGTCAGATCGAAGATCTTCCGATGTAGCAAACTGTGGCACGCGATTTCGTGCCCCGCAGCGGCAACCCGCGCCACAATTTCTGGTTTTTTTTCCGCCACCCAGCCGAGAACGAAAAAAGTCGCCAGGCAGTTTTGCTCCGCGAGCAACGCGAGGAGCCGGTCGGTGTTCGCCGCGACTCGGCTCGGGTACGAGTCCCACTCTTCCAGGCGCACTTTGCCCGAGTAGGCGCTGACGTGAAAATAATCCTCAAGGTCAACCGTAAGAGCGTTCTTCATTCACCATCCAAAGGAGTTGAGCCGCGGTCGCTTCCTCAATTGTACACACAAACTTTTGCCGGTTGAGGCCGTGCTACCTCTAAGCAACTCCGTATTCCACGAGTAACATTCGCTGGGATGAGCGCAAACTGTTCCGCCCTAGTGTGCTAGTCTCGCCAGTGCGGCACGAAAACGATTCGATGGATTGCGCTTGCGAGTTCTGACGTTTACAGCCCTTTATCCCAACAAGGCCAATCCCCTTCAGGGAATTTTCATCCACCAGCGCGTGAAGCATCTCGCGCTCCGCTCCGGCAATTCCGTCGAAGTCATCGCCCCTGTTCCCTACTTTCCTTCCTGGATGCCGGGCGAGCGCTGGCGGCAGTTCAGCCAGATCCCGCGGGAAGAAACAATAGAAGGCGTGTACATCCACCATCCGCTCTATCCGCTCCTGCCCGGAATCAGCATGCCCGCGCATGGAATGCTGATGTATCTGGCATCTCTGCCTCTCGCGCGGCGGTTGCATCGGGAAAACCAGTTCGACTGCATCGATGCCCACTTCGTTTATCCGGACGGGTTCGCCGCCGTTCGTCTTGGCAAGAAATTGGGACTGCCTGTCGTTGTTTCCGCGCGCGGCACGGACATCAATCTTTATCCATCGTTTCGGTTGATTCGCCCGATGCTGCGCTGGACGCTGATGCACGCCGCCGGCGCCATCGCCGTCTCCGCCGATTTGAAAAACAAAATAGTCGCTCTTGGCATTCCCGAATCAAAGATCCAAGCGATTTCCAACGGTGTCGACACCGAACGTTTTCAGCCGTGCGATGCAAAATCAGCGCGCAAGCAATTGGGGCTTCCGGAAGAAGGCCACATTGCCGTTTCCATAGGCTCCTTGATCGAATCAAAAGGGCATCATCTGCTCATTGCCGCGGTCGCCGAACTTGCCCGGTCTTTCCCGCAACTCCGTCTCTACATCCTCGGTGAAGGTGTTTACCGCTCCACACTAGAGCAATTGGTTCGCGAGAAGAATTTGCAGCACCGCGTTTTTTTCTTCGGCAACCGGCCGAATGGGGAGTTGAACCTCTGGTTCAGCGCGGCGGATCTCAGTTGCCTGATGAGTTCGCGCGAGGGCTGGCCTAATGTGGTTTCGGAAGCGCTCGCCTGCGGCACGCCGGTTTTGGCCACGCGCGCAGGAGGCATTCCAGAAATTATCAGCTCTCCCGAACTGGGCATGTTTGTCGAGCGCAATGTCCAATCGATTGCGGTGGGAGTGGAGCGGGCGCTCACCAAACCGTGGAATCGAGCGGAGATTGCGCGGCACTCGCGTTCGCGAAGCTGGGATGCGGTGGCCAGGGAAGTTGAAACTTTCCTCCAATCGACAATTTCTCCCAAATCGTAGCGAGAACTGAGGTCAGTTACCGCTCATTGGGAAACGGATTCTCCAGCGCCATGGGCGAGCGAACTCCCAGAACGGAAGAAGGACCAGGTAGCAAGCGGTCTTGAAGCATTCGAGCAAAATGGCTTTGTGATTCGAGCCGCTGTTCCCGCTTTCCTCTGGCGTGGCCACGAACGAACATTTTACGTTTCGCCGCAGCAACCTCCGGCAGCACATTCGCAAGCGCCGCAAATGAGAGCCGCTGCTGACGACAAGAAGTGACGAAATCTCAGGATGCGTGAGGAGCCAATCCGCAAGCGCGCCGATCTCACTGAGGGTGCCCAGAGTCCTCACGCGGATGCGCTCCACAGTGAATTGCTGATTCTCGAACGAAACAAAGAAATGGCGTTGCTGCGGCGGGATGCTCTGCGCCATTTGTAGCAGGTCAATTGTCTGCGGCAAACCCAATTCCCGAAACCGGCGAATCTCGAACCGGCCGACACTGAACCAAATACACTTGGCAATACCCTGCTCTAGAAGCTCGATCGCGAAAAGTTTGCGGCTCTTATGACCGGCGAGGACGAAAATGGCGTCCGCGGGCACGACAATATCGGCGCGCGCCAGCCAATCAAAAAGAAATCTGAGCATTAGCGCTGGCGAATCGCGAAATCGTAAACGTCAAGGTAGAGGCGGGCGAGAACCTTCCAGTCTTTCTCGCTTAAGATGAATTCCCGGGCGCCTTCACCTAGTTTGCGTTGCAAACTGGTTTGCGACAGGAGCCTTTGAGCTTGCATGCAGAAATCCTCAACATTATCAGCGCGATACAGGACGCCAGTCTTCTCCGGCTGCACCAGTTCACGAATCCCGCCAACGTCGCTTCCGAGAATTGCTTTCCCGAGCGCCATCGCTTCCAGTGGTTTCAGCGGCGTGACCAGTTCCGTCAGCCGGATGCTGTGCCGCGGATAAACGAGCACATCCACGACGGAATAGTAGCGCGCAATGTCGTCGTGCGGCACTCTTCCCAGGATTTGAATAAATTCTTCCGCTTTCAACTCGCGAACTGCTTCGCGGACCGCGGGCATCTCCTCGCCGTCACCGACGATCAGTAATTTGCAGGGCGTTCCGCGGCGGCGAAGTCCTGCGACTGCGCCAACCAGCCACGCAACGCCTTCCCATCGATAGAGCGATCCTATGAAACCCAAGACGGGCTCGCTACCGAGCCCGAGCTTAGCAGCCAGACCTTCGTCGCGGACAATCGGAGAGAACTTCTCAACGTCTACACCGTTTGGGACGTGAAAGAGTTTTACTGGATCCGTTTTTCTCTTCCTGAGTTCGTCGAGAATTGATTGTGAAATCCCCACAACCGCGTCAGCGCGATGCACAACGTAGTCTTCGAGCTTCTGGCTCAATCGATAGCGCAAAGAACGCGTACTGGTCTTGTTCTGGTCGACTGCGGCGTCTTCCCAAAACGCGCGCAATTCATACACAAAAGGAATACCTTTCGAACGAGCGGCTTGCAGGGCACCAAGGCCGCAAAGCGCAGGGGAGTGCGCGTGAATCAAGTCAAACGTTTGATTCTCCGCAAGCTCTATTATCCTATTTCGAATGATCCGCACAATCGCGGCTTCCCGCAGGATAGGCTTTCGCTGGGAAATGGCCCACTCGCTGAATTTGCCGCCGTACGGCGTCCTGCTGTAAGTGATATCTTCGACCACGGTTTCCACAGGCTCCGGATCATCCACGATCTGGAGAGGGCCAGTAAGAGCCTGCGGTCGGAGTCCCAGTCGGTGCTGTGCGGCAATTAGGTGAAGACTGCGGATGCTGTATCCGGTATGGACTGGCCAGGAGTGATCGAGCACGTGGAGGACACGGAGTGGCCGTGCTGTTCCGGCTGGCGGACTTTCACGTAGCGTTTCAGTCTTCATTCCCGATTCCACGAAATCTTCCGCCAATTCTGACAACCGCCAACCGACTTCATCGAACACGCCAGCGCGGCGTCGCGCATGGCCTACAGCTATGCTTGAATCTGCAATTTTTGCCGCGGCGGTGCCCACTTCCCCGATAGATCACCGCGGAAACATTTTACGCAGCCAACCAGAGACGCAAGATTGACCAGGCAGAAATAGAATGCCAGCGAAATAATCTTGCCGAGCTTATTTTCCGGGCGCCATTTCCATCCGATGACCGCGAGTGCGTAGAAAGCGGCTTGTAAAATGGCGGCAAATTTGTAAAGCGGAAACTTCCAAAGGGCCAGGCTGGCCGCAAAACAGAAAACCATGAAGAATGGCGCAAACCAGCGCAGTACCTTATGCGAAACCAACATGAACCAATGGCGCGGGTTGCGAAGCGGATTCAGCACTTCCGGGACCCGCCGCAAGGCATTCAAGCTCCTGCTGATGATGCGGACTTTGCGCCGGTACTCCTGGCTGAAATTCTCGGCAGCTTCTTCATAGCAAACAGCGGCGGGCTCAAACACTCCGGAGTAACCACGTGAAATGATCTGCAGCGGATTCAAGAAATCATTGATGTCCGTGGGCAAAAGCGCTGAGTAGAGTTCGCGACGGATGGCGTAAATGGCGCCATCGCCGCCCACTACGGAATCAAACATGGATTCCTTTTTCTTGAGATAAGTTTCGAGTTTCCAGTAAAGCCCCTCGGACTGTGCAGAGGACGATTCTGTCCCCTTTTCGTAGTAGCGGGCATTTCCCACGACGTAGCCAATCCTTGGATTGGAAAAATGACGGACAAGGCGCCGAACAGCGTCAGGCTGGTACATCGCGTTAGCATCGGAGAAAACGAGAATTTCGCCGCGGGCTTCCGAAACGCCGAGATTGAGTCCGGCGGTTTTGCCCATGCGAGGTTCCTGACGGACCAGCCGCACTCCCCTGGAAGAAGCCTGCTGAACGATTTCGTCAGTGCCATCATCCGAGCAGTCCGAGATCACTATAATTTCCAGCCGATCGCGTGGATATTCGAGGGCAATAGCGTTCTCCAACTTCGCGGCAATCACCTGACTTTCGTTGAAAGCAGAGACGAGGAGAGTGACGGAGGGAGCGGGCAGATCAGAGTCCGGAACTGGCGCTTCGGAAAACCTGGCCAGAAACGTCAGCAAGAGCGGATATCCAGAGTACACGTAGACGAGGAGCGCGAAACTGCCCCAGAAGATAAAAGCGAGGATGCCCACTAGCAACAAGTCAGCAGCCTCTTGCCGGGATTCAAACCGTGAACCGGGAGAGGATAGATTCGGGGAAAATCGCAGGAAGATGGTAACAAGGAGAAGATCGAAGTCATCTGATCGAATGCGTCTGAAGTATTCACGGAGCCTTCCGCTTATTGCTGCTGAGGCGCGGGTTGCTTGTCCTCTGTTTTTGGCGTCACAGCCTGTTGCACGGAAGATGGACGGCCCGTTGCCAGTTTCAGAGTGTTGTCCTCGGGATCCCGGAAGGCGATGTAGATGTTGTCGTTCGGGTCGATGGCCATGGTGGAGTAGCGGAGTGATTCCAAACCGTTCCGCGCAAGAACCTGGATGCGCCACTGTTTTCCATCCCAATAAGCGTGTTTCAGCACGCCCGCATCCTCATAACAGATGTGGGGCCGTGCCTGTTTGTCGAGGACGATCGAACTCCGAAAATGCGCCCAGCCGCCGAGCCAGGTGAACTGGTCCACGATCTCCACTTTCCAATCCTCGCCGACGAGGTGCGCATACTTCAGAGCTTTTTCGCTGTAAAAACTGACATGAGGTTTCCCATTGGAATCCAGAACCAGAGAGTTGCCTTGGCCAATGTTGTACTCGCCCTGGCTCCGCGTCCGTGAATCCACGGTTGTGAATTCCCATTGCTTCCCGCTCCAATGCGCGAGGCGTAACTCACCATTCACCCAAGCGCTGTAGGCAAGGAGGGGATTGCTCTGCGAATCGAGAACCATGGAACTCCATTTACCAGTTTCGCCATCGAAGTCCACGGTGCGCGCCAGCCACGCATTGCCGCTCAAGACGGCGTAGCGCATATGCAGATAGTTCGGAATGGGACCACTGAGTTGGTACCAGGTCAGGTGGGGAACGCCCTGTTTGGATATCGCGATCGAGCAAGTGTATCCGATTTCGCCGCTATCCTTGGCAACTTGGATGATGTGCCACTGCTTGCCGTCAAAGCGGGCATACTTGATGATTCCCGGGGTGTAGCAGATATGAGGGTTGTTGTCCGAATCGAGTGTCAGTTTCGTGGCGAACGCGCCGAGCTGTTTGTCCAGCACCATGAAGAACCATTTGGTGGAGCCGGCCGGCCGAAATCCATACTTGAGCGCACCGGTGCCATCTGCGTAGCTGATGTGCAAATTCGAACCGGAATCCACGACCAGGGAAGGAAATTTGGCGGGGGAATCGATGAAATCGTAGGTCCAAGTCCAGGATTGTGCGCGAGTCGTTCCAGAGACCGCCAAAAGGAAAAACAATAGCGCGGCGACTCGAGCGAGGAGCCGCGAAACAAGTTTGAGAGTTTGAACCAACGTTTCTAGCATCCTGCTTATCTGCCTCCCGAAATTTCGCGAGCTTGCCCCACCGTTGCCGGGTCGATCAAGCTTCATTAGTGACCAGCGCCTCTGCCGAAATGTCGATGGGCTCCGATTCCTCCGCCAGAACGGGTACCGTTACCGGAGCGTCAGCGCGGTAGAGCATTTTGAGAATGATGACCATGGCCACGAGTTGATAGAACAGGTCAAAATTTGCGAGACCCAAAAATGCTCCGCTCACCAAAAAACCGAATAGCGAGACTTCGATCATGTGGGTGTACGGAACGACCCATTGCGTAGAAGGCGCGCGCGCAGCGCGGCGGCGCAAACTGAACAAACTGGCCCAGCAACTGGCGACCAGAATGAGATAAATCGCGAGCCCGACGAAACCCTGCTCCTCGAGAAGCTGAAAGTAAATACTGTGAGGGCCGGAAGAAAGGAAACCACCGGGCAAGGGTGCCGGCTGGTAGCGCTGAAACAGCTCGACGTTCGGGAGCGCATTGAAGGAGCCGCCAGTAATGGGGTAGTCCATGACAAAATTCCAAGAAGTTCCCCAAGAGACGAGGCGCTGCTGCCCAGACATATCCACGTCCCCATGCACGAGGCCGGTCATGCGAGCCATCCATTGAGGCGGCGCAAAAGTGATGACGGCAAAGAAGGCCATGGTTACGAGAAAACCGCTGACGAGTTTGTACCGCGACTTCAGGGAGATCGCGAAAAGTACCGCGGCCAATCCCAGCAGACCACCGCGGGAGTAGGTGAGCACGACCGATAGAACACCACAGGCAAACGCGAGATAAAGAAGCCACCGGAGAGAGCGCCGTTTTTCATCGCGCGCCAGAAAAAGAAGCATCGGAAGCGACATATTCACGGCCAGAGCGAAGGAGTTGTTGTCCGCGATGAAAGAGTCTGGAGGCCCCCAGACGCGAGATTCGCCGCCCGTGCGGAATCCAAAGACAGCACCCTTGATGGCAAGGAGGCCAAAACTCATGGCCGTCACCATGACGAGGGATTTGAGACGCTGATGCGAAGTCACCAGCAGGATCATCGTGAAGGTGATGAGCAGGACCTTGCTGACGCGAATCCACTCCAGTTTTGCGTCCAGGATATGCCCCTGAAACAAGGGGACCTGCATGGCATGCAAAAATGTGATGCAAAACCAGATCCACAAGCCGACGAGCAGCAGCGTCTCCCGCTTCATGAACTGCTTGTTGATGTTTGTAGTGAACAAGCAGCCGATCAGAGTGGGAACAGCGATGACGGCGGCAACGGGAAAGTTATACATGAAACCCCAGGTATAGCGATGGGGGTTGAAGAAAGTGATCCAAGTCCACATCAAGATCCCGAAGTAAGGGCGGAAAAAACTGATCGGGATGGAAATCGCGATAATGATGAACAGAAGCAGGTCACGCATCGGGATCTCCCAATGAACCGCCGATGCTGACCGGGCTGGGAACGCCTTGAGCAACCGTTGAACCGGTTGCCGGGACGTTCAGATCACGGAGTTCTTCGGCACGCAAAAAGGCGCGACCAAGGTCGAAGGCAAACCGCGCGAGGGAACCATCGAAACCGACTTGCAGGCGGCGCAGTTCGAAGGGATTCACTTGGGGAGTGTTCACGCCCGGAACGGTAGTTACCGCGGAACGATATCCGCAGCGCGCAAGCATTTCCAGAGCTGCCAGGCTGCAATCGGAAGCCTTGCCAAAGGGAAAAGCAAAATCCAAGACCGGGATGCCCAGCTTCTTCTCAAGGAGGCATTTAGAGGCGCCAAGCTCCATCTCGAGTTCCCGGGGCTCCAACTGGCTCACTACCGGATGGGTGAGAGTGTGCGAGCCGAAAGCAATTCCCACCTGATGCATGGTGTGAATTTCTTCCCAGGTCAAAACGCGGCTAGAGAGAGCGTTTTGGGGAAGTCCAATTCTATTCTCTAGCGATGCGCAACATTCGCAGCGCAGGGAGTTAGGCAGTGTGCGCAGGAGGGCAACTACTTCAAGGGCCGCGCGCAGGCGATCTTCCGGGGAATTCAACTGGAAGCGCCAGGGACCCTGGTGGTCCAGCTGGAGTTCGCCGCTGGGCGCCACGGCCATGGCCAGAAAAACGCGGTCGTACCACGCAACCTGGCCAGTTTCGACGGAGTCAACGGTCAGATAAATCGTGGCTGGCAGGCGGTACTTTTGCAGAATGGGAAATGCGACGGTGTAGGCGCTGCGATAACCGTCATCAAAGGTGATGACGACCGCGGGCTCGGACTTCGCGCCGCTGCTCAATTCACGGCAGGCTTCATCAAGAGAAGCAACACGATAGTTCTCACGGAGGAAACGCATTTGGGCTTCGAAAAGCTCACGAGTGGGGGCAACTCCAAGAGGATTACCGGACTCGCCGATGCCGTGGTAACAGAGGATTACAAATTTGGGAGTCTTGACGCGTGCGAAACGCGGAAACGGGAGCGAAGCATCCGGAGGAATTTCGTGGGACTTCGAAAGGCGGCGGGCGAGTTGCAAAGCTCCGCTGTAGTGCAAGCCCTTAATAACGAGTTCCCGCCAATCGAGAAGCGGCTTGTGCGGGATCGAGGCATCCACCCACGTCTGGCTCTCGGGCCGGAGAGCGGGGAGCCCGCTCGTTGAAGTGCGATCAATCTGCACAAACACTCTCCAGAGAGCGTTCCAGATGCTGGCGGTGCCAAAGTTCCAGCGCCACCAAATACCAGATAATCTCGCCGTAGAAATGGGCATCCTTGCCGCGATGCAGCTTCAGCAGGTGCTCCAAAAATGCGGGGCGGAAGTACCCGCGCTGCCTGGTACGTGAATCCGTCAAGACGTCCGAGACGAGCGATTCCAGGCGCGGATCCTGCAAAAACCATAGCGCGACCGGCACACCGAAGCCATGTTTTTTCTTGTAGAGGACGTTGTGCGGGAGGATGTCCTTCATGGCTTCCTTAAAGATGAAGCGCTTCTCAAAACCCTTCATTTTCAGCCCCGCCGGGACGCGCCCGGAAAGCTCGGCCAGTTTGTAATCGAGCAATGGAAAGCGCACGCGCACGCCGGCCATCTCGGCAGTGCCGAGCACTTTGCGGAGATCGTTGTCGGCGAGAGTCATCTTGACGTCGAGATAGAGGAGGCGGTTCAAGTCATCGGACGCCACGGCGGTGCGAAAGTGTTCCTCGGCTACGTTCAGCCAGGTTTCCGGCGGAGCGCTCTCCAGCAAAGCGGGCTCGAACATTTCTTCGGGCGGAGTGCTGAGCAGAAGATGGTAAGAATAAATGCGGCGCGGGAGAGGAATATTGGCGCGCTTGACGTAGCGACGAGGGAGACTGAGGCGGCTCTCGTTTTGTGGGAGCAACGAAGCGAGTGGTTCGATAAGGCCCTTGCGGAGGAAGGCCGGAACATGTTGATAGAGCGAGAAGCGCTTGTCGGTGGCATAGCGCTCGTTGCCGGCGAAGAGTTCGTCACCGCCATCACCCGCGAGCAATGTGGTGACGCCTGATTCGCGCGCCATGCGGGCACAGTGGTAAGCCCCGATGGCGGACGAATTCGCGAAGGGCTCGTCGTAGTACTCCATGATCTTCGGGATAGCGTCGTAGGTATCACGCGACGTAAGGCTGAGTTCGTGGTGCTTGGCACGGAAATGCTCGGCGGTGGTGCGGGCAAAACCAATTTCACTGTAGACCGCCTCGGCAAAAAAGATTGAGTACGTGTTGACGGGAGAGTGGCGCTCGTTCATGAAGGCCACGACGCTGCTGCTGTCGGTGCCACCGCTCAGGTAGGCGCCTGTCTTTTCTGGAGTGAGATCGGTCAAATGATTCTGGACGGCGGAGCGCATACCTTCGCGGACTTCGCTCGCCCAGTGAGCGACGTTGTGGTTGTCGCTCTCGCGATATTGGAGATCCCAGTAGCGAGTCTGGCGAATCTGGCCGGCTTCGTAGACAAGGCAAGTTCCAGGGCGAAGTTTTTCGATTCCCTGATAGATCACCAACGGCGCGGGGACAGCGCTGAAGAGCATGTACTGCACGAGTGCGGCGGGATTGACAGTAGCAGGGGCTTCTTGTGTATTGCGAATAGCTCCCACACGCGAGGCGAAAAGGATGCGTTCGCCTTCTTTACGCCAATAGAGGCTGTTGACACCGAGACGATCGATGGCGAGAACGAGGCGGCGGTTCTCGTCATCCCAAAGAGCGAAAGAGAAAACACCATCCAATAGTTCGACGAAGGAAACACCATGCTCGCGATAGAGGCGCGCGAGCAATTCAGCCGGCGCAAGGCCGGGGGCATCGAAATCTCCGCCTTTGAGGAGCTTGATGAGTTCCGGGCGATTCAGGAGTTCGGCATCCGCGGCGATGCGGATTCCGGGAATGTTCGCGACATGCTGAAACTCCCAGCGTTGCGCCACGGCGAGAGAAACGGAATCGACTCCAGGTGTTTGCTGGACGGATTCTTCGGGCAACACGAAGGCCGAGAGCATGGCTTTGATGCCCGCCGGATTGAGTGTCCGGCCCGGTTCGCAGATTCCGCAAATGCCGCTCATCTGGTCTCTCTATGTTGCAAACGTTTCTTTCCATTTGCGGAACATCAAGACCGACCAAAGGTGCGCCGATCGGTCATAGTGCCCGCTCTGATGCTGCTTCCAAATCTTTCGCAGAAAAGCAGGATCGAGAATTCCGTCGTTGGAATCAAACAGTGTCTTCTCGGTCATCTCCTTGAGTTCCTGGCGGAACCACAGGCCCAGGGGAATGGCAAAGCCTTGCTTCCGGCGATGCAGAATATTGTCCGGAAGCATCGAAGACATGGCTTTCTTGAAAATGTATTTTCCGGAGCGGCCCTTCAGCTTGAGGAACGAGGGAATGCATGCGACTTTTTCCATCAACTGATGGTCGAGGAGCGGAGCGCGAACCTCGAGCGAAACGGCCATGCTGGCGCGATCTACTTTCGCAAGGATGTCGTCAGGCAGATACGTTTTGATGTCCAAGTACTGGATTTTCGAGAGCAGGTCATCGGTGTCGGCGCGGTTGTAGTGTTCACGGAAGACATCAAGGGTGTCGTATTCGCCGAGGCTCTTCTGAAAATCAGGAGTGAACAGCTGCTTCTTTTCGTCGGGGCGGAAATAAGAGACTGAATTGAAATAGCCTTCCAGCGGAGTGCGCGAGAGGCTTTGAAAGGTGGCCCTGCCGCGAACGAAGCGCGGCGCCCATGCCAGCGCGGGATACACGCGGCCCAGTGGACCAAACACCGCCGACCTTACGGCATGCGGAACTTTGCTGCGCAGGCGATTTTCATAGTAGTCCAGCATGTAGCGGCGATAACCGGCGAGATTTTCGTCCCCGCCATCACCGCCAAGAGCGACTGTCACGTGGCGCCGGGCGACCCGGGAAACGTAATAGGTGGGAATGGCAGAGGAATCGGCGAAGGGCTCGTCGTAATGCCAGACCAGCTTGTCCATGATTTCCAGAGCGCTGGGCCGGACAGTTTCTTCGTGGTGCTCGGAGTGGAAGAGCTTCGCGACTTCCCGCGCGTACTCGGCTTCGTCGAATTCTTTTTCTTCGAAACCGATCGAGCAGGTGGTGACGGGCCGCTTCATGAGGCGGCTCATGGTCCCGACCACCGCGGAGGAATCAATGCCGCCACTCAAGAACGCACCGAGCGGCACGTCGCTCATGAGGCGGACACGGGTCGCTTCGCACAATTCATGGCGCAGCAGCTCGCACCATTCGTCCTCGGTGCGATTTTCCACATTAGCGAACGAGAGGTCCCAATAGCAGACCTCGCGAACGTTGCCCTTTGACGCCACCAGATAGTGGCCGGGCTGAACTTTGCGGGCGGCGCGATAGATGGTCTTTGGCGCGGGAATGTAGCCACAGGAAAAGTAGTCGCAGAGCGCTTCGCGGTCGATTTCTCGCGGCATGCCGTCGGCGGCGAGCAACACCTTCAACTCCGACCCGAAGATGATGCGCTTGGAATCGGCCGCGTAGAACAGCGGTTTCTTACCGACACGGTCTCGGGCAAGCAAGAGCTTTCGCTCCTGCGAATCCCAAAGGGCGATCGCAAACATTCCGCGCAGCCTGCGAAAACAGTCCTCGCCGTATTCTTCATAGAGATGGACGATGGTTTCGGTATCGGAATGCGTGGCAAAGCGATGGCCGCGGCTTTCGAGTTCATGCCGCAGTTCCGGGTAATTGTAAATCTCGCCGTTCAACATAACCCAGAGCCGGCCGTCCTCGTTGGAAATCGGCTGGTGCCCACCGGACAGGTCAATGATGCTGAGCCTTCGGAAACCAAACCCGACGCCTTCTCCGCAGTAGATTCCTTCGTCATCCGGGCCGCGATGAACGATGGTTTCGTTCATGCGGTGGACGACTTCCTGCGGGAACGCCTCGCGGCGCTCGTATTCGAAGATGCCGCTAATTCCGCACATGGGCGGTGTCCGTTCTTGCGGCCGCGACGCGGCGGCGTGCAGCGAGATCGAGATAGAAGCTGCGGTATCTATCAAGCATGCGGCTCAAGCTGAACGATTCGATAGCGTGGTCCCTGGCCGCGGTGCCCAACTGGTGAATGAGCGCTGCATCCCGCGACAAGAGAGTCAGCTTATCCGCAAGCCATGCTGCGTCCCCGGGCGCAAACAAGCACCCATTGACGTTGTTTTCGATGATTTCCGGATTGCCGCCTACATTTGTGGCCAGGGCCGGCAAGCCACAAGCCATCGCTTCGAGCAGAGTATTCGACATTCCCTCATTGAGCGAGGGCAGGACAAAAACGTCCATGGCGTTCAGCAATTCGGGGACACGTCCGGAATCGCCTGCAAAACAAACCCGGCCTTCAAGGGTATCTGTGGATAAAATCTGGAGCCGCTCGCGTTCAGGCCCCGAGCCGACTAGCAAGACACGCACATCGATTCCGTTCTTGGATAGAAGTGCGGCCGCTTTCAGCAGGGTCGGATGATCCTTAATCGGTACCAATCGTCCGACGGCGCCAACTACGAAAGCGTTTTCTGGCAATCCCAATTCTTTGCGCATAGCCATGCGCGTTTCACGGCATGGCGAAAAGCGCTGGGTATCCACGCCGTTATACATCACGCCCATGCGCGCGGGTTGAATCCAAGCCTGGCGTGCATGAAAATCGCGCAGCTCCCGGGTAACCGCGAAAATTGCGTCCGCCATGGCGTAGGCCACACGGCGAAAAAGACGGCGGCGCATCGGCAGGCCCGCGAACATATCGACTTCATATCCATGCTCACTATGAATGACCACTGGAACACGAGCGAGCTTAGCAGCGGCCACGGCTTCGATAGCCCCCCAATTGCGCGTGTGCACGATGTGGGGGCGGTATTGACGCATGATGCGGGCGAGACGAAAAAGCGGAAACTGCAGCTTGAGATCGGGATTGCCCACGGCAAACATTTGGTTTTCAGAAAAATGCGATTGCACAAAGTTTGCGTCGAACCCGCGCGTCGTGCAGATTCGGTGTTCGAATCCCTTGCCCAGCCCGACAATCAGTTTCAGAATTCCCATCTCCGCGCCACCGCGGCCCATGTAGCTGATGACGTGCAGAACCCGCAAACGATTGCCCTCATCAGGAACCGCCTCGGCAAGAACAGCAGGCGAGGCAATGTTGCGTTCGATTTGAGTTTGGATCTGCATCTTCAGAGAATCCGCACCAGTCTCCCGCGCGGGCCGGCTACCGGCGATTTAAAAGCGTTCTGTCCTGTTCATGGAATCCAGCGTACGACTTGGGGCCCCACCCTGTTCGTCAGCCACAACGGCAGGCGGCTCCAGACGCGTGTCGCCAGTTCAAATTTGGGGTTGGCAGGAGAAAAATTTGGAGCAGTCTTACGCTTGACCAGAAATACCTGGTAGTCCAGGTCCGTGATCTTGGGATTCCACTTCTTCTTGAAAGCGTAAGCTCCAGTGCCTTTCTTGCTGCGGCCAAAATCAAAAGTGTTCATCCCGGATTGCGCGGCAAACTTCATCAGTTCCCACCAGAGAAAATTATTGGCCGCCAGGTCACGCGCAACTGGAAGGCCTCCAATGTAGTAAGGGTGAAAGGTGTCGCGAAAAAGAAAAGACACCGCGCTTGCCACGGGTTCGGAACCGGCATAAACAATCTGAACATCGATTTGTTTTCCGAATTCTTCAAGAAGATTTGCAAAAAGTGCGCGCGGAAATACGGGCGTGCCCAGGCGGCGCATGTTAATCGCAAAGAGTTTATAGAATTCGTCCAGAAGTTCCGGACCGCGCCGGACGTGCAAGTCTGCTTTTTCCGCCTTGCGAATCATGTAACGGATATCTTTGGGAAGTCCCTTCAGGACGGCGTCCGGGTCCTTCGAGAGAGCCATGGAAAAACTGGAGTAGCGCGGATTGGCAACAAATCCCGGCAGAGTCCCGCCGGTTTGGTTTCGCAATTCTAGAAAATCCACCTGCTGCTCTTGTGCTTGTCGCTTTATGAATTCGAGCAGAGCTTGTTCCGCTTCGGAGTCCTCGGCGCAGATGCCGCCGTAGGAAGCCAGTGGAGAGGAGATCAAGCAGCGACCGACCATCCAATTCGAAACCATGAAAACAGGAGCAACCGCGACAATTTCCCCACCCCGCTCTGCGTAAACATATTGGGCAACGTGATCGAACGTTTTTTCCAGCACGCGCTTCCACGCCATCTGGTGAAAGAACGTTCCAGCCGGATGTCTCAGGACAAAGCGATCCCAGCGCTCGGCGTCCTGGCTCTGCAACGCGCGCACCACCAGAGGCGAGGGCGAGGCAGAGAGAACTGGAATCGGGGAGTTCGCCGTTGGCAGGCTAAGTGATGTCATCTTTCATTCCGTTTGAGCCGTTTGCGGGACCATGATTGCCAGCGACGCGCGCCGGCGAGGCGTTCTCATACTTTTCAAACAACCAGGACTCTTCCACTCCGAGGTAACCCGAAAGCTTCTGGCGCTGCTCCGGCGAGGGCTCGCGATAGCCGTGAATGATCTTGCTCAAGATGCTTTCGTCCATCCCCAGTTCCCGAGCCAGGAAGTTCTGCCGAACCGCGCTCCGAAAGAGTTGCAATTTTAAGTTTGGATACATCGCATTGCCTCAAACTGTCCAGTACAGATCGAGCTGTACTGGAGAGAATCCACAGCCAAACCGGGACGATTGGAAAGCGCGACGGAACATGGCGTCAGGTCTTTCCGGAACCGTAGCCATACCCGTAGTAATCCTTCCCTGTGACATCCGTAGCATTGAACACTACCCCGAGCAATTTCTTTGGATCGAGCGCTCCAGCAGTCTTCTGCAGAGTTTCCCGCTGCCCATGGTGCGCGCGCACAACCATGACAACACCGTCGCAGGCCGCGCTGATCAACTCAAAATCGGCTAAGGGCAGAATGGGAGGCGTATCGATGAGAATGACTTTGAACAGTTCGCTGCAACGCGCCATGAATTCCTGCCAGTGCGTGCCGGTGAAAAGTTCCGGCGGCGATGACGAAACAGTCCCGGCAGGCAGAACGAACAGATTCTTTTGATTGGTCGCCACGATGGCTTCATCCGGCGAAACGTCACCCGCCAGAACTTCCGCCAATCCCGGCGTGCTCGGATGATCGAGCATCGAGGTGAGGCCGCAAGTCCGCAAATCCGCGTCGATAACGAGTACACGCTGCTGAGGAAGCTGCGCGTAGCACAAGCCCAGATTCATCGTTGTCAGCGTCTTGCCCTCTCCGGGCAGTGAACTCGTGATCGCGATGGACTTGAGGCCGGTTTTTGCCTGCGCGCGCATGAGCCTCGTGCGCAATCCGCGGTAAGCCTCTAAGGCGGCTCGTGATGCTGCGCCCTGGTCTAGGACCAGTCGCGGCGCGCTCCCGTTTCCTACATGAACCTGACGGCATTGGCTGAGACGCGTGTCCGCCGATGGCGTGCCGGAAGCCGGACCCTGCTTGAGCGACTCCAGCATCTCTTTGACGTCCAAATCGGGGTTCGTCAGTTTCTGCTGCGCCCACTGATTGGCCTTCTGCGTTTCATTGAAAAACTTGCTCATCTATAACTCCATGGTGGAAGTGCGGCGCAGTTTCATCGCTTGAACCAATACATCGACGGCCGATTCTATGACTTTGTCGCCGGCAGGGTCTTTTTCATGCGCGGCGTTCACTGCAACGGCGACTTGTTCCTTGATGCTCATCTCCGGCCGGACTTCATTGACCTCGGGCACCAGAGCGCGGCGTTTCTTCATGGCTTGAATCAGCAGGTCCAGCGCCGACCCGATGACCGCATCGCCCGCTACTTCTTTTCCGCCCATCCCGTTTCCGGCAAGAGCACTCTTCAGCTCAATTTCCCGCTCGAGATGGATTTCATTCAATCCGAGTTCGGTGGCTGCCTCCGCCACGATACCCAGATCGATGACCGCCCGATGCGCCTTGCAGCCGATGGTCAGGCAAGCATCGCAAAGCAGGTTCAAGAGCCGCGGCACACCCTCGGTGAGCCGCACAATCTCTTCCAGCACCGCCGTGGGAAACGGTGAGGCCGTACCGCGGAAGCCTGCCGAATGCAGCCGCTCCGCAATGTAGGAACGCACTTCCGGCAAACTCAAAGGCCGCAGAACGCAACTGCTCGCGACGCGCTGCCGTAGCGCGCGCAATTCGGGTTTCCGGAGCAAACCGAGAAGTTCCGGCTGGCCGCATAAAACAATCTGAAGGAGCTTTTCCTGGTAGGTATCCGCGTTGCTCAACAAGCGGATCTCTTCGAGCAGTTCGGGTGTCAGCAAATGCGCTTCGTCCACCAGCAGGAGCGAGGTGCCGCCCTTTCGTTGCGTTTCCAGGAGCATGCGCTGAAGCGCGGCCAGCCGCGCCGGCTTGCTGGTTGATGTGCATGTAATCTCGAACTCCGACAGGAGCATTTCCAGAAATTCCTCACGGCTCAGAGTCGGATTCAAAATGAATGCCGAAGAGATCGGATGATTGTTAGCGGCCCGTTCGGTGAGGATTTGCAAGGCCGTGTGCACGACCGTGGTTTTGCCCGTGCCGATGGGGCCGGTCATCAACACAAATCCTTTGCGGCGCATGACCGCTTCGACCACCGTGGCCAGCGCAGCAGCATGCGGCTCCGCAAGATGAAAGAATCGCGGATCTGAAGTGAGCCGAAAAGGCTCTTCCCGGAGATTATAGAAAGTGGTGTACATTTTCTCGTTAAGACACAAACCGCGAAATCACCAGGCCAAACGCCACAGCTGCGACGGCGGTTCCGGCCGTTAAACTCGCCACACGCCAGAGCGCCCAGGCATGTTCCTTATCGCTGGTGATTTTCGGAATTCCAGCGAGCACGGGTTTGCCGAAGATTTGCGCCGCTTCCCTTTCGTGCCTAACCGATTCGTCGCTGACTTCGACGAGGAAAGCCACTCCGACGCCGCACATCAAACCAAAGAATAGTCCGCCAACCATCATGATTCCACGCCTTGGACCGGCAGGGCCGTCGGGAGTGATGGCCTGGTCCAATGGCTCGAAGCGCTCGCCAGCCTGATGTGTCTCCAACTCGCCTGCCATTACCGCGTCGAGCTTCTTTGCCTGGAGTTGGTTGTAGTGGTTCCGAATCGTGTCGTAGTCGCGCATCAGCCCGGCGATCTGCTGCTCGAACACCGGAACTTGCTGCAGCTTCCCGACGTGATATTGAATCTGCTTTTCAAGCTCGGCTTGAACCTTGGTCTGGTCCTCGATGTCCTGCTCGAGTTTGGTCACTTCCGCTTCAACGACTGGATTGCGAGCCTGATGCGTCGCTGCACTCGTTTGCGGATCCGGTGCGTCCGTTTCCGGTTTCTCGCTGTCCGCCTTGGCTTTCAGCTGATTGATGTCGTTGCGCAATTTGCGCACGTCCGGATAGTTCGGCCCATAGCGAACCTGCAGGTCCTTGAGGCGCGCTTCCATCTTCTGCACTTGGGCCTGATAGGGGGACTTGGACGAATTTGTCTGTTGATCGAGATCGATCGTCTGTGTTGACATCCCAGCCATCGATTGGATGTATACCTTGCTCTGACGATCGCGGTTGACTTGATCTTGGCTGTTCCGCAATTGATCCCTGAGCGTATTCATGGCTTCCAAGTGGTATTGCTTGGACTCTGGAAGATCCATGATGTAGCGGCTCTTGATGTCCTGCAAAAGATGCTCTTTTTCTTCGAGCTGATGCTTCGTTTCTTCCAGTTCGGTCTCAAGAAACTGGGAAGTTCCGTTGACAAGGCCTTGCCGGGCTTTAAGGTTCCGCTCGATAAACAAAGTTGCAAGCCGGTTGGCGACGGGAGCCACCCGATTCCGATCGGTGTCCGTGAATGCGATGCGAAAAGCACTGAGCCGTTGCCCCCCGGAGTCTACGACTTCGATGGTCGTCGACTGTTGCATGCGGGCGACAAGGGCCTGCTCTGAGACCTTGCCCTTCAATTCGGGGAAGAGGTTCATTTCCTTGATCAGCACTCCGAGCTGCGTCGGGGACATGAGTTCCTGCCGGATCGTGGAGAGCCGGTCGGCTACGCTACCACTTACGCTCGACGGAACGATACCTTCGGGTACCTTTTGCGGGTCGACTAGAATGACAGTTTCTGCCCGGTAGATGCTTGGGAGCCGCATAGCTACCACACCAATACAAACGGAAACCCCGAGAGTAATGAGGAGAATCCACAATATGCGACGACGTGCCAGGTCTAAGTACTCTCGAATCTGTGTGTTAATCCCCGCGTCAGCTTGTACGTTCTGGGTCGGTTGCTCGTTCAAAGATCTTCCTCCAAATGGCAGGTCGCTCGGTCAAAAAATTTCCGACACTACACTTCTAGCAAGCTACCTTCCAGAGCTTGAACTCTGGCACCGATTTGAATCTAAAGTTAACTAGCTTATTTTCATTAAGTTATAGAAAGCGTATCCGTTCATTGAGCGCAAGGTCTGTTCTGGACGCAAATCGGAGGGAAACCCCTTTCCCATAAATCTCAGCTTATTCCATACAATTGCTAGGGGGCTGATAAGGAAGGAGTTAGCCGGCAAGAACCGGGATACTTTCCGGCGCTTTGTCCGGCCACTCAAGTTTCAAAGGCAACCCTGACTTCCGAGAACGAGCCACTCAGATTTTTAGTGAGCTACTCGACCTGGCTGCCAACGTAGCCCAAACGAATACAAATTTCGATTCCCGCTGAACAGATTGTCTGTATTTACCGACTGATTTTTGCGGTAGTAGTCAAAAGTGAGGAAAAGGCCAGCCCTGGGAGCCAGCAGGAATTGCGCGTCGGATGTCGCGTACCAGCCGGAGAATCCCCCAGACTGAACCTGCCGCAGGTAACCGCCTCCGACAGACCAGTTGAACCTCGTGCTCAGCTGGTTTTGAAAGGTGAGATCGACGCGATCCGCATATTGGCTGGCGATCAAACCATTGGCGAGCGTGTCGCCGCGAGAGTAGTTGACACCAAGCGAAGAGCGGCCCAACTGCTTTAGCAACGAAAAAGTCCCGTAAGTGGACCACACTCTTGAATTCAGAGCATTGGCGGAGGTTGTTATACCGAGAGAACCCCTAACGAACAGCGTGGCACTCAGTTGGCGCCCCGCAGTGGCAGCGAACGTATGGAAAACTGTGTCCGTGGGTACATTTGTCGTCGCGGTAGAAACTCCAAATCCTGCCTGGTGAATAAGCTGGCCGGAATATAGAAAACCGACCGACAGCCTTTCACTCATGCGATAGTTCCAATTCACGCTACCGCCGTAAGAAAACCCGCGGGCCAGGTCTACGCCTTCCCCAGACTCAGAAAAGGTATAGTCCGGATTAATGGAAATCGAGGATCGCCTGGACAATGCGTATGCCACGGACATATTGGCGGAGTTGGAGAGCCATCGGGTGGGCCCGTCGAGGAAATTGTTGGTGGTTACGCCGGCTGTAGCCGTGTTCACGTCCAAGTACGCCAAGCCAAGGGACTGCTGGGTATAGGAGTAACGAAAGCCGTCGCTCAGTCGGATGTTCCATCGCGGACGGGTATAAATCAGCCAATCCAAGCTCATATTCTGATTTGAAAAATTACTGACAACTTGTCCTTCGGATATCGCCATATTTGGCTGATATTGAAGAGCGAGCCTACTAGTGCCAATCCTGTGATCGTAGACCACCGTAGCCTGGAGAATGGCCGCCGTATACGTAGCGCCTGGCGTGGTTTTCGTGCTTTCTAACTGGTCTACAATTCCGCTAACCTCAGCCGTCGGGATATAGAGGCTTCCCCAGCCGATGCCTTGCCGGTTTCCAGCCAGTAATCCTGCAGTGCCTATTTGTCGAATATACGAATCCGCCCAAGCGAGTCCAACAGGGCTAGGGGGCTCGGCATCCTTGTTGTCTGAATCCTTCGGAGCGCCCTGCGCCGCCGGCTTCTTATTCCCCGTGTCCTGGCCGGCATCTTGCGCCAATCCAAGAGTGGGCAACGAGCAAATCGCAAGAATCAGAAGCAAAATCTGCAAGTTAGTTACGCGAAGATGATTCTTGAGCCGCATGTTTCTCACTCACCTCGAAGAATTCGACTGAGGCAATACCTCTTTAAGGAACCACCACCACGTCACCCGGTTGTAGCGTTACGTTTTCGCTTTTGCCAGCCACGGCTTTCTTATAGTGAAACGGGATGCGTATCTTCTTGCCATTTTGTTCCCGAAGAATATAGATAGCATCGGCTTTCGCAAATGGCCCAACCCCCCCGGCCGCGGCGAGCAACTCCAGGGCCGTCATATCACCGTTGATCGTAAAGGTCCCCTGGTGCCCAACTTCACCCACTAGATAAACTTTTCGGCTGCGAATGGATCGGACGATCACCGTGACTTGCGGTTCGTTTACAAAATTTTTCAGCTTGTCCATCAGGACATTTTGCAGCTCTTCGGTCTTCAGTCCCACTGCCTTCACGTCGTTTATCAGCGGCAGCGTGATCATTCCGTCTGGCCGCACAACCACCGAGGTGGAGAGTTCCGGCTCGCGCCAGACGGAGATCTGAAGTTCATCTTCGACTCCGATGATATAGGTGAGCCTCTGTTCGGGAGTCAGCGCCGATGCCGGCAGCGTTTCCGGTTTTGCGGCCTTGTCCGGCGACTGCTTTTCGGCTTTATCGTTGGCACTCTTGTCAGGCGTCTGAGCTGGGCTCGCCCCAGACTGCGTCGATTGATCATTCGACGCTGAAAAACTTCCCACAGGCCGCGGCGGCGGAAGTGAAACGGGAAAGCTAAGAAAGAGGGAAAACGCCAGCCCTCCAGAAAGATGCCGAAAATCCAAGCGCAGCCTCCGTTCCATAGTACCTAGGGTCTAGAGCAATGCGGAAGCCAAACGTCCTGCCCCCGTAACTGTTGAAACGATGGGGTTTAGGAGATTCGCCTGGGGCACTCCCAACAGTACAGGAAACCAATTTCCCGGATTATGAACTCATCTCCACGGCCAGGGAAAGCCAACTCCGGTGGTCTCCTAATTTCCGTTTTAGAGTCGGTGAGAGCGGCGTATGATCAATTTCAAAGCCAGTATACAGCGGGGTGGCCCAATCACAAATGCATTGCGTGGCACAAGGTTTTCTGCGCCTGGCGGCAACCTGGATGACTCCCCGAGGGGAATTGGCGACTTTGGAGTTCCATGCCCGGCATTGGTTCCGCGTGTAGGCCGGATCGCACTCCTGAGGGACGCGGGATCGAGCGCCACTGGCCTCGTCAGCAGGTGGTCCTGGCTGCGTTAGGCCGGGGTGAGGCACGGGGTTGCAAAAGTGGGTCAGAATCTCGGGCAATATTGGGTTGTCCTCGCGCGGATCACAAACAGCTGGACACGCTTCAGATGAAAAAATCATACCAAAAACGACGAAGCAGACGATTTGGGTGCACAATGCCTACTGTTTTCAGGGTCCAAAAGAAAATTCCGGACTGCACTTGTGCCGCCTTCAAAGCTTGAAAGGAAATCCCGGCTGAACTACATTTAACGGCAAAAGCAGGGGTCGATGTGATTACAAGCGAGCAGTCTGTATGAGTCTGCGAAATGGGCCTCTCGTGCTGCGCTCTAGCGTCCTATCACCATGGCTTGCTGGCGCCCTCCTGTTCGCAGTTGTATCAACGCATGCATTCGACCTTTTGCCAGAGAGAATCACCTTTGGCCTGAGTGCGATGATGCTCTTTCTCTTTGCGTGGCAAGCTGCCCCGTGGCTCGCTACGGGACGTGAACGAATTGCGTGCATCGGCAGCTTTCTCGGAGCCGTCCTACTTCAAGCGCTTCCAGAGATTCTCCGTCCCAGTGCCAGTTCCGCATATGAGTTCGCGTGGCGGACGAACCTTGTGATGTCGGGATGGAGCTTCGTTTTATCGCTGATCCCACTTCAAACAAACGCGACACCTAGCGTTCCTTCCCGGAATCACAATTGGTTCTCTCCGGCTTTGTTAATCTCTGCAACGTTTGCAGCACTCGCCGGAGTGCATTTTGCCGTTCGGGGTCGTTTTGCGATCGTAATAGATGAAGTATTATATCTTTTGCAAAGCACCCTGCTTAGAGAACCGGGTTACACCAGAGCAATCGATCCGCCATTAGCCCCTTTCTTTCTTACGCGTCAAAGTTATTTGCTGCAAGGAAGATTGAACGGACAATATCCTCCTGGGTGGCCGCTCTTTTTGTGCTTTTTCAAGCAACTGGGGCTGCGCTGGCTTGCTCCTGTTTGTGCAGGAGTTCTGGCAGTCGCACTTGTTTATTTTCTAGGCAAACGATTGCGTTCTCATCGTGTCGGTTTTCTTGCGGCCGCGCTCCTTGCCACCAGTTATTGGTTTATCTTTTCTGCATCGACCTATTATTCGCACACACTGTCGATGGCATGTGGGTTAGCGGCCGCTTGTCTACTGCTGCTGTCGGAAACGAAAGATGTTCGTCTTGGCTTGTTGTGGTGGCCCGCAGCCGGGCTTGCATTGGGGGCGGCAGTGATAACAAGGCCCTTGACGGGCGTGGGCTTGGGCCTCTCGCTCTGGGCTTGGATTGTTCTGCGGCGCAAGATCCGTGGGCCTAGGATCTTTGCCATGTGCTTGGCAATGAGTTTGGGCGCAGCTGTACCTCTGGTTTTCTTATTTCATTACAACCGCATCGCGACCGGACATCCGTTCCTATTCGGATACCAAGTGGCAAATGGGACGCTGCACAACATGGGATTTGGACAGCGCGGGATGATTGTTTACGGACCAGGAGGGAATCCGGTAGCCTTGGCCGAAAACTTCGGGCCCAAATTGGCTATTTTTCACTTCTTCCACATGCTCAGGAGCGTCAGCGTGGAGTTTATACCAGCTTTCGTTCTTGCTCCCCTGATGTTGATTGCAGCTCGTTATAAAATCGAGTTCTACTGGGCTAAAGTGAGTACGTTTCTCTTTCTGCCTGTTTTTCATTTTTTCTATTATTTTGCGGGCCCGCGCTTCTGCATCGAATTGTTGCCCTTTCTTTTGTTGGCTGTGGCGATCCTTGTAACCGAGATTCATAGCAGAGACAAGAGGGTGGGCCAATCCATTGGGTGCTTCTTGTTACTGGGAAGCGTACTGGCTAGTGCCACCCACCTGCGTGAGGACTACAAGGTTTTTCATAACGGGTTCAGGCCTTACTTTGAAGCGATTGCTGATCTACATAGACAGAAGGGCGACTTGCTAGTATTTGTCGATGACCAGCCAACTGCATCGTCGGCAGTGCCGCCCGGTTATCAGGTACTCTTCGAGGCTTTGTCGTGGTTCAGCGTCGATACTTTTCCGGGATCCGTGATCGTTGCCAGGGATCTCGGTCCACAGAACTCAAAATTAACGGAACGTTGGCCTGAACACTATGCTGTACGGATAAGAAATGAAGGAATTGGGAAGAAACCTCAGCGGCCCACTCTTGTCCCCTTAGAGACAGCATTGCGAGCGCAACGGTAGCGGAGCCTGTTTGCCATGCCGCGGCCCCGAGTGCTACTTGGGCTTGCCAAAAAGAGAGCGGGAATCACCGCTGAGATGAGGTTTTCGCTTTCAAACACAGATCTCAGACGGCACACAGCAGGCGATGAGAATGATCGGCTGATGGCGTTACGAGCGGATCAGGAAGCCGATGCAATTCCAAATCGAAGATGATGCCGCACCAGCGGAACCCGCAGTCCCTCCGCGATCCGAAGCCGTCCATGATGATTTCGGTGTACAACGGAAAGGGTACTAACAAGGACATCCTGCTTGGTGTCTAAAAGCCCACAATCTACCCGGTCTAAAGCGCCCCGCTCGATAACTAAGTTCGCGCCGCTTCTTTAGCGCCATTCCTCTTAGAACCAGCCAGGAGACGCTCGACTCGCTGCAATGCCGCAAAGGACCGAATCAGCGCGTGATATCCGATTATCCAAATCCAAAGCAGTAGAGTATCCGTGGCTCGCCGCCTCTGCGTCTGAAGATGCATAACTGGATTCTAGAAAACCTGCTGACGTGCTTCTCCAAAATTCAGCAATATCCCAAGCGCTGTCTTTACTTCGCTCCGCGCTGCCACAACACAACTTTCGCGGTCTCAAAGAGAATGGCTAGATCCAATGTCAGGGAAAGGTGCTTGATGTAGAAGAGATCGTATTCCAGCTTCGTCTTTGCCTCTTCGATGCTCCCACCGTACTGATACTTTACCTGGGCCCAACCGGTGATTCCGGGGCGAACCGAATACCGCAAGGCATAAAACGGCGTTTCGTTTTCAAGCATGCGACAGAAGATCGCGCGCTCGGGGCGCGGCCCCACAAAGCTCATTTCGCCCCGCAGCACGTTCACTGCCTGTGGCAATTCATCGAAGCGCAGCTTGCGGATAATGCGGCCCACCGCAGTAACACGTTGATCACCATCTGTCGCCCACTTTGGACCATGTTCCTCGGCATTCTGATTCATCGAGCGAAACTTCAGGATTTGGAACGGACGTCCGCCCAGTCCGATACGCTCCTGCCGGAAGAGGATGGGGCTGCCCGATTCCAGCCAAATCGCGAGCGCCACGATGCCCATGATTGGTAGGGTAACCAGCAGCAGAAGCGAGGAAATAAAAATATCCACCATGCGCTTTCCAGCAAGCAGCAGCGCAGACTTGCGAAAGCCTTCGGAGAGGATCATCCAGCTTGGCGACAGATGCTCGAGGCGAATTCTCCCATCGATCTCTTCGCTGACCGTGTGAGCATCTTCCACCGCTATGCCGGCGAACTTCAGGCGCAAGAGTTCTCGTACTGGGGTCTGACCGCGCCTTTCCCTGAGCGAGAGTACGATGCGATCGATTTTTTCGCGGGAGGTGATCTCTTCCAGGTCCCTGGTCGCGCCGATGATGCCAGGATTCACCAAAGACTTCCCGATATTCTCTCCATTTTCGTCCAAAAAACCTACGACCTTCAGATGGAGTTCAGGCCGATGAAGGATCTCGCGAACCAGAGATATCCCGAGAGGCCCGGTGCCAACAACTAGAACGCGCTGCTGCCTTGGCAAAAGAAAATCTGCGTCCAACAAGATCAAGCGCCAGCTTAACAAGAAGAGTAGAACGATTGGAGCAGACAGGACGGCAATGCCCCGTCCAAGGCTGTGGTCAGGAATCAGGTAGTAGAGAATCGCGAGAATGACCCAGGCAGTTCCCACTGCCTGGAAGAGATAAACAAACAACTCGCTGCGCCTGTTCACCACGCGCGAGGCATAGAGATCGTTGTAGTACAAAGAGATTCCGCAAGTCACGAGCACAATGCCGAATCGGAAAGGCATGTCGGGTTGACGGAAGTAGTGCAAGACTGAGCCAAAATCATGCAGACGGATCAAAATCGCCAGACAGAGACCCAGTGAGATCAGACATGCATCACCGACGACCAGCACTTTGGTCGTCATCGGGATTTTTTGGCCACCAATCTTCAACATGGGTTCTTTCGGGGTGCTATGGGAGTAGCGCCGGGTTCGCGAAATCGGGCATCTATAGTTTCAAATATCAAAAAGTAGGGGAAGCCGGACGACGGCCTATTAAACCAACCCCCTCACCTGTGGTGAAGGCAAGTTACCATCCAAAGAGCTCCCTAGGAAACCGCCTGGCGAGACTTCCTTAACTATATGTATTTTCAACAAGTTATGAGCTCAGGCCAATTTGCGAGAATCATTTCCCCGGGGTTCTGCTTTCTTTTCCAGGGAAACGACTTACTCAGATGGGAAATACTTGTTCCCGACTGCTCCCTGCCAAGACCCTGCGCAGATTTCCCTTCTGCGTTGAATTTGAAGGATTTAGCGGAGAAATTGAAGAAGACTTGCCTTTCGACTCACGCGAAGCATTGAGGATGCCTATGTAGAATGCCCCCGTTCCTGGACGAGTGATCTGCTTCGAATCTTCGATTGACTCTAAGTCTTTTTTTATTAATAGTTTATGTGGACAATCCTCTTTGGAAGGCGGCGTGCTCCCCAAAGCTTGGGTTCCTCTGGGGTAAGGTGTCGTCTTGCCCCTAGCGAGTAGATGGAGCCTTAGCCGGGAAAGTCATACATCTCAGAACACTTGGATCTACGTGAGTTTGGAATTGAATCGAAGTGTCCCACAAATGGTCAACCTAGTTCGTCCCGCGCAGATTGATGGGGAGAAGGCGGCCCTCACTGCTTTTTTGTCAACCCACCTGTCGCCTGATGCGACGGAGGACCGCTACGAGTGGCTGTACTGCAACAATCCAGCAGGGCTCGCTCGGGTTTGGGTAGCCTGCGACGATGCAGCAGGCAAGATCATTGGCGTTTCGGCAGCCTTCCCCCGGCGGGTCTCTATCCGAGGGCAAGAGATGCGTGGGTATGTCCTGGGCGATTTTTGTATCCATCCAGATTATCGCAGCCTCGGCCCAGCCCTCGCTTTGCAAAGAAGCACTCTTGAGGAGCTTTCCCGGGACGGTGCTGGATTTCTTTTTGATTTCCCCAGTACTTCGATGCTGGCCATTTACAAGCGGCTCCGAGTCGAGCCGAAGGAATCAGCGATCCGCTTTGCCAAACCTTTGCGAGCGGACCGTCAAATACAAAGGCGAGTTTCCAACAAAGCAGCCGGGCTCCCTCTCGCCGCTCTGGCCAATGCGGCTTTGCGGTTGCGAGATGCCGGCCTTGGCCGGTCCAACGAGTGGACGATTGCGGAGGAGAACGTCCCGTGCGGCGGAGAATTCACTCTTGCGTTCCGCCAGTGGGCCCCTCGGATGGGTATTTGCGGGGACCGTTGTGCCGAATACTTGAATTGGAGATTCCTCCGGCATCCGCAGCGGCGCTATCAGCTTCTCACCGCCCGCAAAGACGGCAGGCTCTGTGGTTACCTGATTTATCATTGGGAAGGCGAGGACGCGACCATCGTTGATTTGCTTGCGGAAGAAGAGCAAGTCTCCAAGGCGCTGCTTGTGGAGACTATCGCCATCACGCGAAGCTGTGGCGTCCACACCCTGAGCGCTCCCTTTCTTGGATCACATCCGGGTCGGGAGACTCTCGAGGAATGCGGATTCCAGCCGCGTGAATCATCTCCCGTTGTCGTGCTCAGCTTGCCTTGGAATGTAAGTCGCCCCGAGAATGAGCTTGCCGATCACTGGTATCTAATGCACGGAGACCGAGAAAGCTAGCACTGAGGGCGAAGGAATGGATCAGACTACGACAGGCTCAATCGAACAGAGAATTCACGCATTTCTGCTTGAAAAGTTTCCGCTCGCACGAAAAGCTGGAGTTGGCAAAGACACCGCTTTGCTTGAAAAAGGGATTCTGGACTCACTTGGAATCCTGGATGTCGTGAGTTTTCTGGAGTCCGAGTTCTCCTTGGTGGTCGTCGATGAAGAGCTGGTGCCGGAGAATTTTCAGACTCTTAGCACTCTCTGCGCTTTCGTCGTGAAAAAGACCGGAAAGAGTGAATGAGCGTCCCCCTGGCAAACACCGAGGATCCGATTACAACCGTGGCGAAAGCGGACCTAGACGAGCGCGCTCCAGGTGTCCTCACGGGTGTTCGCGTATACGAGGGGCTACAGGAACTTCCCGGGTCTTTCCTGCGTCTCTTTGAGGAAGCGGGGCAGCAAAGCATTTTCCTGACAATACCGTGGTTTCAGAACTTCGTGCAAACCGCGATGTCTCCTGAAGATCGCGTGCGTGTTTACGCTGCGGCAGCCGCACAAGGCGCAGCCGCGGGTATGCTTTTGATGCGCAACTCGCTCGCTTCCGCTCCCGCCCGAAAACTGGAATCACTGGCCAACTACTACACCTGCTTTTACGCGCCGCATCTTGCATCTCCCGCGAGCACATCGCGAGAAACACTCCGGGCCATCACGCATGCCATCGCCGAAGAGAAGCCACACTGGGACACCGTGGAAGTTAAGCCCCTCGACAATCAATCGAGAGAGTTTTCCGAACTGGTCGAAGCGTTCAAAGCGGCCGGGTTCGTGGTGCAGACTTTCTTTTCTTTTGGCAATTGGTATCTCCCTGTCAACGGCAGGAGTTTCGCGGAATACTCGCAGAGCCTCCCTTCCGTTTTGAAGAACACGCTGAGCCGCAAGAGAAAAAAGCTGGAGAAGACGGGCCGGGCGAAAATTGAAATCGTTACCGGGGGACAAGGTCTTGATGCCGCGATCGATGCCTACATGGAGGTTTATCTCTCGAGCTGGAAACAGCCGGAGCCTTACCCGGGATTCGTTCCAGGACTTATCCGCATGTGCGCGGCAATGGGAGTTCTGCGACTCGGACTCATTTACGTGGATGGAGAGCCGGCGGCGGCGCAACTCTGGATTGTGCACCACGGAAACGCGTTGATTTACAAACTTGCTTACGACGAGCGTTTTGCGGATTTATCAGTCGGGACGATTCTCTCCGCCACGCTTTTCGAGCACGCTCTGGACGTGGACAAAGTGACAGAGGTGGATTACCTGTCCGGTGATGATGCCTATAAGAAAGATTGGATGTCGCAACGAAGGGAGCGCTGGGGAATTTTGGCGCTAAACCCTCGTACACCGCGCGGCCTGCTGGCGATCGTACGCCACGTCGGCGGGCGAGCCGTGAAACGTGCGGCCGTATCGCTGGCGAAGCCATTCCAGCGCGGCAAATCGCGGAACAGCACCGCGTAAGCAGGAAACGCTGAATCAAAGTGGAAAGGGTTTTCGACAAGCCGATATGGACTTTCTGATCTGGCATCTGTTGCGTGAGAGCGCCCGGCGTGGGCCGGAAAAAGAAGCTTTGGTACATGGGCAAGAGCGGCTCACTTACAGCGAAGTCACTCTCCGGGTGAACGGACTCGCCGCCGGATTGCGAGAAGCCGGATTGCGCCGCAGCGATCGGATGGGAATTTATCTGGAAGCCTCTGTCCCCCAAGCCATTTCCATCTTCGGCATTTCGCGCGCCGAAGGCGTCTACGTCCCCATCAATGCTCTTCTTCATCCGGAGCAGGTAATGCACATCGCTCGCGATTGCGGGATGAAAGGCCTCATTACTACAGCTGCGAAGCTTGCTTCGCTTGCGGAACTAATTCCGCAAATCCCTTCGCTTGAGTTTCTGGTGATAGTCGGTGCAGGGGAAGCAACTGCACGGCTCCCGATTCATCGTTTCGACGAATTTACCGTACGGACTCTTCCCCCTGACTGGCGCGAGACTAGTATCGAAAAGGATCTCGCTACCATTCTTTATACCTCCGGTTCTACCGGCAAGCCTAAAGGCGTCATGTTGAGCCATGCCAACGTCGTCGCCGGCAGCCGCATCGTCTCCACTTATCTCGGCATAGCGGAGAGAGAGCGCATCCTCGCGGTTCTGCCATTCAGTTTCGACGCTGGAATGAATCAGTTGATGACCGCCTTCGAAAAGGGCGGCACTTGCGTGCTCATCAACTTTATTTTTGCGCGCGAGATCGTGCAGATCCTGCTCAAGGAAAAAATCACCGGCCTCGCCGGCGTGCCGACGTTGTGGAGCCTACTGGCGCAAGCCAATTCGACGCTCGCCAAGCAACCCCTGCCGCACTTGCGCTACATCACCAACACCGGCGGTGCGATGCCCCAGGCGGTGCTCAAAGTGCTGCGCGAAGGGCTGCCCACGACAAAAGTATTTCTGATGTACGGGCTCACCGAAGCCTTCCGTTCTACGTACCTCCCTCCGGAAGAACTGGATCGCCGCCCAACGTCCATGGGCAAAGCCATTCCAGACACGGAAATTCTTGTGCTCAACGAGCAAGGGCAGCTTTGCAAACCCGGCGAACCCGGCGAACTTGTGCATCGCGGCCCGACCGTCTCGCTTGGCTATTGGAACCGGCCGGAAGACACGGCGCGCGCGCTTCGGCCCAATCCGCTTTTGCCTCCGGAACTGGGAGACTGCGAGAAGGTTTGCTACTCCGGCGACTTGGTAAAAATGGACGAAGACGGCTTTCTCTACTTCATCGGCCGCCGCGACACGATGATCAAGTCCAGCGGATTCCGCATCAGCCCTACCGAAGTGGAAGAGGTGCTTTTCCAAAGCGGAAAACTGCGCGGCGCAGCAGTCATCGGTATTCCTGACGACACTCTTGGGCAAACCATCAAAGCATTTGTGGTGGCGAAAGACGGAAATCCACTGGATATCGACGCCATGCTTGCTTATTGCGCGGAGAAAATGCCTCGCTACATGGTTCCCAAAACATTTGAGGTCCTCAGCGAATTGCCGAAAACATCGAGCGGAAAAGTAGACTACCCGGCGTTGCGGCGCCGTGAAGGACTCTGATGGCTGATGTGGCTGCAATGCTGATGGCAAAGTACTTTCCGAAGTCCGGAGAGTCGCTGGTCATCGGCGATATATCAGTCATTCAACTTGCAGAAACCTACGGAACTCCCATCTTCATTTATGATCGCTCAGTATTCGATCGCAAGTACGACGCGCTCCGCAAAGCGCTCCCAGAGCGCTTCTCGATCTACTACTCCATAAAGGCTAACCCGGCTTCCGCTGTTGTGAAACATTTCTTGAACCGGGGCTGTGGGATTGAAATTGCATCGATCGGCGAATTCCGGAACGCGTTGGAGGCCGGATGTCCCGCCGACAAGATTCTGTTTGCCGGGCCGGGGAAATCCGAGGCAGAACTCGAACAGGTACTCGCGCAGGGCATCGGCGAAATCCACATGGAGTCGCTGACCGAGGCCAAGCGCATAGCTGCCATTTGCCGGCGCTTGGGACGCCGTACGCATGTTGCCATTCGCATCAATCCCGCCGCCGAGGCCGAAGGCGGGGCGATGCGCATGGGCGGACGTCCTGCTCCTTTTGGAATGGATGAAGAGACTCTAGACGAAGTGTTGGACTCGGTCCTTGCCCTCCCGGAACTCGATCTGGGCGGCATCCATTTATTTACCGGGACCCAGATTCTGGATGCAGCAACTCTGCACAACCAATATCGCCACGGCTTGGAAATCGCTCGCCGGGTCGTGAAACGGCTGGGCTGTCCGCTCCGCACGCTGGATTTCGGAGGCGGACTGGGAATCCCGTATTTCGCCCACGAGCAGGAATTGAATCTCGATTGTTTGCGAAGCGGTCTGGCGACGCTCTTCGAGGAAGTAGCGCGTGATCCATACTTCGAGGGCACCCGGTTTCTCGTGGAACCGGGCCGATTTCTTGCCGGCGAAGCGGGTGTATACCTGACGCGCATCAGCGACATCAAACATTCACGCGGCAAGAAGTTCCTGATCGTGGATGGCGGAATGAACCACCATTTGGCGGCTTCCGGCAATCTGGGCCAGACCATTAAGCGGAACTACCCGATCGCGCTGGTGAACAAGCTGACCGCGCCGGCGGGCGAAGCCGTGGATATCGTTGGCCCCCTCTGCACCCCACTCGATACTCTCGCGCGCGGGATCGTCCTCCCCAACGCGGAAATCGGCGACCTCGTGGGGATCTTTCAGTCCGGCGCCTACGGCCGGTCGGCGAGCCCGGTGGGATTCCTCAGCCACCCATTGCCGGACGAAATTTGGGTTGACGCCGGGCAGCACGCGAGGATCCCACAGTGAAGAGATGCACACATGGCCCGAGAGAGGCTCTTCAAAGTGACGACAGCATGCGCGTAAAGTGAGAATGGAACCCTTGGGAAAAGTACTGATTATCGCCTACCACTTTCCGCCTCAGGCGGGCAGCAGCGGCTTGCTGCGTTCGCTGAAGTATTGCCAATACCTCCCCGGATTTGGCTGGCAGCCTGCTGTGCTCACTCCGCATCCCCGGGCTTATGAAAAGATTGACGAGAAAAGCCTGAGTTCCATCCCCAAGGGCGTTCCGGTCATTCGTTCCTTTGCGATGGATACGAAGAAGCACATGGGCATCGGCGGCCGCTATCTCAGGTACATGGCCCTGCCAGACCGCTGGGTAAGTTGGGTGTTAGGAGGCGTGCCGGCCGGGCTTCGCGCGGTTCGCGAACACAAGATAGACGTCCTATATTCCACGTTTCCCATCATGTCTGCGGCTGTCATTGGGCGGTGGATTCAGCGCTTCACGGGATTGCCCTGGGTTCTTGACCTTCGTGATCCCATGAGCCAGGACGACTATCCCCGCGATGCTCTGGTACGCCGGGTTTGGAGCAAAGTGGAGCGGGCTTGCATGCGCCGTGTTTCGCGCGTGATTTTTACCGCCGAAGCCACGCGCCAGATGTACCTTGAGCGCTATCCGGAATTCCTGAAGCCGGAAATGTGCGTCCTCATATCAAATGGGTATGACGAGGCAGATTTTCGAGACTTGCAAATTGCCGAGCCCGGGCCGGTCCCAGCGGGCCGCCCTATCCGGCTCGTTCACTCCGGGCTGATTTATCCAGTCGAGCGCGACCCGAGGCCCATGTTCAACGCCGTTGGCCGGCTGAAAAAAATGGGCCGTCTTAGCGCTGACAAAATTCAGATTGCCTTTCGCGCTCCAGGCTCCGAAGATTTGTACCGCACTCTCCTGGCTGAGAGGGACATCGCCGATCTAATCGTCCTGGAACCCCACATGCCCTACCGCCAGGCCTTGCAAGAATGTGCCGACGCCGATGGTCTATTGCTCTTCCAGGCCGGCGATTGCGACAAGCAGATTCCCGCGAAGGCCTACGAATACCTGCGCATTGGCAAACCCATTCTTGCTTTGACGACACACACTGGAGACACTGCCGCTCTCCTGCGCCAAGTCGGCGGAGCCACCATCGTCAATCTTGCATCCGAAGATGAAATCTATGAGGGGCTTTCCGCTTTCGTCGATTCGCTGCGGGTTGGCACTCATCCTCTACCGGATGCAGATAAGATCCGGCACTATACGCGCGAGGCTCAGGCCGGCCAGTTGGCAAAAGTCCTTGACGGTTTGATCGGCAAGACTCACCCGACTGAAAAGCGGGAAGAAGCAGAGCGTCACGAGTCGCCAGCTCATCCGCTCGACGCAAAATCATCGAGACACTAAACAAGTCATGTGTGGAATCTACGGCATCCTGAATTTCGACCGGCCTGAGCAGCCTTCGGACTCCATTCTCGCTGCCATGGGCGGCGTCATTGCGCATCGAGGCCCAGACGACTTCGGCCAATTTCGTGGCCGCGGCGTCGGACTCGGCATGCGCCGCCTTTCCATCATTGACGTCTCTGGCGGCCATCAGCCCCTCTGCAACGAGGACGAAAGCATCTGGATCGTTCTCAACGGCGAAATCTACAACTTCCAATCGCTGCGGGATGAGATGGAGGCAAAGGGCCATACCTTCCGGACGCGCAGCGATACCGAAGTCATCGTTCATCTCTACGAAGAAGAAGGCCTCGAATTTTTCAAGCGACTTCGCGGCATGTTCGGCCTCGCCATCTGGGATGCGAAGCGCGAACGTCTGGTCCTCGGGCGTGACCGCATCGGTGAAAAACCGCTTTTTATCCGCCGCGAACCGGGACGGCTTCTTTTTGCTTCGGAGCTGAAATCCATTCTGCAAGTAGAGGGTGTTCCGCGGCGTTTGAATCACGCGGCGCTTGAAGAGTACTTGGCGCTTGGCTACGTGCCGGCCCCGTTATGCCTGCTGGAAGGAATTGAAAAGCTGCCGGCCGGCCACTATCTGGTCGCTGAAAAAGGCCGCACCGAAATCCGCGAATACTGGGATGTGCCCTTTGGCCAGCCCGAAAAACACAGCGAAGAGGAATGGATCGAACGGATTCGCGCGAAGATCCAGGAGACCGTGAGGATGCAGTTGGTCAGCGACGTGCCGCTCGGCGCATTTCTAAGCGGCGGGCTGGATTCCAGCACTATCGTCGCGGTCATGGCAGGTGTCACCGGAAGGCCCGTCAAGACCTACTCAATCGGCTATAAGGGAGAACACAGCTACTACAACGAACTCCCCTACGCCAGCGTTGTCGCAAAAACTTTTGGCACCGACCATCACGAGATCGTCGTGCAGCCCGCCGTCAGCGAACTCCTGCCGAAACTTGTTTGGCATCTTGATGAACCTATCGCCGACTCCGCGTGTCTCACAACGTATCTCGTTTCCAAACTCGCGCGTGAAAGCGTGACCGTGATTCTCTCGGGCGTTGGCGGAGACGAGCTCTTCGGCGGCTACCGTCGCTACCTCGGCAACAGCCTGATGCGCTATTACAGTTTCCTCCCCGGTCCCGTACGCAAGAAATGGCTACCCGCGTTGCTCGATCGTATTCCCCAGGACCGCCACTCCACCTGGAAAGATTATGCACGCTATGCCGCGGCCTTCGTGAAGTCCGCGGAGTTGGATCCCGCCTCGCGTTACATGGGCTACGTCACTCTTTTTTCTCCGCAAGTGCACCAAGAACTGCTGCAGCGCAGCACGACGGCGGACTCCCACATCTCCAACCTGGCCGCGGCTTCGTTGCAGGGAGCCTTCTCCCGCTGCACTGATCCAGACAGCCTCAACCGTATCCTCTACGCCGACTTGAAGACTTCTCTTCCAGATGATCTCCTGGCCATGACCGATCGCATGAGCATGGCTGCGTCCATCGAATGCCGGGCGCCACTGGTAGATTACGAATTAGTGGAGATGATGGCCCGCATGCCTTCCTCACTGAAGGTTCGCGGCTTCACCATGAAATATTTGATGAAAAAAGCGGTCGCTCCCTGGCTGCCCAGCGAAATCCTCGAGCGCAAGAAGCGCGGGTTTGGCGCGCCGATCGGCGCCTGGCTTCGCAAAGATCTCCAGCCGATGGTTGCGGAGCTGCTTTCCGAGGAGCAAATCCGCCGCCGCGGACTTTTCCACTGGCCCGCAATCCAGCGGCTGATCTCCGACCACGCCGCCGAGCGCGCGGATCACACCGATCACCTACTCGCCCTCGTCATGCTGGAACTATGGTGCCAGATCGTGCTGGATGGCAATGAGTGGGAAACCGTTCGCACTCCCCAAATTGCGTTTGCCGGCCAGTCATAGCCTCTCAAATGGCAGAAGAACCTCGAGCCGCCAACTAGTCTAATTTAGACTAGTTCTCGTGGGGTCTGCTGCAGCCCCTCCCTAGGGAGCCACGGCTGGCGCAGGCGGGGCAATTGGCTTGGTGGAAACGATCAATTCGTCATACCAGGCGTAGGCGGTCGGCAAATCCCTTCCCGCATCCTTGTTCGTCATATAGGTGAGAAGCGTCAGGCAGTCGTAGTCGTGTCCTGGGTGATCATTTTTCAAGATGAAATCCTGCATCTTGATCCATTGCCGCAGTGGTTTTCCGTCCAGAGCCGCCCACGCCTTGATTGAACTCTCCGGTTTGCCCCAAGAACCAACGGAGATCTCATAATAAAACGTCACCCATTGATTCGCAGGATATACAAAACAATCCTTCGCATTGGTCTTCCCGTACCAGCAATTGTAATCGCCCTGCTGCAGCTTGTAGGGTGGGTTGCCATTGTTGGTTACGATTGCGCGAGCGCCGCAATCCGTGTACATGAACGGAAATCCCGCGTGGTAGTACTGCACCGTGGTCAACTCCACTTCTCCGCAGGTGGCTCCTTCATTATGAAAAATGACCTGTTTCCACGTCGTGTCGCCCCAATCGTTTTTCAGCATCTCGGGCGAAAAACGTTCCCGGTACTGTACATAAAACGTGGAACCTGGACCAAAATTTCGGCCGAATGGCTGGCGCCAATAGCCCGCCGCATTCTGGCCGGTATGAGTGAGAATCTCGAAACGCAGAGAACCTTCTCCTGAAGCCTTTTCGGAGCGGTCGAACTTTCCATGAATTTGTTTGTCGCCCCCCGGATACAAGCCCGGGCCAGGCCAAATCGCGGCGATATTAATCAGCGGCGAATCGAATCCCTGGCAGACCACCACGCCGTCTGCGTGGCACCGCGCGTTAAAATCTTGCGGCTGGTTTTCTGCGACCTCCTTTCTCGCAGGCACCTGACGTGACGATTCACTGTCTTGCGCTGACGGCGGCGACACAACACCGCCGACGGCTCTCTCCAGACCGGATTTCTTGGCGAAGGCGATACCAAGTACAAACAGCCCTGCAACAAGGGCAACTCGGAAAGTTTTCATCGTTCCGCCAGTCTCACGTTATTCTGCGTTCTTTGATTATTGCCCTGCGGAACCGGAGCCGCAACTGGTTTTGTCCCCGGCGTGAGTCGAAGCAGGAATGCATTTTGCTTCCAATCGTTTACCAGCGCGAACGCACCCAGCCTTGAAAAATATTTGAATCGACCAAACGTGCCGTTCGGTTGCGCGGCTCCAGGCCCACCCGGATAGGTCTCGGCGGAGCATGTCCGAGTTTCTGGTCGAAACAGGTAGACGCTATCCCCTCCGGACCAGCCCACAATCTCTTTCAGGTCTGGATCGTAGGCAAGCCCTGGCGAATGGGTGAACCGCAAGGGATCGCAACCTGTGACCTTGCGCGACCAATCCTGCACTTCGAATCTAGAGTTCTCCCCGATGCTGACGGCCCAAAATTGTCCCGGTCCCCCAATCATGAAGAAAAGCTTTCGCTCGGGATCAATTACGCCCGAGAGCCGGTAGTCCACTCCGTTGAGCGGCCTGAGTCTCTTGTAACTGTTCTTGATCGGATCGTACCGATAGAGATTGGCGGTATCCGATAAAATTACTGTACCCGTAATGGAATCATACTCCGCAATCGCCCCCGGATTGTTCGCCGGGCTATCACCCTGGTGCGGATCGAGGCTCCTCCATTCCAGCTTGGTTAAGTCGAAGATCCAGGTACCTGTGCTCATGAAACCGCACGCCGCCTTACTTCCTCCGTAGACATACATGCTGTCCTGCCGTGCAAGGTAAGCGAGCCCGCCATAGGTATGGCGCGCGGATGGCCGACCATCGATATAGGCTTCCGGACAACTCAGGACATTCCCCACTGGGCTCGGTTCTGTGATCCGTGTCAATTTCAACTCGTTCAGATCAAGCGCATACACTTCATTTCCGAAATAGTCGCTATGCCCACCGCCCCATACGATCAAGCGGTTTCGTTTGGTATCCGCAATTGCCCCATTCCAGGCGTTGATAATTGCTCTGCAACCAGTGTTTCCTTCAATCCCAGGATCATTGGGACAGTTAGGAGCTAACTTCGTGTTTGGGATCTCATACCAACCTGCACTTGACGGGAGGGAGGCACTCGCGGTACCCGCATCGGGTTTGCTTTGCACCCGCTCGAAACCCGAGCTACAAATCACTGCTGCCAAGAAAAGCGAAACCCACGTCATTCCGCCTCTCGGCAATTCTCTGGACGATTTCGTTCGAAAATTACGCATCGCCCCCACCTGACGGAGGTTGGCTGAAGACTGACGCACTTTTCAAGAAAAGATCCGGGGAATCCTTCGGGGCTTGGCAGACCTTAGCCTCGCTCCGCCGATCGGGGTGCTCCTCAACGCAACGATTTCTCACCCGTCCCAGAAATCGACACGGAAGACGGCAAGCCCGTGGCGTCCGGCCCAATCGCCAGGTCTGCTTCCGCACTCCCGCTTACTATTCGGAGGCTTGGCGCCAGGATCTCCATTTCCTCTTTCCAACGTCCGTCGGAGTCCCCCACAAAGCGCACTGTATTAATTTGCTTTTGGCGAACGTTATTGGCGATTTGACGCAAGATGGCGACGTCGTTGATTCGCCAGCCGCTTTGGCGAGTTGCGTAGCCACACCACAATCCCCCTGCTACCACCATGGCAACGCAAGCCAGAATCGGACGCGCGCTCCATGGTCGCCGCTCCATGCTGTGGTCGAGAACCGCGCCAACCAGCACAAAAAGCGGTACGTAGATGAACTCAATATAGCGATCGGCAACAGGCAATGCTGTAAAGTGCGTCAAGCTGGAACTTCCGAAATTCAAATACAATAACGGCACCGTGGCCCAAAGAAGCAAAAGTTGCGCCCGTGGTGGCCGCCACCGAAGAAGCGAAAGCAAGGCAATCGCCACGAAGATGGAGTGCACTCCAAAGTCTCGACTGGGAATCAGCATCATCCGCGGGTACGATTTGATCAGCCTGTAACTCAGGTTCTGGTTCGCGCCGAGGACCATCGCACTTTGCTCGTGAATCTTCATCGCGTGCATCCGGAATAACAGATCACCCGTGGCCGCTAGATAGTAGGCATGCTCGATGGCCACGATTGCCAGCGCCCCCCCGGCCATGCAACAAGCCGCGGACCATTTCCGTCTGAGCACAGCATCCAAAAAGACTGCCAACCCCACGAATGCGGCGGATTCCTTGGTTAGGTACGCGAGACCCAGAATTAGCCCGGCAGATAAAGCCAAAAGAAGAGGACGCCGACTATCGCTCTCGAGGTATAGCAACAGCGCGAGCAAAATGTAAAATCCCGTGACGGGCTCAGGAACCAAAATGGTGGCGTAGCGCAGTGAAACCGTGAAGCTGGCAAGCAGAACCCCTGCCAGCAACGCAGCCCGGGGCCCGACAAGGCGTGCTCCCACAATCATTAGAAGAGGTACAGATGCTGCCGAAGCAAGCAGCGGCAGCACGAAAGTAGTCCACTCGTGGACTCCCAACAGACGGTAGATGACCGCCTGTGGAATTGTCAGGCCAAAGCGCAGTGCGTAGTGGATTGATTCTGGTACATATTGAAAACCTGCAATGAGCCGCGCAAAGTGTGCATACGCAAGGTCATCAGAGCCGATAAGGCCTGTCGTGCATGCCAACCGCATTAGAAAACCGGCCACACAAATCGAGAAGAACAGCACCAGGTTGACGCGGTCGGAACGGAATTTTTCGAGCATCATGGGCTTATCCTGTACCCGCACGGCTCTCGCACGCCTGTCAAGCCGAGGTCAGTGTCCGTTTGTGAAGTCCCGGCCATCCACACGCTGAGAGAACTTGGATTAGGGCGACGTCCTTGTCTCCTCTCGGCGAGGTGAGCCATTCTGCCATACGTTCTCATTCTTTATAGAAGCAATTAGAAGGATAAAGTGAATCTCAGGCGGGAAGAAGACAGTGGGACAACCGCGAGCGCGCTCTGACCGCGGAAACGATCTCTAACTCTTGCCTACATACGACTGCCGGTGACGCTGCGCTCAACAAGCAAGAGGCCGGTCCCGGAGAACAACAGAAACCGGCCTCTTTTGAATCAGTATGTTCAGTTGTTCGGAGCCGCAATGGGCTGGCCGGAGACGATTAGCTCGTCGTACCATGTATATGCCGTCGGACCAGCAGACACGCTCGCGTTCCGATTTGTCATATAAGTCAAAAGCGTAACCATGTCGTAGGTGCCAGACGCATCGGCATAGAGCGTATGATTGGTCATATTGACCCATTCCGCGTATGGCCCTCCACCTACGGAGACCCATGCCTGAATCGTGCTGGTCGGCGTGCCCCAGGTTCCGAGGGCTACCTTGTAGTAGAACGTCACCCAAGTGTCGGCTGGGTAGGTAAAGCAGGATGTCGCCGTGTTATTCGCCGCCTGATAGTGGCAATTGTAACCAGTCGTCGGCGAGGATCCCTGCTCTTCCAGGTAATCAAAGTTTGGCAGACTTTCAACGAAACCATCGGCGCCGCACTGGCTGTACATCGTAGGATAGCGCCGCAGTTCCCAATTCACCGTCGTGAGTTCCACGTTGCTGCAGGTCGAGACGTCATTAGACATGATCTCCTGCTTCCAGAATGTGGTTCCCCCGCCATTGACTGGGTAAATGTTGGTCAGATATTCAATTGAGAATCGCTGGCGGAACTGTAGATAAAAAGTCGAGTTCTGATCGAACCTGGTCGCCGTGGTCGGACCAGCCGCGAGGCTCGATTGGAACAGCTGTCTCCAATAGCCCGATGAGTTTGCAGGGCCCATGGACGGGACCGTGAATTTCAATGACCCGGCGCCGGACGCTGCGATGGTCGTGTCCTGCACGCCCTGGAAGGTTCCGTCCCCTGCCGGATAGAGGCCAGAAGCCGGCCAGACAGCTGGTTTAAAGACCGCTGGATCATCGAAACCCTGGCAGACAACGACTCCGGCCTGCGCGCATCGAGTCTGGAAGTCTTGCAGAGCTGTCGAAGTGGAATTAGTCACGGTCACGTTGACCGCCACGGCATTGCCAATGTTGCCCGCCGCATCACGCGCTTGTGCGGTGAGTACGTGAGCGCCATTGGTTGACGTCGTCGTATCCCACGCTACGGAATATGGCGCCGCCGCCAGAGAGAGGCCCAGGTTGGCGCCATCGACGAAAAACTGCACGCCAGTTACGCCCACGTTGTCGGCGGCATTCGCCGAGACGGTTACCGTACCGGAAAGTGTGGCGCCGCTCGCGGGAGCTGTGATGGAAATGGTCGGGGGAATCGTGTCCGTAACGCTGCTCGTCTGGAACACGAAATCGCCGCTGATGGTTTCGATGCCTCCCGAGTTCTTGGAGCGAACGCGGTAATGATAGAGGGTGCTGGTGGACAGACCGGATAGCGGTGTCGAATGGCTCGCCACCTGATTCGTGTCGAGCGCGGTAAGCGTCCCGTACGCCGTTGTCGTCCCGTATTCAACTTGCGACGTTGCCGCCACATCCGTACTCCAGGTGACGGTCGCTGAGCTGGTTGTGATACTCCCCACGCTCACGCCAGAAATGACTGGGCCGCCGGAACCACCGGTGCCGCCGGATTGCGTCAAGCGCAGCGTGTAAGCGTTGGTATTGATCGAGTTCGACACGACGAAGACGCCTAGCCCGGGCGAATAGTTGAAGCGCCCATACGTGCCGTTGCCCTGGATGGTCGTTGGGCCTCCCGTGTAGGTCGCCGCCGTGCACGAATCCGTGCTTGGATCATAGACGTAGGCCGTGTTGCCCCCCGCCCAGCCGACCATCAGTTTCTGAACTGAATCGTAGACGAAGCCAGGGCCGTTGACGCTCGCCAGATTCCCGCAGTTTGTTCCCGCGAGCTGCTTCGATGCATAGGGTGCTGTGAGACTGATTTGAGTGAAGTGCCCGGCTCCCAGGCAGAAGTACAGTCGCCGTCCGGGGTCGATTGCGGCCGACTCGTTCAGCGCAGAGCAGGTTATACCGTTTCCAAAGCTCGTAAGATTCGTCCAGGAAGCAGACGCGGGATTGTAGCTCCAGAATGTGCCGGTGTTCGACTCGATCTCATAGATGTTTCCGGTGGTCGGATCGTAAGCAGTTTCTGGAACGCTGCCGTTCTGCATAGGATTCGGCTGCGACCCGGTGATCGTTTGTTGCGTCCACGTCAGGCTGCTTGGGTTGAAATACCACACTCCGTCAGAGCCGCCGCCGCAGGTCGCCTTGAATTCGCCATACATGAAATAAGCGTCTTGATTTGGCAGGTAGATTTCGCCGTTGTACATGTGTCGAGCGTTTGGCAAACCGTCGGTGAAGGCCTCGGGGCAGGTGGTGACGTTCGACACGGCCGACCCGTGCGAAGCGTCTTTGACCAGAACCGGAGCAATCGGATTGGCGTTCAGATCGACAGCGTAGATCTCGTTCCCGTAATAGTCGGTATGGCCGCCCCCGTGAAGGATTAGGCGGTTGCGCTTGGTGTCGAACAACCCGCCGCTCCACGCAGCCATGACGGACGCACATCCCGAATTGCCCTGAATCTCCGGGTAGGTTGGGCACAAAGATTGAATGCTGGTGTTCGGTATTTGATACCAGCCGAGACCGGACGGGATTCCTCCCCCGCTCGAAGCAGCTTGTGTTGTCGCGGAAGCCCCTGCCGATTGCGCGGAAGTATTGCCAGCGGCGTCAAACGCCGAAACGTTGTAAGTATAGTTGGTCGACGCGTTGAGACCTCCGTCTTGAAAAGAAGTGCTCGGCGCCGTTCCAATCTTCACTCCGCCGCGGTAAACGTTGTAACCCGTCACACCGACGTTGTCCGTCGAAGCCGTCCAAGACAGATTGATCTGCGATGAAGAGACAGCCGTTGCCGACAGGCCTGTGGGCACCGTCGGGGGAACCGTGTCCGCCTGTACGGTGAAGCTGACGCCATTGCTGGCCGTTCCGCCAACCGTCACTACAACGTTGCCCGTTGCCGCCCCGCTGGGCACTGCCGCCGTAATACTCGTCGCGCTCCAACTCGTCGGCGTCGCCGTCGTTCCGTTGAACTTGACCGTGCTCGATCCTTGGGTCGTTCCAAAGTTGGTTCCGCTGATCGTCACGGACGCGCCAACCAAACCGGTCGTCGGATTCAGGCTGGTGATGCTCGGCGCCGGTACCGGCACCGTGAAGGTCACGGCATTGCTCGCCGCGCCGCCAACAGTCACGACAACGTTGCCCGTCGTTGCTCCTGCTGGCACCGCCGCAACAATGCTCGTCGTGCTCCAGCTCGTCGGCGTCGCCGTCGTTCCGTTGAACTTGACCGTGCTCGTGCCCTGGGTCGCACCAAAGTTCGTGCCGGCGATCGTCACCGATGTCCCCACCGGCCCTGACGTCGGATTCAAACTTGTGATGCTCGGCGCCGTAGCCGACAGCGTAAAGTTCACGCCGTTGCTGGCCACTCCCCCGACTGTCACGACAACATTACCCGTTGTCGCTCCTGCTGGCACCAGCGCAACAATGCTCGTGGTGCTCCAGCTTGTCGGCGTAGCCGCTGTTCCGTTGAATTTCACCGTGCCTGTTCCCTGTGTTGCCCCAAAATTCGCGCCCGTGATCGTCACTGATGTGTCGACCACTCCCGACGTAGGATTCAGGCTGGTGATGCTGGGAACCGTGACGGAGGTGTTGTTGACTTTGACCGCTACACCCGCGCTCGTCGCCGTATTGCCGGAAGTATCTGTCGCTAAAGCTGTAACAATATGGTTGCCGTTCGACAGCGTCGTCGTGTTCAGCGAATAGTTATAAGGCGCAGCCGTGATCACCGCTCCCGTGTTGGCATTGTCCACTTTAAACTGCACACTCGCGACCGCTACGTTGTCAGTCGCGTTTGCCGATACTGTAGTCACACCAGAAATCGTCGCGTTGGCCGCCGGAGCGGTAATGGAAACCGTTGGCGGAGTCGTATCACCCGCCGTGGAAAATGTCATATCCGCGCTGGAAGCGCTCACATTGCCCGCATCCGTCGATCGGACACGGAAATGGTAAAGCGTTCCGGCACTCAGACCCGCCACTGCCATCTGGTGGCTCATAACCAGCGAGCTGTTCGTTGGCGTGCTTGTGCCATAGCTTGCAGTCGTTCCGTAATCGACCACGGAATTTGCCGCCCGGCTTGTGGACCAGTCAACCTGAAAACCGGTCGCCGTCGGCGTCGCAGCTTGCACGCTCGAAATTGTCAGCGCTGGCGGTGGGGGATTCGTACTATTGGCAGTCACTAATCCGGAACAACCACTAAGGCCCAGGCAAGAAATGCAGACAAGTAGAAGAACGTATGAATAAAAATCTTTGTTTAAAATTTTCTTAGTAAAGCGAACTGCATTGGACATCATCTTTCTTTTCCCCCGGCAGCTCTTTGAGCGGCCCATGCAATTCCCCTACGCGAGGTAAGAGTACTCAGGTACTGGAACTGCGCGTAACTGGACAGTGGGCGGAAAATGGGCCAGTTGTGAGGTCTGGGATCCGTCCTGTCCCTCAGGGCAATCTCAGGTAGGCATGGATTGTTAACTTGTTTATTTTCAATATTATAAGAGGAGTGCCAGAAGGACAGTGCGAGGATGGCAGTTTCTATCGACGCAAGGTTGTGGAACGGCGTTTGTTTCATTTTCAGCCGCGAGGTTTCCGCTGATCTATTCCAAAGAAATCTTGTGAACCTTCGATCCGAGTTGACCTGGCACATGCGTGTTCGAGGCACCAACCTCAGCATTACGTTCACGCAAATTCAATTGGCGTTCAGTCTCGGCCGAGGATCCGATTTTTCCACTCGCCAAGTAGGAGCCAGAGTTAGTTCGGAGCGCACAAAAAGAAAAAGGCCGGAAGAGGAAATGCCCTCTCCCGGCCTGCGAGTGTCTTCCTTGAATTGCGCTAGTTATGACCGGCGGCGTCGACGAGGTAGAGCACCGCATCGCCGCTGAACGGCGCCGTGAACGAATGGGCGCTTGATCCGCCCGCCACCGTCCCGC
>Ga0209698_10000260_pt1 | contig 58287 bp, 54 predicted proteins | sample LitLauG_LLR_2012_FD_187203 | JGI IMG/M metagenome (GOLD analysis project Ga0209698, IMG submission 187203) | Freshwater sediment microbial communities from Pennsylvania, USA - Little Laurel Run_MetaG_LLR_2012 (SPAdes) (version 2) | ecosystem: Environmental > Aquatic > Freshwater > Creek >... | reverse complement strand
AGGCCACTGGCAGCCCGCGGGCCTTGACTCTTCAGTCCCAGCGCGGCAAAAAACGCTTGCGTGACGACAATACGCGGCGTATTATAATAGTACGCTGCGTATGATTGATGCCGATTCCACCCTCGCCTTCGCCCTCCTCGGGCTCATCTGGCAGCAGCCCCAATCCGGCTACGATCTGCGGAAGTTCTTCGCCACCACTCCCATGATTTCCTTCAGCGATAGCCCCGGCGCGATCTACCCGGCGCTGGCCCGCCTGGCGCGCCGCGGCCTCATCCGCGGCGTCGCCGACACCAGGGACGCGCGCGGACGCACGCTCTTCCATCTCACGCCGCGCGGACGCGCCGCGTTTCAAAAGTGGCAGAACCAGCCGGTAACCCGCGAGGACGTGGTGCGCCACATGGGAACGCTGATGCTGCGCTTCGCGTTCATGGACCAATCCGCCTCGCCCGCCGACGCGCTGAGCTTCCTTGAAGAACTCCAACGGGAGCTTGCGAGTTACATCCCCACGCTGCGCGCCTATCTCAAGCGCTTCGCCCCGGGGATACCCCTCAGCGGACGGCTCGCTCTCGAAAGCGGCATTCGAGGCTACGAAACCCATCTCCGGTGGACCAAGTCCGCCGCCGCGGCATATCGAAGCAAAGGAAAACAACCATGAAAGTGCTCCGCGTACTGCTCTATTGCCTGATCGGTGGACTCTGCCTGGCGGCCCTGACGCCCGGTCCAGTCGGCTTCCTCTGGCGATGGCTCGCCGGAATGTTGTTTGCCTCCGCGTTTGTTCCCGTGGCGGTGATGGGGCCGAGGCACCCTGCCGCGCAATTCGGAGTGGTCTTCGCGGCGATGGCGATGGTAACCGTGCTGTGCCTGTGGTCCGAGGCTTTTTTGTTCATGCCGGCGGCGGATTCCCATCCGGTTAGGGATCTCCTCGGCGGTGCCGCCGTCTATGCGCTATTCGCGGCAGTGCTCGCGGCGCTCCCCTATATACTGAAGCTCACGCATGTCGATGGGCCTGAGGCGAAGCTTCACTCGACCTCGAAACTGGGCATGAGAATCGGGTTCTGCGGCGTCATTTATATGGCGGCCTACCTGGTCTTCGGCGGGATCGCCTATCAGTTTTTCACCAAGCAGTATTATCCGGACGCGCCGGCGGCTGTGGGAAAGTTGGGCTTGTGGTTCTGGGCGCTCCAGTTCGCGCGAGGCGTCCTGATGACGCTCGGCCTGCTTCCCACGCTTCGCACCTTGCGGATGACCCGCCTGGAAACCGCGGTTGCCGCGGGCCTGATGCTCTGGCTGATCGGTGGCGCTGCACCGCTGGTCGCGCCGAATCCGATGATGGGACCAGCCCAGCGCCTCATCCATACCGTGGAGATCCTGACCCAAAACTTCACGCTAGGTTTTGCCGCCGCAATGCTGCTTCGTCCAAAGTCGCGCCCACTTGCTATTTTAGGTTGAGCATGCAAACCAGACAACTTGGGCAGAGCGACCTTCACATCACTCCTTTAGGAATCGGCGCGTGGGCCATGGGCGGCGCGGGATGGGCTTTTTCCTGGGGCCCCCAGGACGACAACGACTCCATCGCGGCCATCCGCGCCGGCCTCGATGCCGGGCTGAACTGGATCGACACCGCCGCAGTCTACGGACTGGGGCATTCCGAAGAAGTGGTGGGACGTGCCGTCGCCCGCGTCTCGCCCAAGCCGTATATCTTCACCAAATGCGAACGCAACTGGGACGCTGAGGGCAACATCGTGAAGAGCCTGAAGCGCGACTCGATCTTCGCCGAGTGCGAGAATAGCCTGCGCCGGCTTAATGTGGATGCGATCGACCTCTACCAAATCCATTGGCCGGAGCCGGATGAGGACGTCGAAGAAGGCTGGGAAGCGCTGGTGCGCTTGAAGGAGCAGGGCAAGGTGCGCAACATCGGCGTGTCGAACTTCAACGCATCGCAATTGGAGCGCATTTCCAAAATCCAAAAGCCCGCATCGCTGCAACCGCCGTACTCATTGGTGACGCCGGACATTGAGGAATCGATTCTGCCCTATTGCGGCGCGAACAACATCGGCGTGATCGTCTATTCGCCGATGCGCAACGGCCTGCTCAGCGGCACGATGACGAAGGAACGCGTGGCGAATCTGCCCGAGGAAGATGTTCGTCGCCGCATGCCTCCGTTTCAGGAGCCGAACCTGACAAAGAACCTCTCGCTGGTGGAAAAACTACGCGCCATCGGCAATCGCCACGGGAGAACGCCTGGGGAAGTCGCCATCGCCTGGACCCTGCGTCGCCCGGAGGTGACGGCCGCCATCGTGGGTCTGCGCAACGCAAGTCAGCTCGCCGGAGTGATCGGCGCTGCGGAGTTCCGGCTAAGTGCCGACGAACTCGCCGAGTTGTAACGCACTTTCCGCTTGAAACTTCTCTGTTTCTTCGCCTATACTGTTGCTATGGCACTCACCAAACGGCAAAAAGAGTTTTTGGACTTTCTCGCCGGATTTCTGGAAAAGCGCGGCTACAGTCCGAGTTATGAGGAGATCGCCGAAGGGCTGGACTTGGCGTCGCTTGCCACCGTGCACAAGCACATCATGGCTCTGGAAACCAAGCATTACGTGAAGCGCGGCTTCAACCAGAGCCGGTCGCTGGAAATTGCGCCCAAGTATTATGAGGAACAGAAGCAACATCGCCAGATGCCCGCTTCGGTCGAGGTACCTCTGTTCGGCCGCATCGCCGCCGGTTCGCCGGTGGAGGCGATTGCGGGGCAGGATACGCTGAATTTCTCCGATTTCGCCTCGGACCCTGGCACGTATGCCCTCCAGGTGCGCGGCGAATCGATGATCGAAGACCATATCTGCGACGGCGATTTCGTGTTGATCGAAAAGGCGTCGGAGGCCCGCGACGGCGAAATTGTCGTGGCATTGGTGGGTGGCGTCGAGACTACCCTCAAGCGCTTTTATCGCGAGGAGGGCGACAAAGTTCGCTTGCAGCCGGCCAATTCGTCCATGCAGCCGATATACGTGAATCGCGATGCGGTGGCGATTCAGGGCAAATTGCTGGCGGTTTTAAGGAAATACTAGCGATCAGAATGGGACAGACCGCTCTGTCCATGCGGCGTCCAGCGCGCTCGTTTTTTTAAGGCACTCCAGCCGCCTCGGGACAGAGAGGTCAGTCCCCAGTGCAACTATTTCTGCGCGTGATGGCAGCACGGGCAGGTGCACGTCGGCGTATCGCAGCAGGTGCATCCGTAAACGGCGGCGCTCGCCATCATCGTAAGGGCAAGAGCCCATCCAAATAACTTCGTCATGATCATTCTCCTTGAATTAATTTGAAATCTGAAAATACGCGCGAAACTGCGGGCGTGCGATCAGATGCGGAGAATGCAATGGAGCAGATTCAAGTCGCCGCGATCCTCAGCGGCTGCGGGAACGAGTAATGCCTGTGCGATTTCCACGGGCGGAGCAATGGAAACAGGCTGCTGCGGTTCTGTGAGGACGAAGCTTCCACCCGTGGACTGATCCAAAGTGTCGTATGGGCATTTCAGATTCGCCGTGGTTTGCCCTTGGTGCCTGGGGCAGCAGGGATGCGATGGAGCTGACGAGGGATAGGCGGCCATCATGCAGCCGAGCGGCATGCCCAGCAGCAAAACCACCATCGCGACGGAAACCGCGAACTTCATCTTTCCTGACTATACACCCGTTTACGGGGTCTGGGCAATAATCTTTTCCGCGTAGTCCACCACCAGCGTCTCCACCGGCACCTTGCGCGGAACCAGCTTCAGCCCCAGCGTCTCCTGCACCGCGGTGATGGCGGAGGGCAGGGCAGAATCCGCATCGCCAAGCGGTGCGTAGTCGAGCGTTATATCGTAGTTGCCGGCAAGTCCGGTTTCGTCCACAACGGGCCGGCCCAGAGGCCTCCGCAGCAGCGCGGCCAGCGTCGCGACGGAGATATTATCGGCGCGAATGCCTCCGGGCAAAATTGCGGGACGGGCCGCCGCGCCCGCCGTGGGCTTTAGTTTGGGCCCGCCTTTTGCCACCGTTAGCGTATAGCCCGGAACCAGCTTGGTTTCCTTGTGGACTTTCAGCTTGAACCGCTCGATCAGCAGTTGCTGCAGCAACGGCTCCAGCTCCTTCTTTGTGAGCGCGCGATCGCCTTCCGGCTTCGCGGTGACATCCCAATCATCTGTCGAAACCCAGCCCTGCTTCGCGGAAATGCGGTCGCTATCAACGCCAAATGCAATGGAAATGAGCAGTTCCAACGTCACATTCCTGACCGTGAACGTCGCCGCACCCGGAGGGCTCATACTAACACCGCTGCTGCCGGGCGAAGAAGGCCGCACGGTCGCCACCTCGAAGGCCGGCTGAGCCCAACCGATAACGGCGATGAGCAAAACTCCGGCGAGTTTCATATAGGAATTCCGATTCTCCACAAGCCAAACGCGATGGCCTGGCGCAAATAAACCCATTCTTGACGCCAACCGTGCCTGGGCTCGGTCGGCCTGGGTGAACCGTAGACGCTGATGCCCACGAACTGCAGCATCTTTTTCACGCGATAGATGTGGTACCCGTCGCTCACCACGATGCAGGAATGCAGGTTCATGCGCTGCATAATTTCCGCCGCGGCGATGGTACTGTGCACCGTCGTCTCGCCTTCGTCTTCGACCAGCACCGCTTCCGATGGCACGCCGCGCCGTGTCAGGTACGCGCTGCCCACCTCGCCTTCGCTGTAGCGCGGATCCTTCCCTTTGCCGCCCGTAGTCAAAATGCGCGGCGCGAGCCCCTGATGATAGAGAAACAGCGCATGATTGAGCCGCGCTTCCAGAATCGGCGAAGGACGCCCACGATACTCCGCCGCGCCCAGCACCAGGATCACGTCGGCGGTCTGAGCCTCATCCACATCGGACTGCCGGCGGATGTCCGCGGCCACGCGGAACAGGTTCCAACCCAGGCCAAACAGCGTGAGCAGAATGAGCCCGAGCGCGATCCTGATGAGGCTTTGCTTCATGTACACTGAACTCACATTGTAATTTACCGCGATGGACGTCCTGACCAGCGATAAAAATCCACTCCTGAAACAAGTGCGGAGAGCTGCGCAAAAAGGCTCGCTCACGGCCGATGGCTACGCTGTGGCGGAGGGTTTTCATCTGCTGGAAGAAGCTATCCGCAGCCACGCGGAGATTTTCGCCGTGATCGTGGCGCAGTCGGTGAAGACGACAATTGAGTCGCATGTAAAAGGCCTGAAGCTGCGTGTGCTGACGGTGCGCGACGCGGATTTTGAGGGGCTTACGTCCACCGAAACGCCGCAAGGCGTGGTCGCACTTGTGAAGCCTCCGGCGTGGACGCTGGATCAGGTGCTGCGCGGCAAAGCGCTGGTGGCGGTGCTGGACGGTATTCAGGACCCGGGCAACGCGGGCGCGATTCTGCGCGCGGCGGAAGCCTTTGGCGCGACCGGAGCGGCTTTTCTAAAAGGCACCGTGAATCCATACAATCCCAAATGCATGCGCGCGTCGGCTGGCTCGATATTCCGGCTTCCCGTCGCGCCGCAGATGGACGAGGCGTTGCTGCTCGCGTCGTTGGAGAGCAAGCGGATCGCGCTCTACGCCGCCATGCCTCGCGCCGAAACGCTGCTCGCCGCGGCGAATTTTCGGAAGAACTGCGCCATCCTCATCGGCAGCGAAGGGCGAGGCGTGCGTGACGCTCTGGCCTCGCGTGCGGAGCCAGTGCGGATCCCAACAACGGGCGTCGAATCGTTAAACGCGGCCGTTGCCGCGGGGATCGTGTTTTATGAAGCAAGGCGCCAGAGAAGCGTATGAGCTTATTTGAATCTTCCCCGCTCGCGCACGTGGACGACGCGCGGAGGCCTCTGGCGGAGCGTCTGCGTCCCGATACGCTGGAAGGCTTCGTGGGGCAGCAGCATATATTGGGTCCGGGAAAGCCTCTGCGCGTGCAGATTGAGCGCGATCAGCTGCAGTCCCTGATCCTCTGGGGTCCTCCAGGTGTTGGCAAAACGACGCTGGCCCGCTTGATCGCGCGGCAGACCAAGGCCGATTTTATTCCGTTCAGCGCGGTGCTGGCGGGGATCAAGGAAATCAAGGCCGTGATGGCTGACTCGGAGCGCGCGCGCAACCTGGGACGCCGCACCGTGGTCTTCGTCGACGAAATTCATCGCTTCAATAAGGCGCAGCAGGACGCGTTCTTGCCGTATGTCGAGCGCGGCGACATCATTTTAATCGGCGCGACCACGGAGAATCCTTCGTTCGAGGTGAACTCGGCTCTGCTGTCGCGCGCCAAGGTGTATGCGCTGCGTGCACTCTCGATGGATGAGATCGTTTCGCTGCTCGAAGGCGGATTGAAGCTGCTGGAGCTTTCCGCCACGCGCGAATTGCTGGAGCAGATCGCAATCTACGCGAATGGCGACGCGCGCTCAGCCTACAACATTCTGGAATTGGCGTCGTCGGTGGCGCGCGAAGGGGTGCTGGAACAGGACGCGGTGGAATCGGTGATTGAGCGCAAAGTGCTGCTCTACGACAAATCGGGCGAAGAGCACTTCAACCTGATTTCGGCCCTGCATAAGAGTATCCGCTCGTCCGATCCCGACGCCTCGTTGTACTGGCTGGCGCGTATGCTGCAAGCAGGCGAGGATCGTTTATACATTGCGCGAAGGCTGGTGCGGATGGCGGTGGAAGACATCGGCCTGGCCGATCCCCGAGCCCTGGAGCAGGCGATCGCGGCGCAGCAGGCGGCGCATTTCTTAGGAGTGCCGGAAGGCGATCAGGCGCTGGCCCAGGTCGCGATATATTTGGCGGTCGCGCCCAAATCCGACGCGGCATATCGGGCACTGAACGCAGCGATGGAGACGGTGGAAAAATTTCCGGCCGAGCCCGTGCCGATGCAGCTTCGCAACGCCCCCACGCGTGCAATGAAGCAGTGGGGATACGGCGAAGGTTATCAGCACGCACACCAGTTCGCGAACGCAATCAACACGATGGAGTGCCTGCCGGAATCGCTGCGCGGGCGGAGGTTCTATGAGCCAGCCGATCGCGGCATGGAGCAAAGAATTGCCGTGCGCATGGAGGAACTTCGGAAGAAGAAGTCAGGAGATAGGAGTCAGGAGTCGGAATAGCGCTGGAAGCGCAGCGCGCCGTGCCACGTGACATAATTGCGGGATCGGAGGTGCGCGATGATTGATCGGCTGGCTGGAATGCGTTGGCTTCGTGGGTTTTTTTTCGTAGCGATAGGGCTCGCAGTCGGGTGGGCCGCTTCGGCGCTGTGGCCGTATGAATACACATCGCGCGCGAGCGTCCACGTAACGCCTCCTTCGGTGTCTCCGGATCTACTGCCGGGACCACACCTCGACGCCAGTCGCGTGATGGACGAACTGGTGCCGGTCGTGTTTTCAAATAGCGCCATCACTACATTCGTGAGCGATCGGGATCTGTATCCGTCCCGGCTGGACCAGACTGCCGAGGAACTGGGCGGAGAGTTCCGCCGGTCGCTGCATGTGGAGCAGGAGGGAGCGGATGTGATCAGGATTTCGTTCACTTACGGCCAGGCTGTCATGGCGCAGACCGTGACACGATGGCTGGTCTCGGCGCTGATTGACCGCAGCATCCGCGACCAGAGCAATTCCATGTATCAATCTGTGACTTTCTTCGAAGATCAAGCCCACGAGGCTGGCAAGGAACTGGTGAAGGCTGAGGCGAAGTTGCACGCCACTCCCGCGTCCGACCCTCAATATCCGCTGGCGAGCCTGGATCGGGACCTGAAGCGCAAAGCGTGCGAATTGATCGGACAGAAGCTAGCGGAGGCGAAGCAGCTGTCTGATCTGCACGGCCGCAAGCAGGGCCAAAATTTGGAGCTGCTCGATCCGGCGACGTTCCCCCTGGATCCGGACACATCGCCCTGGTTCCCCAGGTTCACGGGGTTGATGGCAGGCCTCGCGACGTGGTTATTGATCGAGTGCAGGCCTGGCCGGCGGGTGGGTGTGCCGATGGTTGCCGAGTCGGAAGTTGTGGAAGACCGACTGTAAAGGAGCGCACGCACCATCGAAGCGCCACGCGTCAGCATACGGGCGGTCGGGGTGAGGGATGAGGTTCGACGTGTGGGCCGCTGTTGCTCTTCCTACTTCCGCGCGGTGACCGTAACTTCCATGTGAGCGCCGCCGGCCAGTGCGGTCACGCCGACCGTCGTACGCGTTGGGCGCGGCTCGGGAAAATTCTTGGTGTACACGGCGTTCATGCGCGGGAACATACTCATATCGGTCAAATAAACCTGCACCGAAACGGCGTCGGAGAAGTCCATCCCGCCCGCTTTGAGAATCGCGCCGATATTATCGAAGCAGAGCTGCGCCTCATCCTCGAATTTATCTGGTACTTTTCCGGTCTTTACATCGGCTCCGGTGGACCCGGAAACGTAGAGCGTATCTCCTACTAAGAGTCCTGCGCTGAAGGGTTTTCCGGCCGGATAGTCCTTCGGAGTCACAACTTTTTTCTTAACGGCTCCCCCATACGTTAGGCCAAGGCCGGAAAGAACCAGTACGAAGGTCACAGCTAGCACGAGTTTATTTCGCATGGGAGCATGATAGCTCAGATGGGAAGAAAGAGTAGCCCTTCGAGTACACGAGTACCGTGATGAAATGGGCCTCGTACACTATTGTCACTCCACGCTGAAAACGCCAAACTCGGAGTGTCACAAGGCGATTGAAACGCTTTCGCTGGCACGTCGAGGGAGCAAACCGTGAACTTAAACGACAAGACACAAGCTGACCGCCGCCATTCGGATCGCTTTCCGATTGAGCGCGAAGTGCGGTATCGGGTTTTGAATAAACGCAGCAGCGAAGAATCCGGCGACGGCAAGACGGTCAATATCTCCAGTTCAGGTGTGTTATTCACCGTCGATCACATTCTGCTCCCAGGCCGGCGGATGGAGCTTGCCATTAGCTGGCCCGCGCAGTTAAACAACAAATGCGCGCTGAAGCTGGTGGCGCGCGGCCGGGTGGTGCGCTTTGAGGGCAACCGCGCCGCCATTGAAATTCAGCAATACGAATTTCGTACGCACTCCTCGCAGCCGGCCGTGGCGGCGGCGGGAGTCCGCCTGGTTTCCAAATAGGTTTCGGTCCGATTCTCCTCTCCTTCTGCGCGCACCGGGGCTCCTCACGAAGGAGCACAGTTCCGGTGCGCGTCTCCTCTTTTGTATGCTGGAATCAAATGCAACACGGGGGTTCGATTGTCATCGGGAGGCATGGATGGCAGCACATCTCATTTCATGTTTCTCCAGAAGGTAAGATGCTGGCAGCCAAGGTGAGCGTCGCGGCCGGTCCATGGAGTGGCGCCTGCGACACAACGTTTCTCCGCGGCGAGCTTTCCGATTTCGCACACGAGATCGACAAGCTGCACGTGACTCTGCACGGGCGCGCGGTGCTGGCGCAGAAAACTACGCCCAACATCGACATAACGCTTAGCGGCGACGGCAAGGGCCACATCACCGCGGTCGGGTCCGTGCGCGCCGATTTCGCGCACGCCAATTACATCGCGTTCGAGCTGACGCTGGAGCCCGGGGAACTGCCGATTATCGCCGAAGCGTTGCGAGCCGCCGAACGGTTGTAACCTGGAAGTAGACACGCAATGGGATCTTTGTACTCACGATGGATGATGGATTGGGAGAACCGTCTGTGCTTCCGCGCCACCAACCGGGTGGTCCGCCCCTTCGACTGGGGGCTGGAATGGACCGACGACTGGCCGGTGACGGCCGACAATCCGCATAACGGCCATGAGCCGGGCGAATACCTGAAAGTGCTGAATGAGGCGGTACTGGAATCGAGCGATGAGTTTTTCTCGTACACCACGCCCTCCGATTTCCGCCTGGAAGGGAATATTCTGCGCTTCAGCAGTCCGGTGAAGACGCCGCATCCGGAAAACAACATCGTTCACGGGCAATGGTATCCGGCCAAGCACAAACCCCGCAAGCGCAAGGTCGCGGTGCTGGTGCTGCCGCATTGGAACGCCTCGGTGGGCCAGCATGGAGCGTTATGCGCGGGCATGGCGAAGCTGGGTATGTCGGCGCTGCGCGTCAGCCTGCCGTATCACGATTACCGCATGCCGGCGGAGTTGCAGCGCGCCGATTATGCCGTGTCGGCCAACGTCGCGCGGACCATCGATGCGACGCGCCAGGCCGTGATCGACGTGCGCGCCTCCATCGATTGGCTGGAGCAGCAGGGGTACGAAAGCATCGGCATTTGCGGCACAAGCCTGGGGTCATGCTATGCGTTTCTGGCCAGCACGCACGATCCGCGGCTGAAGGTGAACGTGTTCAACCACTGCTCCACGTATTTCGCCGATGTAGTGTGGGAAGGCCTTTCGACGCAGCATATTCGCCAGAGCCTGGAATCCGCCGTGACCATCGAGCAGTTGCGTGACGCGTGGATGGCCATCAGCCCTCCGCATTACATCGAGCGTTATGCCACGCTGGGCAAGAAGACGCTATTCATCTACGCCAAATACGACACGACGTTTCCAGTGCGGTTTTCCGAGCAGGTGATCGAGAAGGCTCGCGAGCTGGGGTTCGATCATAAGGTGGTGGTGCTGCCGTGCGGGCATTACACGCTGGGTGAGACGCCGTTCAAATTCATGGACGGGTATCACATCTGCAATTTCCTCAAGAGAAACCTGTAAGGCGTGCGCTGTGCGATAAACTGAGAAGGTGCGAATCCTCGCGTTCTCCCTGCTGATGGCGCTGGCCGGATGCTCCAGCCCCCCGGCGACCGATAGCAAGCAAAGCAAGAAGACCGGACCGGTTGAGCCCACCTCGGCCATCCCCACGAAAAAGCATCCGCTCGCGAAGTTCGTGGAACTGTCGGGCTTCCGTCTCTCGGAAGCAGGCAGCGGGAAGCTGAAGGTGAAGTTCGTCGTCATCAATCACTCGGAGGCCGATATCGCGGATCTCGGGGTGAAGGTGCGGCTCTCCACCAGCTCCGCGAAGCCGGACGATCCGCCCATCGGCGAATTCGAAGTGAAGGTGCCTTCGCTCGGTCCGGAGGAGATTCAGGACGTGTCGGCGACCATCGCCAGCAAACTGCGTCTGTACGAATTACCGGACTGGCAGTTTTTGCGGGCCGAGTTCGAGATCACCTCTCCGCAACCGTAAAGGGCGTGAGAAATGGAGCTTCACTTGCAACGCAGTTGTGCGTGACTCGCTCCAACTCTAACCAACCCATTCAATCTATGAAACATTTCCTCCTCATCGCGTGCACCGCGGCGGTTCTTTCCGCCACACCTCAACTGCGTCTGTCCACATCGACCGTCGGCCCCTTGAACATCACCGCCGGATCAAATGGCAACGCGCAGACTGTCTCCGCCAGCAACATCGGCGACGGGACGCTGGCGCTCACGGCCAGCGCCAACGTTTCCTGGATCAACCCCACAGTTACCGGCACGAATGTGCAGATCGGCCTGCCCACGGCGTCGCTTGCCGCGGGTATTTACACGGGCATTGTGACCGTCAATGCGGCCGGCGCAGTGGACGGTGTGCAAACCATCGCGGTCACGGTCGCGGTGGGTGGAGGCGTACCCAATTCGCTGAACCTTTATGTGCCTCCGGGCGGCACGGCCACGTCGAGTTTTGTTGCCACCAGTAATCTATCGCCCGTTTCATCGGGGCTCGGCGGAGGCTTGACACTCGCGGTTGTGTCGCAAGGCGCCGGAAGTTTTCAGACCGTCGCTACTTATCAGGTGAGGGCCAGCGCGCCCGCGTCGACTACCCCGGAGACCGTGTATAGCGGTAAATTCACCGTCGCCAATTCGAGCTTCGCCGCGGATAACAAGAGCGTGCCGGTGACGGTAACCGTGACCAATCTGCCGATTGTGACGCTGACGCCCGCCTCGTTGCAGTTCAACGTCGCGCTGGGCGCAGCGCCGGTGAGCAAGTGGATTCAGACCGCCAATAGCGGTGTAACGGCGCTTTCCATCACGTCGGCAACAGTGTCGGCGGGCGCGAACAATTCCGCCACGGCGTGGTTGACCACCACGGTCAGCGGCGGAACGGTGGTGCTTACGGGCGATCCCACTGGATTGGCACTCGGGAAATATACGGCCACGGTAACGATCGCGAGCAATGCCAAGAACGGGCCGCTGACCGTGCCTGTCGAGATGGATGTTGTTGCGGTTGGGCCTCCGGTCCTCTATTACAAGGGCCTGGCAGACAACGCTGTGTATCAGCAGGGCGCAACGGTGGCTCCGGGCGAGCTAGTGCTTGTGCGCGGCGACCAGTTCACGATGGGCGCGCCCCAGGCCGCACAGACGCTGCCACTGGGAACCTCGCTGGGGAACGCGACGGTGTATGTGAACAACGTTCCGGCGGCGGTGTATTACACGGCCGCGTCGAACGTGGTGGCCGCCGGCGGACAGATCACCTTCCAACTGCCGTATGCGACGCCCGCGGGCACGGCCATCGTGCGCGTGGACCGTAACGATAACGGCACAGTGCAGACGGGGAACTCCATCAGCGTTCCCGTAGCCGCGCGCGCGCCTTCACTGCTGCAATTCGCGTTTAACGGCTATCAATACGCCGTCGCAACGTTCACTGACTTCACCACGTTCCCGATTCCGACCACTGCCGGCGTCCCCAGCCGTCCAGCGAAGGTGGGCGACGAGCTGATCTTCTACGGACTCGGCTTCGGCGCGACCACACCGGCGGCGACCGATGGCGTTGCAGTTTCTGGATTGGCCAACGTCGCGGGCTGCAAGGTGGTGTTCGGCGAAAGCGTGATTCCGGGAAACAACCCCATCGTGACGCCGGATTATTGCGGCCTCGCGCCGGGATTTGTCGGCCTGTACCAGATCAATGTGGCCATCCCGGTGGGCGCGCCGACGGGTGTCGCCGTTCCAGTGACGGTGGCGATCGGCAACGCGACCAGCAACGCCGCGGCGATCGCGATTCAGTAAGCTGGAACCGTATGGCCCTGCTCCACAATTCGGTTGTGGCGCGGGGTCATGCCGCGCGAAGGGCTTTTTCCGCAGCCTGTGACGCGTGGCGGCTCGTAGGGCGGTTGGCCTGGCCCCACAGTTTATCGGCCTTCGATACAAGGCTCGCGAGCCCGCTCTATTCGTACGAGCTTTCTGCTGAAACTACCGTCTTTTCCAAAGAGATAGATCTCGCTTCCACGCCCATCGACGACGGTGGGCCGGAGTTCCGCCACCGTCGCCGCGCGGCCCTCGCATTCCAGGCGAAAGCGACCCTCTATGAGTAACTTTCCCTCATAGTCCCAGGCCCGGCAAACATCGACGTTTTGCGCTCCATCCACGCGGCAGTCAAACCACGCGCCGTCTTCGACAGTCGATACATAGACAGCCTCTGCGGAGACGCCATGCGGCCGGAAGATCGGCTGCCATGCCGAAAATAGGATTCCGAGGTGGTACGTGATCGCGACTGCCGCTGCTGCCAGAAAGCCTAAGCCGACAATCAAAACCCAAAACCAGATTCGTCTTGATCCCATAGACAAGAGCATTTTACACCGCGGCCTTGGCGCGAGCGGCAGACGTTCTAAACTATCGTCATGACCGAACGGCTCTATTATCACGACTGTTACCTCCGCCAGTTTCCCGCTCGCGTAATCGAATCCTTGGAGGACGGACGACGGCTGGTGTTAGATCGCACTGCGTTCTATCCCAGTTCGGGAGGGCAGCCGTTCGACCTGGGTACCCTCGGCGATGCCGCTGTGATTGATGTTGTGGACGACGGCGACAAGCTGATTCACGTTCTGGAAAAACCTGTAGCGGCGGGCGATGTTACTGGCGAATTGGATTGGGCGCGCCGCTACGATCACATGCAGCAGCACACCGGGCAGCATCTTCTGTCAGCTGTGTTTGAGGAGTTGTACGGCATCAAGACCGTCAGCTTTCACATGGGCGCGGAGGTCTCGACCATCGACGTCGAAGCCGACGCTCTCAAGCCCTCGCAACTGGAGCGCGTCGAAGAACGCTGCGCCGTGCTGGTGGCCGAAGCGCGGCCTGTGCTAATCACGTTCGAGGACGCATCGGCGGACCTCGGGCTGCGGAAAGCGTCGGAACGCTCCGGCACGCTGCGCATTGTCTCGATCGAAGGCCTCGACCGCAGCGCGTGCGGAGGCACCCATGTGCGCTCCACTGCTGAAATCGGGGCGATTCTCACGCGCAAGCTAGAAAAAGTCCGCGCGACAGTGCGCGTGGAGTTCGTGTGCGGCAACCGCAGCCTGCGCGCGGCCCGCGGCGACTTTCGCACCTTGGTCGAACTGGCTCGTATCACCTCGGCAACGTTCGAAGATATGCCCGCGATGGTTTCGGCGCAGCTTGAAAAAGGCAAGGCGCTGGAAAAGACGGCGCAGCGCCTGGCTTCGGAGTTGGCCAAGCGCGAGGGCGGGGAATTGCATGCGGCCACGACGGCCGGAGACGACGGCATCCGGCGCGTGACCGTCCGCGGACCTATCGACGAAGCCACGCGCGCGCGTGCCCAAGCCTTCATTGCTGGCGGTAAAGCCGTATTTCTCGCTGTCAGCGCCGATCCTGCGTCGGTGCTACTGGCCGCGTCGTCGGATTCGGGCGTCCACGCGGGCAATCGCGTGAAGGAAGCCGTGACGGCGGCCGGAGGGCGCGGCGGAGGCAACCAGAACGTCGCGCAGGGCAGCGTTCCGGCCGGCGAATTGGAGAAAATCGTGGCTGCACTCTCCGCCGCTTAGTCATCACAGATTTTCCCTAGGAAGAGGAAGGGGGAGCGTTCCGGACTAAACCTATAACCGGAACAATGAAACACTTCCTTTGGATTGCCACCTTGGTGATGGCGAGCGCCCTTGCGAATGCCTCTACGGTGTATATCGAGAGTAATGCGCTGGACACCAGCAACAATTCGGGTGAGCCCACCGTGGATTTGAGTGGGCCCGTCCCTGCGCATCCGGCATGGGGCGCGGCGTTCTCGGGCTCGGAGTGGATCTCCTACGGGCCAACGGGATCGCCCAGCGATCCAGGCTATTTCAGCCCCCCCAATGGCACTGTGGTCACGTTCACTACCCAGTTCGTGCTCACCGGTGTGATCACCGGCGCACATCTGCGCGTGATGGCCGACGACACCACGTCGGTGGTGCTGAACGGCCACACGATTTACGCAGCCAACCTCAAGCCGGGGCCGGTTTGCGCTTTGGGCGACATCGGGTGCCTGCGGCTGACGCAGGGCGATTTCCTTTCCGCTGCGCTGCTGCCCTATCTGGTGGATGGGACCAATACGCTGTCGTTCGGCGTGGTGCAGGTACACGGCGCGGCGTTCGGTCTGGACTTCAAGGGAGATATCAGCACGTGCAGCGGCGAGACGCCGGAGCCGGCAACGATGGCGTTGTTCGCGGGCGGCCTGATTTGGCTCACTCGTCTGCGCCGCTTTAGATAGTAGCGGTACGGGCCGACGTGGTACACTCTGCCAAGCCATTGCGGAGGTTGCTGAAATGGGACTGGCTGTACGGCTGAACCTGTCCACCGCTCTTCTGTCACTCGTCCTGCCTGGAGTCGCGCTCGCGGACCTCAGCCAGACCACGACACTATCCACCTCGGGCTCTACCAACCTGAACCTCGACACGGGGGCCTCGGGCTCGACGGGTGGAGATATTGAATTCAGCGCGGCGGGAATTGCGCCGGTGGGCAGCGCGAAGCTGGTGAATCGCGGCGGCGAGACGGCTGCCCAGTTTGCCGCCGACACGTTGCTCCTGGTCGAGCTTTGGCCGCCCGGCTACTCCACCACGCCGATTCCCGCAGCGACGCTCGCGCCCTCCACGCCGTTCCAGGACGCCTTCTACGTCCATACCAACGGAGGGCACTACGCAAAGCTGCTCGTGACGGCGATCAGCGCGTCCAGCATCACTCTCAACATCGTCACGTTCGGCGTGACCGGCGGAGGCACGTCCGGCCCGCCCGTTGTCACGGCGGTGCGCAATAACTCGAGCGGCATTCCTTACGGCGCGCCGAATTACGGCATCGCACCCAGCAGCATCTTCGTCGTCACTGGAACAGGCCTAGCCGACGCGGGGACCCCCGTGTTGCAGGACAGCAGCAAGGCCGGAGGCATCCCGATTACGTTGAACGGCGCGAGTGTCGCGGTGACCGTGAACGGCGTGACCGTGCATCCGGGGCTCTACTACACCAGTCCGACGCAGCTTGCCGGTGTGCTGCCCGCTTCCACCCCTGTCGGCAGTGGGACGCTGACCGTCACCTACAATAATGTGGCTAGCAATGCGGAGCCAATCGTGGTCGTGCCCTCGGCGCTGGGGATCAATACGTTTTACACCAACTCCGCCGTGGCTACCGACGCTAGTACCTACGCGTTACTTACCTGGACCAACTCCGGCACACCGGGCGAGAACATCGTGCTGTGGACCACGGGCCTGGGCGCTGACGCCGCCGACAGCGACACCAGCTACACGTCCACGCCGCATGCGGTGGCGACGGCGCTTCAGATTTACATCGGAGGCGCCCTGGCACCGATTCTGTATCAGGGCTCGGCCGGATATCCTGGCGTAAACCAGATCAACGTGACCATCCCCGCATCGACCCCCAACGGGTGCTGGATTTCGATGGCCGCGGTCTCAAACGGCGTGCTCAGCAACATCGCGACGATCCCGGTAAACGCCGGCGGAGGCGCGTGTGTCGACCCCGTCTCCGGGCTGACGGGCGCCGCGATCATGCCCTCTGGTTCCCAGGATTTGCGCACAGGGGTCGTCGTCATCACGCAGACTAGCAGTACCAATGCCAAAGGCGTCACCACGTTTTCCTCCGCCGCCACCGCGGCGTTTGAGGAATACACGGGCATCTATACGCCGACCAATCAGGTATCGCCCGGCGGTTGTATTGAAAGCGTCCGAACGACGGTGAGTCCCGGTCCCTTCACAGGGCTCGATCCGGGGCAGATCACGCTGAGCGGACCGAACTTGCCTTCCGTCACTGTGCCGAATCAGTTAGGCATTAAGGGTGCGTTTGCTCTGTCGCTGACTGCGGGCGCGGTGCCGCAGACGGGTGGTACGTTCGTGTTCAACGGCGCCGGCGGCGCGGATGTGGGGTCGTTCACCTCCACGCTGACGTTTACCAACCCGATTTTAAGCTGGACCAACGCCAACATCGGTGGCTCGATCGACCGCAGCAAGGACCTGACGGTGAACTGGACCGGCGGCAATCCCAATTCGTACATCTTCGTGACCGGAACCTCGACGGCCAGCAGCAATGGCGTGCAAACGAGGGCGGGATTTACCTGCCTGGGCAAGGCCGGCGACGGGCAGCTCACCGTGCCGTCCTATATTCTTTCCGCGCTGCCTGCGGGCAGCGGAGGAGTGGAGATCCAAAACGATTTTTACCTGAAGCTGAGCCCCTCGGGCATTGGCATTGGCCTCGCGGTGGGTGAGATCGGCATGGGCGTGGCGTCCACGTATAAATGAGCGCGCCGCATCTGGTAATCTGAGAGTCGATGCCCGATAATTCCCGCCGTTTCGATGCTGGACCCGACCCGTTCGGGCGCATCTGGCATGTTGAGTTCCGCTGGCTGCAAACCGGCATATCCATCCGCCACGCCGATACCGTGGACGTGAAGTTCGCGGTGTGGACCGAAGGCGAGCCGCGCCAGGAACGCGTGATCGCTCTGCCGCACCCTGACCTTCTGGCCCTGAGCGAGGAACTGTCCCATCCGCTGACCGATCCATGGTGCTTGAAGCTGGCAGGCGCGCATTTGCGGCGCATGTTCGCCTCCGGCGAGGACATGGAGACGGTGTTGGTGACGCTGTCCCCTGCCGACCTTTCCGAAGCTGCACAAAGTTTGCAAACCGTGTAACATCTTTCGCCCCCCGCTCGTGGTAGAAAATAGGGTTAAGCGGTAATGGCCGTGTACGCCCGGTGGCGTGCGGCTCAAATTTGGGAGGAGGAGTAGAGATGGTCAACTGCCCGCTTTGCGACGCAGTCATTGACGTCGATGAAGAAGATCTGGATGAGGGGGATCCCCTTATCTGCGAGGAATGCGGCGCGAACCTGACGGTGAGCGGCGTGTCTCCACTGGAGCTCTCATCGGACAAGGACGACGAAGACGACGACCTGGACGACGAGGACGACGACTTTGACGACGACGACGATGAGGACGAGGTCGAAGAAGAAGAGAAGGATGGAGATTATTAGCCCCGGACGTATAGCCGCGGCCGCGCTGTTGTTCGCGCTAGTTTCGACGGCGGGCGACAAGAAGAAGGCTGCCGAGGAGGACGTCGTGATCTCCGGCAGCGTGTTCCGCGATCCCGGGTACGCGCTGCCGGAGGCCACGGTGACGCTTGTGCGCAAGGACGACCCGAAGCATAAAAAGCTGGCGCAGCAAACGACCACGTATCGCGGTGAGTTCGTATTCCACGTACCCGTCGTCGACGCCGTCTACGTCGTGAAAGCGTCGGCCAAGGGATACGCGGCGCAGGAAAAAGACGCTCAGGTGAGCGGGCCGAACAGGCTGGAATTGACGTTTACGCTGGAACCGGAGAGTAAAAAATGATCGCCCGATTTTTGGCCGCTACCACCCTTGTTTCCGTGCTCGCGATGGCGCAGAACGGCGCCGTTCAACCGGAAGTGAAGCAGAGCAAAAAAGAGAAACAGGCGGAGTCTGCCTTGCGCACGGTGCAGGGGACTGTCACCGACGATAAGGGCAACCCCGTGGTAGGTGCTGTGGTGCAGTTGAAGAACCTGCGCACGCTCCAGATGCGGTCCTATATTTCCAAAGGCGACGGCGAATTCCATTTTTCCGGTCTGCGCATGGACGAGGATTATGAACTGGAAGGGAAGAATAACAACCTGACCAGTGGTCCCAAGAAGATCAGCATTTTCGATAACCGAAAAATTGTGATCCAGAATCTGAAAGCCGATAAGCCGGAGAAGAAATGATGCGATTTGCCTTGCCGCTGATCTTCGCCGCTGCGCTGCTGCCCGCGCAGCAGAAGCTCGCGCCTGTGAATGAAGCGTCTTATGCGAAGATCGTCGCGGCGCACAAGGGCCGCATCGCGATGGCGGATTTCTGGGCCACGTTTTGCGTCCCCTGTCGCGCGGAAATGCCGCAGTTGGCGAAGATGGCAGGGAAATATGCGGGGCGAGGCGTCGATCTGGTGACGGTATCGGCCGACGAGCCGGAAAAAGAAGCGGCGGCATTGCAATTCCTAGCCGGGGCCGGTGTGGGCGGGCCGTTCTATATCAAACGCGCGGCGGATGACGATAAATTCTCCGCCCTGGTGGACGCCAAGTGGTCCGGCGAATTGCCCGCTTTGTTTCTCTACGACCGCACGGGTAAGAAAGTGCGCTCGTTCCTCGGCGACACACCGATGAAAGACGTCGAAGCGGCCTTGCAAAAACTGCTGCAGTGAAACCCGCGCTGTTTCTTCTCGCCCTGGCTTGCCAGGCGCAAAGCCTCATCATTAAAAACGTCACCGTGATCGACGCCACGGGTTCGCCTGAGCGCCCGGGGCTTTCGGTGAGTATCGAAGCCGGCCGCATCACGGCCATCAAGAAGAAAATCCGCGCGCCGAAGAATGCCCAGATCATCGACGGCACGGGCAAATTTCTCATCCCTGGCCTGTGGGACATGCACGCGCACATCAATGCGCCCGAAGTTTATATCCCGCTGCTGATCGCCAATGGCATCACGGGGGTGCGCGAAATGTACAGCGGCGTTCCGGCGCGGGCGATTCATGAGTGGAAGCCGCGCACAGGCGCGCCGATCATCGTTGCGCCAGGATTCGTGGATGGGCCGATGATGCTGAACAATGGGCCTCCGCCGCCGGGAGCGTTCGCCGTCGCCAATGCTGAGCAGGCGCGCTTCGCCGTTCACGCGCTGGCCGAAAGCGGCGCGGATTTTCTGAAGGTCTACAACAGCATTCCACGCGAGGCGTATTTCGCGCTGGCCGAGGAGGCGGGGAAGGTGGGCATTCCGTTTGCCGGCCACGTGCCGGAGGCGGTGACCAACGCCGAGGCGTCCGATGCGGGGCAGCGCAGCATGGAGCACCTGATCAATATTTTGCTCGATTGCTCCACCAACGCCGAGGCGTTGCGTGCCGCGCGCATCGCCGTCATGACCAGCGCTGCTCTGAGCGGCGAGGCTCGCCTGCGCGCGCTGGCGTGGCCCGATTCGGACGATGGCTATAGCGAAGAGCTCGCCGCCGCGCTGTTCAAAAGGTTCGTTGCGAACCACACTTGGCAGACACCGACGCTGGTCCTGCTCGCGGGCTTCGTGCATCTCGCGGATGAGGCGTTTCTCAAGGACCCGCGCCGCAAGTATCTGCTGAAGCAGTGGACCGATTCCTGGGAACCGCGCGCGTCCTTGTTCCTGCACGATCTTTCGCCGGCGGAGTTGGAGGCATTGAACGGCAGGCTGGTGGCCTTGCTCGCGGGCGAGAAAAAGCTAGTCGCCGATATGCACAGAGCAGGCGTGGAGTTTCTCGCCGGGACGGACGCAAGTGGCTGGACGCCCGTGTTTCCAGGCTCCGGCGTGCATGAGGAGATGGCGCTCTTGGTCGAGTGCGGACTTACTTCCATGGAGGCGCTGCAAACCGCCACGCGCAATCCGGCTCGGTACTTCGGGAAGCTGGATGCGCTCGGGACGGTGGAGGTGAACAAGGAAGCGGACCTGGTGCTGCTGAACGCGAATCCTTTAGGAGACATTCGCAACACGCAGAAAATCGAGGCAGTGGTGCTGCGCGGACGCTACTATTCGCGGCAGGAGTTGGACGCGCTCGTGAAAGTCCGGCAGTGAAGTGTGACGGGCGTACCCGCCTGCCAAGCAGTTTAAATCGGGCGGGCGACCAAGGATAGGAACTCGTCGCGCGTCGATTTGTTCGACCGGAAGCCGCCGAGCATAGTACTGGTTACCGTGCCGGAGTGCTGTTTTTCCACGCCGCGCATCATCATGCAGAAATGGCGCGCTTCGCACAGCACACCCACGCCGCGTGGAGACGTCACTTCGCTCAAAGCCTCAGCCACCTGCAGAGTCAGCCGTTCCTGCACCTGCAAACGCCGCGCAAACATGTCTATGATGCGCGGGATTTTGCTCAGGCCGATGACTTTATCCTTAGGCAGATAGCCGACGTGCATTTTGCCGAAGAACGGCAGCATGTGATGCTCGCACATGCTGAAAAATTCGATGTCCTTCACGATCACCATGCCGTCGGACTTGACGGTGAACAGGGCTCCATTCACCAGCTCGTCCAAATTGGCGGTGTAGCCGCTCGTCAGATAGCGCATGGCTTTTTCGTAGCGCTCCGGTGTGCGGACCAAGCCTTCGCGGGAAGGGTCCTCGCCCAGCATTTCCAGCACATCCTTCATGCGATCGGCGATGGGCGACCCTTTGGAGGGCGGCATGATTTTCACGACTGCCTTGTTCTTCATCGTTTTGCTTCCAGTTCGAAAATGTTGCGTTCCGTCTCGGCGATGCGGACGCGATCCAGGCGGGCTGACAGAGGCCAGTCTTCATTCAGCGCGCGCTCGATGGCGACTGCGATGTTCTCGGTGGTCGGTACCACCCCATTCAGTTCTGCGATGTCGGCGTTCAGATTGCGGTGATCGTAGCGGGACAGCACGCGCCGGCCGACTAACGCATCCAGCGCCTCACGGGAGGCGACCTGACCCGACTCATCCGGCGAGCCCATCAAGGTTACTTCGAGCACATAATTATGCCCGTGGCCAAACGGGTTGTTGCACTTGCCGTACAGGTCGCGATTGGCGTCCGGGGTCAATGCGGGTGTGTCGAGCCGGTGGGAGGCGGAAAATTCATAGCGGCGGGTTAATTTCATGCTTCACCGCCGAAATCCACATAAAGATCGCTGGTTTCGTAGAGGCGCACGTTGGCCAGTTTGACGCCGCCGCGGGACAGCCGGGGATTCAGCCGGCGCCAGATTTCCAGGGCGACGTTTTCCGTGGTGGGGACGATTTTGTCGAACGGAGGCACCTCGCGGTTCAGGTTCCGATGGTCGAAAGGCTCGATGACTTCGTCGTTCAGGATTTCCTTTAACTCTCGTAGATCGAACACCATGCCGGTGATGGGGTCGGGCTCTCCGGCCAGCGTCACTTCCAGAATATAGTTGTGTCCGTGGCCGTTCGGATTGGCGTTGGCTCCGTAGACGGAGCGGTTGCGCTCCTCGGACCAGTCCGCGCGGGCGCAGACATGGGACGCGGAAAATTCAGCCTTGCGGGTGAGCAACATCGCTAATCATATGGATGCGGCAGACGGCTGCGCGATCCTTTAAAATGATAGCGTGAAACTCTCGACAGACCGTATCTTAATGATCGTCATCGTGTTGCTGACCGTGGGGCTGATCGCGGTGGTGGCCCCTACGCTGCAAGTGCGCGTGATCGAAGCGGGCGATACGGCGCCTGACTTCTCCGTCGTGACCGAAAGCGGCAAGAAACTGACCCGCTCGGATTTCGGAGGCAAACTATTGGTGCTGAATTTCTGGGCCAGCTGGTGCCCTCCGTGCATCGACGAGCTGCCCTCCTTGAACGAATTCACGAAGCAATACGCCCCGCAAGGCGTTGTGGTGCTGGGCATCAGTATCGACAAAAACGAGAAGCTATACCGCAATTTTCTGCAGACCCGGCAGGTGGCCTTCGCCACCTCGCGCGATCCGGAAAACAACATCGGCGCTAGCTACGGCACGTTCCAGATTCCTGAAACCTACCTGATCGGTCGCGACGGCAAGGTGCTGGAAAAAGTGATCAGCAACATAGACTGGATGGACCCGGCGTTTCTGAAACGGTTACAGGGCATGTTGTAAGGGGGCATGCGATGAGCGAATTGAGATGGCATCCGCTGCTGGGGCAGTGGGTGGTGGTTTCGACGCATCGCCAGGGGCGTCCGCAGATGCCCGCCGATTGGTGCCCGTTCTGTCCCGGCTCGGGTAAGGTGCCGGAGCACTACGATGTGCACCTTTATCCCAACGATTTTCCGGCGTTCGAAGGCGGCTGCGACGTAGTGCTGTACAGCCCGGAGCACACCAAACTCCCGTCGCAGCTGGCGGTCGAGCAGTGGGAAAAAGTCATTGCGCTGTGGGCGCAGCGGACGGCCGAATATGAGGCCGATCCGAAGGTAAAGCACGTCGCGGTGTTCGAAAATACCGGCGAGGCGGTGGGTGTGACCATGCCTCATCCGCATGGGCAGATTTACGCGTTCCCGTTCGTCCCTCCAAGGATCGAAAAGGAACTGGCGGCAACGTCGAAGGGCTGCATTTATTGCGAGATTCTGGCGCAGGAGCGCTCCGGGCCGCGGATGATCGTGGAGGGCGAGCACTTCGACGCTTTTGCTCCGTACCATAGCCGTTTTCCGTATGAGACCAATATCTACGCGCGCCGCTGCGTTCGGAGCTTGAGCGAGTTGATGCCGCCGGAGACGAAAGACCTGGCCCGGGTCCTGAGCCGGATGCGCAAAAAGTACGACGCGCTGTTCGGCTTCCAGATGCCGCTGATGATGGCAGTGCATCAGTTCCGGCACCTTTACATCGAGTTCCTGCCGCTGCAGCGGAGCGCGAAAAAGCTGAAATACCTGGCCGTGGCGGAATCCGCTCTTGGCACGTTCTTAGAAGACGTCGCCCCGGAGCATGCGGCGGAAGCGCTGCGGATTGTGTAAGAGAATAGTCCAAGGGGGAGATTTTCGTGGAATGGACACCGGGCGGAGTCAGCAGCGATATTGAAGACCGGCGCGATAGCGGCGGCGGAGGCAATTACCAAGGCCCGGGATTCGGGGGCAGCGGATTCGGAGGCTTCCACTTAGGTGTGGGTGGCACGATCATCGTGCTGATTCTGAGCTTCGTTTTCAAGATCAATTTGTTTTCGCTATTTTCGGGCGGACCGGTGGGCCCGCCAAGTGGGGATCCCATGACCACGGGCGTTCCCAACACGGCGCGCGATGCGGCGGAGAAGCCCGCAGTGGAGTTCGTCTCCTTCGTATTGGATGACGTCCAAAAAACATGGACCACGCTGCTGCCGGAGCAGGGGCAGAAGCAGTATCGGCACGCGAAGCTGGTGCTGTTCCGCGACGTGACGCAATCGCCGTGCGGGCAGGCGGGCGAGGCGACTGGTCCGTTTTATTGCCCGGGCGACGAAAAAGTGTACCTGGACCTGGGTTTTTTCGATGAACTATCGCGGCGCTTCGGCGCTCCGGGAGATTTCGCGAAGGCTTATGTGATTGCGCATGAGATCGGCCATCACGTACAGAAAATATTGGGCATTGAAGCGCAGGCGCAGCGCCTCAGTTCGGGAGGCAACGCGAACGCAGTATCGGTGAGGGTGGAACTGCAGGCAGATTGTTTCGCTGGCGTGTGGGCGAATTCAACGGAGCAGCGCAAGATCATTGACGCGAGCGATGTGAAGTCGGCACTGGGCGCGGCGGCGGCGGTGGGCGACGACCGGCTACAGAAAATGGCGACGGGCCGCGTGAATCCGGAATCGTTTACCCACGGCTCCTCGGCGGACCGCATGAAGTGGTTCCAGGCGGGCATGGACGCGGGAAATATTTCGGCGTGCAATACGTTCTCGCAACGGTAGACACACTGCAGCCTTTTGGCAGCGCATGGCGCTGCCCACTCAGTTCGCGGCTGGGACCTTATCCGCCACCTTCTGCACGCCCTTCCAGGGGGCGACTTCCTTGGGCTTCGGTAGGCCGGTGACGTTGAAGTCTCCGCCGATGGCCTTGATCAGCGACACGCAGGCGGTCTGGCGCTTGGTGAGCAACTGCACGGCGGCCTGTTCGTTACTGAGTGCGATGGCTTGCGCGGTGATCACCTGTAGGTAGGCAGTGATGCCGCCCTGATACTGGTTGTTTGCCAGTTCGAGCGAGCGCTCGGCGGCGGCCACTGCGGCTGACTGCTCCTTGGCCTCCAGTTCGAGGACGCGTAACGCGGCGAGATAGTCTTCCACGTCCTGAAACGACTGGAGGACGGCCTGGCGATAGGCGGCGACGGCGGAATCGTAGGCGGCCTGCGCCTGTTCGAGCGTGCCTTGCCGCTTACCGAAATCGAGCAGGGTATAAGAAATGGTCGGGCCGAGCGACCAGAAGCGGCTGGGCCAGGTGAACAGGTTCACCAGGCTGGACCCTTGAATGCCTCCGGCGGCGGAGATGGTGATGTCAGGATAGAATGCGGCGGTGGCCACGCCGACGTTGGCATTGGCGGCGGCCACGCGCCTTTCGGCTGCGGCGATGTCGGGACGGCGCTCCAGCAACTGCGACGGAATGCCTACGGGAACCGCGGGCGGAGGAGTCTTGATCACCTTCACGGGGATGGTCAGCGCCGACGGAGGCTTGCCCGTTAGCGTGGCGATGGCGTGTTCGAGCTGCGAGCGCAGCACCAGGGTGTCGGTGGCCTGGGCGCGGGTCTGTTCAAGCTGCGTGCGGGCCTGGACCACGTCGATCTGCGAAGCGACGCCCTGGTTATAGCGGTTATTGGTCAGATCGAGCGCCTTCTGATACGCCTGGACCGTGGTGTCGAGCAACTGCTTCACAGCATCCTCGCCGTGGAGCTGGAAATAATCGAGCGCGAGTTCGGCTTGCAGGCTGAGGCGCAGCGTTTCCAGGTCGCCCGCCGAGGCCTGGGCGGTTTCGATGTTAGCCTCAATGCCTTTGCGGACTCGGCCCCACACGTCGGCCTCCCATGTCGCGTCGAAGGGCAGGTTAATGTTGGCGCCGGCGGAGGATTTTGCGCCGGACGCACGGGAACCGGTGACCGAAGGTCCAGTGGTGAGCTGCGGATATAATCCGGCGCGGGCCACGCGGACTGTCGCGCGGGCGCTACGGTAATTCGCCTCGGCTTGCGCGATGTTCTGGTTGTTGATGTCGATCTGCTCTTCCAGCGCGTTCAGATCGGGGTCGCCAAAAATCTCCCACCATTTGCCGCGGGACACTTCATCGCGGGGCTGGCCGGTTTTCCACCCGAGCTCCTTATAGGTATCGGGCAAAGGCTCCTTGAACGCGGGCGATGCGGCGGAGGTGGGCCGCGCATATTTCGGACCCACGGTGCACGAGGACGCGAGCAGCGCCAGCGCGGCCACCGCTGTGTAAACCCTTTTCATTGCAAACACTCCCGGTAAATCCACGGTTGTATGTACTCCGGACAATTTGTCAACGTCACGTCTTCTTTCGACTGCGCGGCCAGAAACTGGGCGCTGGGCTTATCGAGCAAGGTAACCTCGCTCAGATCGATCACCACGTGCTTATGGGCGCGACGGGCGCGCTCAATGGTGCGGCGCACTTCGCCCAGCGAGTTGCCATTGCACTTGCCTGACAACGCTACGGTGGCTCCCGTTTCGTCGTGTATTTTCAAGTCGATTTTCAACATACTAACATTCCTTGGGCTAAGCCCGCGCCGGCTCCAAGGCGGGCGCTCCGCGATGTTTCCAACGAGCCCAACGCAGACGGGCCCGGTCCAGATAGAGATAAACCACCGGCGTGGTGTACAAGGTCAACATCTGGCTGAACAGCAATCCGCCGACAATGGCGATACCCAACGGCCGACGCATTTCGCTGCCGACGCCATGGCCGAGGGCCAGAGGCATGCCGCCAAGGAGCGCTGCCATGGTGGTCATAGTGATGGGACGGAAGCGCAGCAGGCAGGCCTGGTAGATGGCTTCCTCCGGCGCTTTGTTATCCCTACGCTCGGCCGCGATGGCGAAATCAATCATCATGATGGCGTTCTTCTTCACAATGCCGATTAACAGAATGATCCCGATTAGCGAAATTACGTTCAGCTCATTGCCTGTGGCGCGCAGGGCCAGCAGCGCTCCCACGCCCGCGGACGGCAGCGTCGAAAGAATGGTGATCGGATGAATCAGGCTCTCATAAAGGACGCCCAATACGATGTAAACGGTTACAAGCGCCGCCAGAATGAGGATCGGTTCGTTGGAGAGCGAATCCTGATAGGCCTGCGCGGTTCCGGCAAACATGCCTTTCACGTTGCCCGGCAGTCCGATTTCGCGCGTGGCCTGTTCAATGGCGGGGACGGCGTCGCCCAGCGCCAGGCCCACTGGAATATTGAACGAAATGGTGACGGAAGGGAACTGCCCCTGGTGGTTCACCGAAAGGGGCGTAGTGCCAGCGACATAATGCGTCACGGCGCTGAGCGGCACCTGCTTCTTCTTGGGTCCTTCGACGTAAATGTACTTCAGGCCGTCGGGATTCTGCCAGAAGCTCGGGTCGGCCTCCATCACCACGTGATACTGGTTGAGAGGCGTGTACATGGTGGAGACCTGGCGCTGTCCGAAGGCGTCGTACAGCGTGTCGTCGATATTCTGTTGCGTGATGCCGAGGCGTCCGGCGGTGACGCGATCCACCACCAGATTGGCGGCGAGGCCCTTATCCTGCTGGTCGGTATTCACGTCGGCGATCTGGGGCAGCGTTTTCAACTTACGGAACACCTGGGGCGCCCATTCGTTCAGATCGCGGACGCTATCGCTTTGCAGCGTGTACTGATACTGCGCGCCGCTGGGGCGTCCACCGATGCGCAGGTCCTGCGTAGACTGCAAAAAGACGCTCACGCCGGGGATCCGCGCCAGCTTCGGGCGCAGGCGGGCGATGACCTCGTCGGAACTCATCATCTGGCGCTCTTCGAGAGGCACCAGCGTGATGAACATGCGCCCGGCATTGACACCGCCGCCCCCGAATCCGCCGCCTCCGGTGAAGGCGTTCAGCGCCAGCACGGCGGGGTCCTCTTTGATGATGGTGTTGATCCGCAGCAGGCGCTCTTTCATGGCCTGGAAGGAAGTGGCCTGATCAGCTTGAATATTTCCGCTGAGGCGTCCGGTGTCCTGCTGCGGGAAGAATCCCTTGGGGATGGCGATGTAGAGATATACCGTCACTGCCAGCGTGGAGATGGTGACGAACAGTGTGAGAGGCTGGTGGCGCAGCACCCAGCCGAGCGATTTCTCATACCCTTTATGGATGACATTGAAGCCGCTTTCGCTGAGGCGGTAAAGGAAATTGTGCTTGCGCTGGTCCTCGTGGCCGCGGAGAAGGCGGGCGCACATCATCGGCGTGGTGGTGAGCGAAATGGCCAGCGAGACGAGAATCGCGGCGGAGAGTGTCACGGCGAATTCGCGGAACAGGCGGCCTACAATGCCGCCCATCAATAAAATGGGCAGAAACACGGCGATCAGCGAGATGCTGATGGAGAGCACAGTGAAGCCGATTTCAGCTGCGCCTTTCAGCGCCGCAGCCATGGGCTCCATGCCCTCCTCCAAATAGCGCGTGATATTCTCAATGACGACGATGGCGTCGTCCACCACGAATCCGGTGGCGATGGTGAGCGCCATCAGCGACAGATTATCGATCGTGTAGCCGAACAGATAGAGGACGCCGAAGGTCCCGACCAGGGAGAAGGGAACCGCGACGCTGGGGATGGCCGTGGTGCGCACGTTGCGCAGGAAAACGAACACCACCATGATCACCAGCCCGATGGAGATGGCGAGAGAAATTTCCACGTCCTTAACCGAACCGCGGATGGTCAGCGTGCGGTCCAGGATGACGTTCATGTGGATAGCAGAGGGAATTTCGGCCTGCAACTGCGGCATTTCGGCGCGAATGCGGTCCACGGTATCGATGATGTTCGCGCCGGGGACGCGGAAAATCACGAGCAAAATGGACGGCTCAGTGTTGGCGTAGCCGATGGACCGGATATCCTCTACCGAATCGGTGACCCTCGCGACATCGCTGAGCTTAACCGCGGCGCCGTTCTTGTACGCCACCACCAGCGGCTCATATTCGGCTGCGAAACGGAGCTGATCGGTGGAGGAGATGGTCCAGGCGCGGTTGATGTCGTGGAACTCGCCCTTGGGCTTATTGACGTTGGCCGCCCCCAGCATCGCGCGGACGTCTTCGAGGCCGATGCCGGCGTTATTGAGCAGCGTCGGGTTGACGTCCACGCGCACGGCGGGTAGCGCGCCACCGCCCACGAAGACCTGGCCGACGCCCTTCATCTGAGAGATTTTCTGTTGCAGGACGGACGAGGCGATGTCGTAAATATCGCCGGAGCGCTTGGTCGCGGAGGTAAGCGCGATCATCAGAATCGGCGAATCCGCCGGGTTTACTTTCCTCCAGTTTGGATTCTGCGGCAGAGTGGTGGGCAGTTGGCCGCGTGCGGCGTTGATCGCAGCTTGCACGTCGCGCGCCGAGGCGTCGATGTTGCGGCTCAGATCGAACTGCATGGTGATGCTGCAGCTTCCCAGCGAACTCGAGGACGTCATTTCGTTCAGCCCTGCGATGCGTCCGAACTGGCGTTCCAAAGGCGTGGCGACCGAAGAGGCCATCGTTTCCGGACTCGCGCCTGGTAGCCCGGCGGAAACCTGAATGGTGGGAAATTCGACTTCCGGCAGCGGCGAGACGGGAAGGAAAAAGTAGGCTACGCCTCCGGCTAAGCCCAACGCCACGGTCAGCAGAGTGGTGGCGACGGGGCGATGAATGAATGGGGCAGAGATGCTCATGCCTGCTCCGGTTCTGGTGTCAGGTTGGGGCGGATCTTTACGCCGGCCCCGCTATGGCCGCTGACGCGCCTCGCCGCACGGTCGAACCACAAGTAAATCACGGGCGTGGTGTAAAGGGTCAGAAGCTGGCTGAAGATCAGCCCCCCGACAATAGCGATACCCAATGGACGCCGAAGCTCGGCTCCCGTGCCTGTGCCCATGGCAAGAGGCACGCCGCCGAGCATGGCAGCCAGCGTGGTCATGACGATGGGCCGGAAGCGCAGCAGGCAGGCCTGATAAATCGCTTCCAAAGGCTCCTTGCCTTCCTTGCGCTCGGCTTCCAGCGCGAAGTCGATCATCATGATGGCGTTCTTTTCCACGATGCCGATTAGCAAGATGATGCCGATCAGCGCGATGACGCTGAAATCCTCATGAAAGAGCATGAGAGCCAGCAGCGCGCCGACGCCGGCCGAGGGCAGCGTCGAAAGAATGGTCAGCGGATGGATGTAGCTCTCGTACAACACGCCGAGCACAATATAGACAGTGACCAGCGCGGCCAGAATCAGGATCGGCTCATTGCTGAGCGAGGCCTGGAACGCGGCCGCCGTGCCTTGGAAGGTCGCCTGAATACTCTGCGGCAGGTCCAGTTCCTGCTTCGCTCTATTGATGGCGTCCACCGCGTTGCCGATGGAGGCTCCGGGCGCGAGATTGAAGGAAACCGTCACCACCGGGAACTGGCCCTGATGATTCACCACCAGGGGCGTGGTTCCGGGCTCGAAATGCGTGAAGGCGCTGAGCGGAACCTGGCTGCCCGCGGGCGCCAGAGGGTTCTGCGTGCGGATGTAAAGATTGCGCAGTTCCTGCGGGTTCTTTTGCAGGTCGGGCTTGACCTCCAGCACCACGCGATATTGATTGAGCTGCGTGAACATGATCGACACCTGGCGCTGGCCGAAAGCGTCGTACAGCGTGTCGTCCACCATTTGAGGCGTGATGCCGAAGCGTGCGGCGGTCTGGCGATCGATGACCAGTTTTGCGAGCAGTCCTCCATTTTGCTGATCGCTGGCGACGTCGCGCAGCACGGGGATGGATTGCAGTTTTGCGATGAAGCGCGGCGTCCAGTTGGCCAGTTCCTTGGCGTCGGGATCTTCGAGGCTGTACTGATACTGGGTGCGGCTGACGCGGTCTTCCACTGTCAGATCCTGCACCGGCTGCATGTAAAGCGTGATACCCTCGACGGCCGCGAGTTCCGGCTGAAGGCGGCGGATCACGTCGCTGGCGCTGAGGCCGCGCTGCTCCACCGGCTTCAGGTTGATTTGGATGCGTCCGCTGTTAATGGTGGTGTTGGTGCCGTCCACGCCGATGAAGGACGACAGGCTGTCCACCGCCGGGTCCTTCAAAATGATTCTCGCCAGCTCCTGCTGTGCCGAGGCCATGGCGGGGAACGAGATGGTCTGGGTGGCTTCGGAAACCCCCAGAATCACGCCTGTGTCCTGCACCGGGAAGAAGCCTTTGGGGATGAGTAGGAACAGGATCACAGTGCCGGCCAGCGTTCCGGCGGCGACGATCAGCGTCAGCACCTGGTGGCGCAGAATCACCTGTAGAGTGCGCCCGTAGAAGGCGATGATGCTTTGGAACACGTGCTCCGAGGCGCGGTAGAAGCGGCCCTGCTCGGATTCCGGCTTGTGCTTCAGCAGGCGCGCGCACATCATGGGCGTGAGCGTGAGCGAGACTACCGCAGAAATGAGAATAGTGACGCTCAGCGTGATGGCGAACTCGCGGAACAGGCGCCCCACGATATCGCCCATGAACAGCAGGGGAATCAGCACGGCGATCAGCGAAACCGTCAACGACAAAATCGTGAAGCCGATCTGCTCCGCGCCCTTCAATGCCGCCTGCATCGGAGGCTCGCCTTCTTCAATGTAGCGCGCGATGTTTTCAATCATCACGATGGCGTCGTCCACTACGAAGCCGGTGGAGATGGTGAGCGCCATCAGCGTGAGGTTGTTCAGGCTGTAGCCCAGCAGGTACATCACGCCGAACGTTCCAACCAGCGAAAGAGGCACGGCGACGCTGGGAATGATGGTCGCGGCCAGCGTTCTCAGGAACAGAAAGATCACCATGACGACCAGCGCGATGGTCAGCATCAGCTCAAACTGCACGTCTTCCACCGATGCGCGGATGGTGGTTGTGCGATCCGTCAGAATGGTGGTTTCAATGGCGCTGGGCAACGACGCTTTTAACGCCGGAAGTAGTTTTTTGACGCGGTCCACCACGTCGATGATGTTCGCGCCGGGCTGGCGCTGAATGTTGACGATTACCGCAGGAGCGTCGTTCATCCACGCGGCCAGCTTGACGTTTTCCGCGTCGTCGATGACGTCGGCCACCTCCGACAGCGTCACTGGGGCGCCGTCGCGATAGGCAACCACGAGCGGCTTATAGTCCGCGCTGGTGAGCAACTGATCGTTGGCGCCGATGGTATAGGCGTTTAACTTTCCGTCGAAGCTGCCCTTGGCCTGATTGACGTTGGCGGCGATCAGCGCGGCGCGCACGTCCTCCAGATTCAGGTGGTAGGCGGAGAGCGCCATCGGATTGGCCTGAATGCGAACCGAAGGCTTTTGTCCGCCGGAGATACTGACCAGGCCAACGCCCGGCAATTGGGCGATTTTCTGCGCCAGGCGCGTGTCGGCGTAATCCTCCACTTGCGACAGGGCCATGGTCTTCGACGTCAGGCCCAGCGTGATGATGGGCGTGTCGGCGGGATTGGTCTTGCTATAGATCGGCGGATTCGGTAGGTCCCTTGGCAGAAACGTGGACGCGGCGTTGATGGCCGCCTGCACCTGCTGCTCCGCGACGTCGATGTTCAGTTCCAGATTGAATTGCAGCGTGATAACGGAGCTGCCAAAGGAGCTGGTCGAAGTCATCTGGTTCAGGCCCGGGACCTGGCCGAACTGGCGTTCGAGCGGTGCGGTAACCGACGACGCCATTACATCCGGGCTGCCTCCGGGATAAAACGTGATCACCTGAATGGTGGGGTAATCGACCTGCGGCAGCGCCGATACGGCGAGCTGCTTATAGGCGACCGCGCCGACCAGCAGCAGGCCGGCCATCAGGAGGGCCGTCGCCACCGGCCGCAGAATAAACGGACGGGAAGGGCTCATCTATTAACCGCGCACACCCTTGGGCGCTGTCATGCGGACCACTACTTTCGTGCCCTGCTGCAGCTTATCCACGCCGTCGACAACGACGATTTCGCCCGGCTCCAGGCCGCGATCGACGGCCGCTTCGTCGCCTTCGCTCAGCGTTGTGACGATCTGGCGGACCTCGGCTGTATTGTCGGGCTTCACAACGTAGACGAACGCCGATTGCGGACTGCGCTGGATGGCCGCGGTGGGAATCAGCACCGCGTTGCGCTTCTGGTCCAGTAACAGCCTCGCGTTCACGAACTGGTTGGGGAACAGCGAATTGTCCACGTTCTCGAACTGCGCCTTAAACCGCACCGTTCCGGTGGACTGGTCGATTTGATTGTCGATGGTGAGCAGGCGGCCCTCGGCCAGCTTCATCTTCAGGTCGCGGTCGTAAGCATCCACACGCAGAGGCGCGCCATTCTGCATCCGCTTCCGCACGGAGGGCAAGCTGTCCTCGGCGATGTTGAATATCACGGCGATGGGCTGCACCTGCGCGATGACCACCAGGCCCGAGGCGTCGCTGGCATGGACGATGTTGCCCTGATCCACCAGCCTGAGGCCGATGCGCCCGGTGAGCGGTGAAGTGATGCGGCAATAAACAAGGTTCAGCTTGGCGCTATCGATAGCCGCCTGGTCGCTTTTCACCGTGGCCTCCATCTGCGCTACGGTGGACATCTGTGTGTCGTACTGCTGTTTGGGGATGGCTTCCTGGGCGAACAGCACTTTGTAGCGCTCGCGGTCGAGCATGGCGTTCTGCAGCAGAGCCTCATCCTTGGCCTTCTGCGCCTCGGCCTGCGCCAGCATCACCTGGAAAGGACGAGGGTCGATTTCAATCAACAGGTCGCCTTCCTTCACCAACTGACCCTCGGTGAAGGCCACCTTCATGATTTGGCCATCGACACGTGTGCGCAAAGTGACCGTGTTAAACGCCGTGACGTTGCCCAGGCCGTTCAAATACACCGGCATATCGCCCTGACGCGAGAGCGCCGCGATGACCGGAACGGCGTGATTGGCCGAGTTCATGCCCTTGTCGCCGCCCTTGGATTTGGAATCGCCCGCAGCGGTGCGCGGATACCAGAGATATGCTCCGCCGGCCGCGGCGAGCAGCAGCAGGAGCCAAATCCAGCCGCTGCTTTTCGAGGAAGGGGGATGCACCTTGGGCGCGGGTGCGGGCGGCGTTGGATTTTCAGGGTTCATACAGGAGAAAACGAATTAGTAAATATTATCGCGGTTGCGCGATGGCGTCAGCCACTGGCGAAAGGCCTATTAATGGATATGCCATTTGGCGAATCTACCCTTCAGCCTGCTGTTGGTTTAGAACGGTGAGCTCAAATGCAGGATGCCGCGCTCCATGGCAATGGTGACGGCGTGGGTGCGATCGGCCGCACCGAGCTTGGCTAAGATGTTCTGAATGTGCATCTTCACCGTGCCGCTGGCGGTGCCGAGTTGCTGAGCGATTTCCTTGTTCGCCATGCCTTTGGCGACGCAGCGGAGCACTTCCACCTCTCGCGGCGTCAGCGCCACCTGCGGAAAATACTCGCTCAGGCGCTCCGCCACTTCTTGTGGCATCAGGCGCTTGCCGGAGTGGACCGTGCGAATGGCCTTCACCACCTCGGTGTGGACCATTTCTTTGAGGATGTACCCGCGAACGCCGGCTTCGAGTGCGCGGTAAATATCCTGATCGCCATCGTAACTGGTGAGCGCGATGATCTTCGCGTCGGGCGCTTCCTGGCGGATCAGGCGCGTGGCCATGATGCCGTCCACTTCGGGCATGCGCAGGTCCATCAGGACGACGCCGGGGCGAAACTGCTTGAACATCTCCACCGCCTCGCGTCCGCCGCCGGCTTCGCCCACCAGTTCCATGTCCGATTCGTTGGCGAGGATCGACGCGATGCCTTTGCGCACCAGCGGATGGTCGTCCACGCACAATACGCGGATGGTGCCGACGGTTTGCGAGGGCGTCTCTATGCCATTGTGGGTTGTTTCGGGTACGGTCATGTTATGTGCACTCCTACTGTTTGCCGGGACCCTGCCGGAAGTAATACCGAAATCGTGGTTCCCCGGCCTGGTTCGCTGTCTACGCGAAGTTCGGCCCCTATTTGCGCCGCACGTTCTCGCATACCGATAAGACCGTAATGCCCCGGCCTCGCGTTACCATTATCGCGCGAAAAACCGGAGCCATCGTCGCGCACCGAAAGGCGCATGTGTTCCGCATTAGAGTCGAGGGCGACTTCGATGGACTTCGCGCCGGAATGCTTCACCGCGTTATTCATCGCCTCCGACGCGATGCGCAGGATGTTGTATTGGGCCTCTGGAGAAAGGTCCGAAGGACCAGCCCCGAGTTTCAATTTGAGGCGCACGTCCTTTGCTTCGGTGATGCGGCGGGCTTCCTCGGCGATCGCGGAGGCGAGGCCGTGGCCCGCGCTGCGCAATCCCGCCACGGAGCGCCTGGTTTCGCGCAGGCAGGTTCCGGCGTCGCGCACGATCTCCTCGAGTGTGGCGCGTTCCTCGGGCGAACGCAGACGCCCGGCCAGCGCCTGCATCTCCATGGTGATGCCGCTGAGGCCCTGAATCAAAGTGTCGTGCAGTTCGCGGGCGATGCGGCTGCGCTCCGTCAGAATCAAATTGAATTGTTCCCGGAGGCGGTGGATGCGCATGCGGTACACGGTCCAGGCGGCCAACGCCAGTGCGAGAATACAGAGCGGCACAAACCAGGAGCGCTGATAAAAATGCGGCGCGAGGGAAAAGGTCTCCGTCGCGGCGGCGGGGCTGCAAATTCCATCGGCATTGCAGGCGCTGACGCGGAACGTGTACGTGCCGGGAGGCAGGTTGGTGTAGAATGCCTCGCGGCGCGTGCCCGCCTCCACCCATTTCTTGTCGAAGCCTTCCAGGATATAGCGGAAGGTGACACGGGCGGGTTGGATGAAGGTGAGGCCGGTGTAGGTGAACTCCAGATTTTTCACGCCTGGTGCGATGCCGCCGATCTGGTCCGGCGCAAACCGTTCGCCGTTGACGGTGGTGGCCTCAATCACGACGGGCGGGGCGGGGATGTTAAACGTGAGGTGCGCCGGATCGAATACGTACGCCCCTCGGATGGTGGAAAACCACAGGCGGCCGTCGCGCATGCGGAAGGAAGCGGGCTGCACGCCAGAACGGCATTCGATGGTGCGGTTGGCGTCGGTCGGGCTATAGGGCGTGCTGGCGACGCGCTTGGACGCCCCGGAAGCGAAGCGCAAGAGATCGGCGCGCGGCACCGAAAACAGGCCCTTGCTGCACGACATCCATAGGCGGTCCTGCGCGTCGGCGACGATGCCATAGATTTCGTTGTCGAACATGCCGTCGCGGATCAGGACAGAAGTCACATGCGCGCCGTCGAGCAACTTCAATCCGAAGCCCGCGGTGCCGATCCACAGGCGTCCGTCCGCGCCTGAGTACAGGGCATCCACTTCGCGCAACGGCGCGCCGCGGTCCAGAACCGGATGAGCCGAGCCGTTTTCGTACACGTACAAACCCTCATGCTCCGCAGCAAAGTAGATTCGCCCGGAATCATCGCCGGCGATGGCGGCAATGGGCACCCGGAGTTCGGCGGGAAGATGCGCGGGCGGGGAAAATCCGCCATTTTCGAGCTTCGCCGGACCTTTATCGGTGCCGGCCCACAACACGCTGCGGCCGTCAAGGAACAGGGATCGCACAGCGGGCGAGCGGTAATGCGCAATGACGCGCCCTTCTTTCAACAAGTCCACGCCGGCTGCAGTTCCCACCCACAGCTCGCCACCTGCACCGTTGGCGAGGCCGTAAATCGTACTTGAGCTCAAACCCTGCTGCTTGTGGAAGCGCTTGCCGTCGTAGCGTGCCAATCCAGCGTCGAGCGTGCCGATCCAGATCGCGCCCGATGCGTCTTCCAGAATCGGCCCGGTTTCGTTCGACGGCAGGCCTTCATTCGCGGTGTAGGGCAGAGCGCGCCCGCTGAGGAATTGATTGAGCCCGTTCTTGGTGCCCACCCAGAGGCTGCCTTCGGCGTCCTCGAAGATGGAGTAGACGGTGCTCTGGGATAGGCCTTCCGCGGGGCGATAGCTTTCGATCTCCTCGCCGCGCATGCGGCTGAATCCGTTCCGAGTGCCGATCCAGAGGCTGCCGTCGCGGCCGCGCGTGAGGCTCAGGATGCGATTGTCCGGGAGGCCATTCTTCATCGTGTAGAGCCGCTGGACTCCTCCCTCAAGGCGCAGGAGGCCTTCATCGGAGCCGATCCAGATGGCGCTCCCGGAGCATTCCATGGCGCGGATGGTCGCGTCTGCAGGAAGATTGTCGAGCGTGCGCGACGTGAACTGCTCGCCGTCGAACACGTTTAGGCTGCGTGCTCCCGAGGCGACGTGAATGGCTCCGCTGGAGGATTCGCAAACCGCGCGCGTATTGTTCTCGGCCATCCCTTGTTGGGAGGCGTAGCGGGTGAGGATGCCGTTTTTGATCCTCGCAATTCCATTTTGGGTGCAGGCCCAGATGTCCCCGTTGCGTGCCATGGAGAGGCACTGGATGCTCTCCTTTTCCAGAAAATGCCGGTCGGAATCGCCCTCTACATGGAACAGGCCCGCGTCCTGAGTGCCGATCCACAACGCGTGGCTGGCGTCTTCGAGCGCATAGCGGGTCCAGGCCGTGGTGTGCGCGCCGTGATCGAAGTCGGCGAATTTTTCAAAGCGCACGCCGTCGAAACGGATGAGCCCGGTTTGCGAGCCAAGCCACAGGTATCCGTCATGCGTCTGAAAAATGGCGTAAATAGTCCCTTCCGGCAGGCCTTGCTGCGCCTGCCAGACGCGATGGAAATACTGGGTAAGGGTCCGGCTCGGGTCGACGGCGAGAGCCGGACGCAGCGAAACAGCGGCGAGAGCGAGGACAGCGAACCGCAGGTTCATTCCCTCAAATTATGCTACGTTCTTGTTGGATTTAAAACAAGATACCAAAACCGGCGCTGATTTCGGTCTGCTGCAGCTTGCCGTTGGAAAAGTAAAGACCGAAGGGCTTGCCGAAGTATTGATATTGATGCAGGTCCACGCGGAACCCCCAATCGTGGCCGAACTTTGAAAACGCCTTTACCTTGACGCCTCCGCCGTAGTTCACCTGAAATTCGTTCGATCCGCCGCCGTACTGCGCGGACGAACCCGGCTGGACGAAGTTACTGAAGCCGAGTCCTGCGGCCACGAATGGGCGCACGCGCGAATCGCGCTTGACAAAGTGATAGAGCGCGTCGCCCGACACGGTGTGTTCGCCGAAACCCTGCGAAGTCCCCGAGTAAAGCAGCGAAGCTCGGGTGTAGGCATAGTTCAACTCATAACCCACTCGGTCGCCGGTGTTCAGATCGAAGCGGAAGCCGAAGCGGAAGCCGTCCTGGCCGATCTGGAAATCGTTCGGAGTGCCCAACACCGGGTCGGCTGACCCAAGGCCCCGGTTCTGGAACAAAGACTCGCCGGCGCTGAACCAAAACTCGCCGGATTGGGCGAACGCCGCCCCCGAAAACGCCAATAAACAAATGGCTACTGGTAGTTTCATAAACCTTTGGATGCCTATAGGCAAATAAGGGTTACATTTCGTCGATAATCACGACGTGGACCTCGCCCGGGCCGTGGACGCCTCGCACCAGGCGCATCTCAATATCCCCGGTGCGGCTGGGTCCAGTGACAATGGTCACGGCGGAAGACGTTTCGCCGGGCAGAGCGCGGGTGCGGAACACGTCGTCCAGACTGGGTACGATTTTGGAGCGTCCGATGACTGCTATATGGCAGGGCGGTAGCAGCGAAAGCAAGCGCGATTCGGCCGATTCGGTAAGAAGCACCAGCGATCCGGTGTCGGCCAGCGCATAATCGGCGGAGGTGATGCCGACATCGACTGTGGCGCAGGCGTCGCGCGAAAATTCGCCTCCACCCATCTTGGATGAAGCGGCGAAAGTGCGTCCATTGACGATAGTTTTGACAGCAGCGTTGGCTTCGGCGGCAGTCGTTACGACCACCGCGTGTCCGGCCAGCGCCTCGAAGGCCGCGACGAATTGCTCGAGCAAAGTTTCGTGGGCGCCTTCGCGTAGTAACACGGGTGGAGGCTCGGGGATAGGCGCGCCGGGTTGGCGTTTCACCGCGGCACGGATGGCGGTGAGAATCTCGTCGCGGGAGGTCATCGTTTTTTCCACCAATCGCGGAAGCTCTGCTTGGGAGACTCGGGCAGATCGCGCTGGCTGAGCCAGTTTTTAAGCGGCCCGACGGCCGGTAGCATGTTCATGGTGGACGTCCCCATGGAACCGAGCCTGCCGAACAACTTGGGATGCCGCATCAGCCAGGCCCACACCTGGAAACCGAACCGCTCCACGCTTGCGCCTTCGTCCTTCTTCACGTCTGCGCGCAGTTCCAGTAAAATGCGCGGGATTTCGATCTTCACTGGGCAGACTTCGCCGCACGCCCCGCAGAGGCTGGAGGCGAACGGCACCCACGGGTCGTCATGCAGGCCTTTGAACTGCGGCGTGAGAATTTTGCCGATGGGTCCGGAATATACCCACGGATAATTGTAGCCGCCGATTTTGCGATACACGGGGCAATGATTCAGGCACGCGCCGCAGCGGATGCAGTAAAGCGACTGGCGCTTGGATTCGTCGGCTAGGAGTTTTGTGCGCCCGTTATCGACCAGGACCAGATAGAACTCCTCGGGGCCGTCCGGTTCCCCTGGACGCTTCGCGCCTGCCAGGAAAGAAGTGTACACGCTGAGCGCCTGGCCCGTGGCGCTGCGCGCGAGTAGCCGCAGGAACACGCCCAGATCCTGCGCGCGGGGGATGAGCTTTTCAATGCCTCCAATGGCAACGTGGATTTTCGGAGCGGAACACGACAGTCGCGCGTTGCCCTCGTTTTCCACGACCACAACTGCGCCCGAATCTGCAATCAGGAAATTCGCGCCAGTGATCCCGAGGCCAGCTTCGAGAAACTTTTCGCGCAGAGCCTTGCGCGCGATCATTGTCAGACCTTCGGGCGTGCTTTCCGGCTGCGAGTGCAGATGCCTTTCGAAAATATCGGAGACGTCTTCCTTGGTCTTATGTAACGCGGGCGCGATGATGTGAAACGGCTTTTCTCCTGCCAGTTGCAGGATGTATTCGCCCAGGTCAGTCTCGACGGTTTCGACGCCGTCGTTCTCCAAGTGCTCGTTTAGCCCAATTTCCTCGGTGGTCATCGACTTGGATTTGACGATGACTTTGACCCCTTTGTCGCGGGCAAGTTTTTGCACGAACGCGCAAGCCTCGGCCGCATCTTTTGCCCAGATCACCTTGCCGCCGCGGGCTTCGACGTTGCGCTCCAGTTGTTCGAGGTAATAGTCCAGATTTTCCAGCGTGTGTTTCTTGAGATTGTGCGCATGCTGGCGGATGTCCTGATAATCGGGCATGACGCCTTGCGCCACAATTTCGCGGCGGCGCTCGGCCATGCGTCCGGTGGCCGTATGAATCGCCAGTTGCAGTTTCTTGTCGGCCAGTGCGGCTGTGACGTCGGGGGTTTTCATCGCGAAGCTAAGACCTCCGCCAGATGCATGGTGCGCACTTTCGAGCCCGCGCGTGTGAGTGCGCCTTGGATTTGCATCAGGCAACTTGGGTCGGTGGAGATGACCGTGGATGCGCCGGTCCGCTCAATCGCGTCCACTTTGCTGCGCACCATGGAGCCGGAAATCTCCGGGAATTTCACAGAGAAGGTTCCGCCGAAGCCGCAGCATTCCTCGGGCGGATCGAGCTCTATGAGTTTCAAGCCGCGGACTTTTTCGAGCAGCTTGCGCGGGCCAGCCTTGATCTTCATTTCACGGAGGGAATGGCAGCCGTCATGATACGTAGCCGTGGCGTCGAGCGCCGCGCCGAAGTCGTCGATTTTTAGAACGTCGGTCAGGAACTGCGAAAACTCCCACACCTGCGTTTCGACGGCGTGGGCGCGCTTGTCAGCCGGGAGAAGTTCAGCAAAGTGATGCGCAATCATCGACGCGCAGGAGCCGGAGGGCACCACAATGTGCTCGGCCCCCTCGAAGACGTCGAGAAAATGTTCGGCGACCGTGCGAGCCTCGTCCCGATAGCCGGTGTTGAAGGCGGGCTGGCCGCAGCAGGTTTGTCCTTCGCGAAATTCCAATTCGCAGCCGGCACGTTCCAGCACCTTTGCCATCGCGATACCGACGTTGGGAAAAAGCTGATCTACGATGCAGGTGACAAAGAGCGAGACTCGCATGAACCTGCTAGTTTACTACCGCCGGCCCACCTCAGGCGGAGTTATATTAAAGGCGGGGTGAAAAAGGTGACACGGTTCATCTTGTTCCCGATTCTTTGCCTTTCCTGCTTTGGCGGAAACGATGTCTGGCGAAAGGCGCTTGACTCTGTATTGGACATTCAAGGTTATCCCTGCGCAAAAGGCAACGCGTGGTTTTTCGACGGAGGGCGGTTGAAGCAGTGCACGCTCGCCCGCGAAGCTCCGTTCGGTGAGGCTGTTGCGCCTGCTGGTTCCATTGTCGTGCTGCACGAGAGCGGCAAACCAAACTACCTGATGCTGGTGCGCAATTCCACGGTGCGAGGGCTGCCGTGCATGGGTGGAGGCCCACTAGGTCCGGGCGAAGGGGCGACCACAGCGTTTTATCCCAGCGGTAAGTTGAAGGAGTGCTTCCTGGCCGCGGATCACGAAGTGGATGGCGTCCCGTGCATGGCAGCGGGAGGATTTTGGAGCTCCCTCATCCATAGCGGCGCCGCGAGTGCCAAGTTTTATGAAGACGGTACTTTGAAAAGTTGCACGCTATCGCGCGACTTTGAAGGGCTCAAGCGAGGGACGATATTCTTGCGTTAATACGAGCCCGCGCTTTAGAACGGCAGATCGGATTTGCCGACCGGCACCGCGGCTGACCGCGTGAGATACGGGTGCGGGTTGATGGCTGAGCCGCCCATGCGCACTTCATAATGCAGGTGCGGAGCCGTCACGCGTCCGGTTGCGCCTGAATAAGCGATGATTTCGCCGCGCCGCACTTCCTGCCCGGGCACGACGTTATAGCGAGACAGATGGCCGTAGCGTGTACTCATGCCGTTGCCGTGATCGATGACGATCAACTTGCCATAGCCGCCATAATATTCCGCGCGTCCGATAATGCCATCGGCGGTGGCATGCACCGGCGTTCCGACTGGTGCGGAAATATCCACGCCGGGATGAATGGCGCCTTCGCCTGAGAACGGATCGGTGCGCTCGCCGAAGCGGCTGAGCAGGACTCCGTTAACGGGCCACATGGTGGGAACGATGTTCTTCTGCCAGAGCCTGGGATATTCGTGATGGAGACGGGAGAAACTGGCAGATTTGAGGAAGTTGTATTCTTCAATCGACTCGCGGAAGGAGGGAACCAGAGGGCCTTCGTCGGCAATATCGTCCGTGCCTTCCAGCTTGCGCTTCAAACCCAGCGCCACGCTGACCTCGGACGCCATCAATTGGAGCGACGCCAGTTGCTCGTCCTTCTGATCTTTCTCCCGCTGCAAATCCTGATACTTGGTACGGAGGGTGTCCACTTCAGAGCGCAAATTATTGTAATTGGACACCTTCCACGTCATACGAAGGTAGCTGGACACCATGCCGAACAATGAAAACGTACCGAAAAGGGATAGTGCGAGAACCAAGTATAACGCTTGGTGAGGAATATGGATTCTACGTAATCGCCCGTGCAAGGAATGCGCAAGGACGACTACGAAATAGTGCTGCTTCATCGATCTCCTATACTGATTCGACCGGGATCCCAATGTTGGCGAGGCTGGCCGGAGAGTACTATTCGCAGTACCGGTAAATTAACGAACCTTCACTATACACGATGTTACGGTCGAATGTCAAGGCAAACGGACTCAAGGGATGAGTCATTTCGATCCATTCACCACATTCGTAAGCACGTCCAATGCCGCCTTGTTGGGAACCGGAATGGGTTCGATTCTGTCGCCCATGCCCATGGCAACATCCTTTTTTTCATCGTATTGCGGCCACACCGGCAGGCCGGGCCCATTCGGATTCCCGGTTGCGGCAAAGTTCACCCAATAGGATGACATGATGTCCGATAGCTTCTTGTCGTCGTCATTCCATGGCCGGCGGCCGATGTCCGGGGTGCCGAAGGCGTAGGAGATTTCGGAGGCGTGGAAGGCTCCGTAGTGCCTCGCCAACTCGCCGCCGGGCGGCACGCGGCTGAAGTAATAAAGATACGCTGGAGCTTTTCCGGTCTTGGCCTGCAACCGCGCCCACATGCGCATCTGGACCCCGAAGGTCTGATCGCGCATCACGTGCGCGGCGGCTTTCCAGGCCTCCTCGTCGGTGGAGGCAGGATAAAGCCGCAGAAAATCGTCGGCGTAGACGCCTAAGCGGCCGCGGACGGAACCCTCGTAGGCGGCGACGCTCATTTTCGGTGGCATGAACGCAGTTCCTTCGTCGGCGTTGGAGCCGATCAGAATCGGCACGTCGTTCTGGTGGCCCTTTTCGAAGATGGTGCGCACCAGTTCGGGCTCGACGTAGCCATCAATAGTCAACGCGATGGCCCAGGGCAGCTTCAGTATGTCATCGGCGGATTTGGCGCGCAAATCGGCCACGGAGCCCGCCTTTGCTCCCGCCTTTTCCGCCTCGGTCATTTTGGGGATGGAGCCGAAGTTGGCTCCGCTCTCACCGATCGCGCGATGGAACAGACCTTTCGCCAAAGGCGAAGCCACCAGCGCGTTGACGGCCCACGATCCCGCCGATTCGCCGAAGATCGTCACGCGCGAAGGGTCGCCCCCGAAGGCCGCGATGTTTTTCTGGACCCACTTGAGAGCGGCAATTTGATCGAGGATCGCGTAATTGCCGGAAGCATGATGCCCAGATTCAGCCGTCAGCTCAGGATTGGCGAAAAATCCGAAGATGCCGAGGCGGTAGTTGATGGTCACCACCACCGCGCCCTTGGTGGCCAGCGCGCTGCCATCGTATGTCGGCGTGGAGCCGGAGCCTTTGATGAACGCCCCGCCATGAATCCAGACCATCACCGGACGCTTGTCGGACGCGGCGCTGGCTGCCGTGTAGATGTTCAGGTAGAGGCAATCCTCGCTGACAGGCTCTGGAGTGGAGCGGTAAAGCGAGCCCTCCGGATAAGGGGTCTGCATGCAGGTGGAAGAGAACTTGTCGGCCGCGCGCACGCCCTTCCAGGACGCAGCAGGCTCAGGCGCGCGCCATCGCAGGTCACCCACGGGAGGTGCGGCGAAGGGCACTCCTTTATATACGCGGACGCTGCCGTTCGCGGTGCCGGAAAGTAGGCCTTGTTCCACGCGCACAGGATCAGATATCGCGGCGGAGAGGGGAAGAGCAAGAAGGATCAGCAGACGGGGCATTGGAACATCATAGCCCGATTTTGAATATACTCAATGGCGCGGGATTCTTCGATGAATACGACGTACAGTAAAGCCGTCTCTTACGCCATCCCTGTGTTTGTGGCGTTGATTGCCATTGAGCTGATGGTGTCCTGGTTCGCGGGCAAGCGCTATTACCGCTTTGCCGACGCGGTGAATAGCTTGAGCTGCGGCATTGCGAGCACGGGTATGCGCGTGTTCTTCTCCTTTATCGGGCTGTTCTTCTATCAATATGTCTATCTGCACCTGGCTCCGGTGAAGCTGCCGGCGGGGAACTGGATGGTGTGGATTTTCGCCTTCATCCTTTATGACCTTTGCTATTACTGGTTCCACCGCGCGGGCCATGTCGTCGGGCTGTTCTGGGCGTCGCACGTGGTGCATCACCAGAGCGAGGAGTTCAACCTCACCACCGCTCTGCGCCAGCCCGGCACAGGCGATTTCTTCGGTTGGATTTTCTACATGCCCCTGGCGCTGTGCGGCGTGCCGATCGCGGTGTTCGCGCTGGTCGGCGTGGTGCAGTTGTTTTACCAGTTCTGGCCGCACACACGCCTGATCGGCAAGATGGGCATTTTCGACCGCCTGGTGCAGACGCCTTCGAACCATCGAGTGCATCACGCCCAGAACGATCAATACCTGGATAAGAACTACGTCGGCGTGTTCATGATCTGGGATCACATTTTCGGCACGTATCAGGATGAGCTGGACGAAGACCCTTGCATTTATGGCATCCGAGGGCAGTTGCAGAGCTGGAATCCGGTGTGGGCAAATTTTCATTACTATTTCGCGATGGCGAAGGACTGCTGGTATGCCTCAAACTGGACAGACAAAATAAAGGTCTGGTTCATGCACCCGGGCTGGCGTCCGGCGGATGTGGCGGCGCGGTTTCCGAAGAAGCCTTACGATCCGCATCGCGATTTTGAGCGCTACGATCCGCAGAGGCCGGGTCCGTTGAGCGTCTATATCCTGTCGCAATTCATTGTTTTGATGGCCATGAGCCGGCACTTTTTACTGGTGCTGCCGGATCAGTCGAAGCTGCTCAACCTCGCGTACTTCGCGTTCATCGTGTTTTCCCTGGTGTCGCTGGGTGGGCTGCTGGAAGGGCGGCGCGTGTACTGGATCGTGGAATCGGCCAGGCTAGCCGTAGCGAGCGTTGGATGCTACCTCGGCGGAGGCTGGTTCGGTATACGAAGCCCGCGCTTGGAAGCGGCGATTCTGACCGCGACCATGCTTTCCGTCGCTGTATTATGGGCACTGGCGCAGGCAGTGCCCGCACCGCGGCCAGCGCGCGACTGACCCGCCCGCTTCGAAAGGACGCGATTCCCGCCTCTTGCGCCCAAATAACTCACCGGCAATCCTTCATATAGAGGTTCGAAAGTCGCTTCTCCGCTCCCAGCGGCGGATGCTGAAGAAAGGACAGGGAACGGCAAAGGAGGGCTGGATGCACCGGCGCAGTTTACGGAACGAACCCAAGAGATCGTTTGGCTGCGACAAAAACCGCGGAACGAACCCAAAATCCCGGTGGGCGGCCCGCTAGTTGGCGTTCGGCTTTTTTGCCTGATCGATGACCACTGCCGAGTAGGGCACCTTGTTCGATTCCAGCCTCAGCCCCAGCTGCTCCTGAAGCGCGGTGAACAGGGAAGGGCGGTCGTCGGTCGGATTTTCGGCCCAATCGAGTTCGAAGTCGAAGCCTCCGGTAAGGCCGGTTTTATCGGCGACGATCTTTTCCTCGGACCGCGAGAGGAAGCGCGCCAGATCCTCCATGGTCGTATTCTTCGCCACCATGTGCGTGTTGTGGGTGTTGGTCGAGGCGCCGTGCGTTGTGTCTGTGGCGGGCGTCAGCTTGGGCCCCTTTTTCGCAGTCACCAGGAAGAAGCCGGAAGCTTCGCGCGGTTCGCGGTGGATGACCAGGCCGAAGCGGTCCGCCAGCAGCCTTTTGAGCAGCAGTGGCATAGTGGTGCGCGTGTCCTCCGCATACTCGGCGGGAATTTTCGCGTTGATGTCAAAGCCGAGCGAGCCCACCCAGTCCGGTCCGCCGACGATTTCCTCTTCGCGGACGTCATATGCGCGCGTGATCAGGCTCTTGACTGTGACGTTATGGGTGCGGAAGAGGCCTTTGGTTGTGTTGGACTGGCGGTTGTTGTCCTGCTCCGAGACGCGGATCGAGGCGACCTCGAATTGCGGCGTCTGGGCGGTCAGCAGCACTGGGAAGAGGAAGAGGGCGGCTCGCATAATCATCAGACGTGTACTCCGCCTCGCCCGTTGGGTTACCGATTAGGAGAAGATAGAGGAGCGTGAGCAAACCGCTGCTGATCTACGACGGCAAGTGCGGATTTTGCGGACTGTGGCTGAAATACTGGCGCGCGCTGAACGGCTCGCGCATCGCCTACGCGCCTTCGCAGGAGGTGGGCGCGAAATATCCGCAAATTCCCAAAGAGGAATTTTCGAAATCCGTGCAGCTGGTGCGCGAGGATGGCTCCGTCGCCAGCGGCGCGCGCGCCGTCTTCGAGACGCTGGGTAAAGAAAAGCTCTATGTCCCATGGCCCTTCGAGTGGGGCTATGCGCTGGTAGCCCGGAATCGCGATGTTTTCTATCACCTAACCAAGTGGACATTCGGCCTGGATATTCAGCCCGCGCGGTTCGCCCGCACGGCGTGGATTTTCCTGCGGCTGCTGGCTGCGATTTACGCCATTGCCTTCGCGTCGCTGGCGGTGCAGGTGAGTGGATTGATCGGCGAGCAGGGAATTCTGCCCCTGGCGAAAATTTTGAACGCACCCACGCTGGCCAAGCTTTGGAAATATCCCACGCTGTTCTGGATCAACCCTTCGGACGGCATTTTGGAGGCGTCCTGTTGGGCTGGCGTCGCCGTCGCGGTGATGGTTTTGCTGGGATGGTTCGAGCGCACCGGCCTCGCGCTCATGTTCGTCCTTTATTTATCGCTTGTAACGGCGGGGCAGGACTTCTTGTCCTTTCAATGGGATTCACTGTTGCTGGAAGCGGGATTCCTGGCGATTTTCTTGAGAAATTCGCGCATCGTTGTCTGGCTATTCCGTTGGCTGCTTTTCCGGCTGATGTTTCTGTCGGGCGCGGTGAAGCTGTTGAGTGGCGACAAAACGTGGCGCGATCTTTCGGCGCTCCGTTATCACGTCTGGACGCAGCCTCTGCCGAACCGGATCGCTTGGTACATGGCGCAGGCGCCTTCGTGGTTCCTGAAATTCTCGACCGGTGCGGTGCTGGCGATAGAGCTTTTCGCCCCGTTCCTGATTTTCGCGCCCCGCCGGATGCGAATGTTCGGCGCGTGGTGCCTGCTCGGATTGCAGGCGGCGATTTTCCTCACGGGAAATTTCGCGTTCTTCAATTTGCTGACCATGGCGCTGTGCGTTTTCTTGTTTGAGGATCGCGATTTCGAGCGCTGGATGAAACCTTTAGAAACGGTGAAGGCCAGTGTGAAGGCGCGCAGGATTGCGCAGGCGCTCGCTATGTTCGTCGTTGGGCTCGGCCTGTTGCACTTCGTCGAGACGTTCTCCGGGCAATCGCTGGCGGCGGTGCGGGCCTTCGCTCCGCTCCAGATCGTGAATGCCTACGGCCTGTTCGCCACGATGACTACGACGCGTCCGGAAATAATTCTGGAAGGCTCGCGCGATGGGCGGACCTGGATTCCGTATACGTTCCGCGCCAAGCCGGGCGACTTAGGGGAGGCTCCGCAGTGGGTGACTCCGCATCAGCCCCGGCTTGACTGGCAGCTGTGGTTTGCCGCGCTGGGTGAATACCGCGAAAATCCCTGGGTGGTGAGCTTGGCGACGCGTCTGCTGGAAGGTTCAGCCGATGTGCGCAGACTGCTGGAGTCCGATCCGTTTGAGAGTAAGAGCCCGAAGTACATCCGCGGGCAATTGTTCGAGTACCGCTTCACCACCTCAGCTGAGCGCACGGCGACGGGGAACTGGTGGAAGCGAGAGGCGAGGGGCACGTACCTGCCCCCGGTGACGCTGAAGGCGGCCGGCTCCCGCTAAAAGTTGCCTGAAGAATCAACAGGTTTCCGCGTTAAATTTTAGCCCGGACCTGTAACCATCGGCATCCAGATCAGGTCTTTACAGATGTCACTGCGGGGGAGAAGTCTATGAAAAGGAACACCATATATCTATTGCTGTGCGCCATGGTCGCGCTGGTGGGGGCTGTACACGCACAGGATGCTGCGGCTGCGAAACCGGTGTTTGGTACGGTGACCAAACTCGATGCCGACGCCAAGGTCATGGTGATGAAGTCGGACGCGGGCACCGAAGTGAGCGTCACGCTGGCCGCGAAGAACACGATTCGCAAAGTTCCTTTGGGCGAAACGTCCCTGGCCAAAGCGCCGGCGATTGAGTTCAGCGGCATTTCGGTGGGCGACCGCGTGATGGCGCGGGGTAAGGAATCGGACGATCGGAAGTCCATCGTGGCGACGGTGATTGCCGTGATGTCGTCTTCCGATGTGGCCAAGAAACAGGACGCCGACAGGGCGGATTGGGATAAGCGCGGCGTGAACGGTATCGTCACCGCGGTTTCGGCGGAGTCCGTGACGCTGAACGTTCGCACGCTGGCCGGCGCGAAAACGGTCACGGTGATTCCATCTGCGAAGGCGATCGTGCGGCGTTATACCACCGATTCGGTGAAGTTTTCCGACGCCAAGGAATCGACGCTGGCCCAAATCAAGGTCGGCGATCAGGTGCGCGCGCGCGGCGATAAGAGCGACGACGGCGCGAAGCTGACGGCGGACGAGATTGTCTCCGGCACGTTCAAGACGATTGCGGGTACTGTGGTCTCGGTCGACGCGGCAAACTCCCAGATGACGGTAAAGGATCTGGAGACGAAAAAAAACCTGATCGTGAAGGTTAACATAGACTCCAACATGAAGCGCCTGTCGGACCAGGTGGCGCAAATGATCGCGCGGCGCGTGCATCCGGAGAATCTTGAGGGGCGCGGCGGCGGCCGGGGCGGTGATGCTGCGGGCGCGGGACGCGGCCAGGGCGGTGCTCCTCCCGAAGGCGGCGGAATGCGCGGCGGCGGTGGTGGCCGCGGCGGCGATTTACAGCAGATCATGGACCGGCAGCCCGCGGTGACGCTAGCGGATTTGAAAGTCGGCGAACCGATCGTGATTTCGAGCGCGGTGGGCACAGCAACGGATCACATTATGGCGATTACGATGCTGGCCGGTGTCGAGCCGATTTTGCGCTCGCCGGGCAAGCCGGAAATGTCGCTGGGCGGATGGAATCTCGGCGCGGGCGGAGATATGGGCGGCGGCAATTAACGTGGGAATTCAGGTTCAAGGAATGGGAATGAATTTTTCAAGACAAGTAGTTTTTTTATGTTTTCTTGTGCTGGCACTATCCGCCGCACTGATGGCGCAGGCGCCGGGCAGCCTGAAGGGTTCCGTGCTGGATCCCTCCGGTGCGGCCGTTCCGGGAGCCACCGTCACCCTGACTGGACCTAACGGTGTGGTGAAGGTCGCGCAGAGCGACAACAACGGCGCGTACTCTGTCGTAGGCCTGCCTCCGGGCAAGTGGACGATCCGAGTGATCGCCGCTGGCTTCGACCTTTTTGAAGGTGTGATTAACGATCTGCCGGGCGGACGCGCCTCCAGCTTCGACGCCAAGATGACCGTCGCCAGCGAGAAGCAGGAAGTGACAGTGAAGGATGTACAGCAAGTGGAGCTCGATCCTGCGAAGAACGCCGGAGCGCTGGTGCTGAAAGAGTCCGACTTGGACATGCTGTCGGACGATCCGGACGACTTGCAGGCGGACCTGATGGCGCTGGCTGGTCCCGCCGCAGGCCCCAATGGCGGACAAATTTTTATCGACGGATTTTCGAGCGGCCAGTTGCCGCCCAAGGATTCCATCCGTGAAATCCGCATCAACTCCAACCCGTACTCGGCGGAATATGACACGCAAGGCCACGGCCGCATCGAAATCTTCACGAAGCCCGGCTCCGATAAATTCCACGGCAGTGTGAACGCTTCCTACAGCGACCATATCTGGAATGCGCGCAATCCTTTTAACACGCAAACTAGCGGAATTCCGGCACAGGACACCAAGAATCTGATGGCCACGCTGAGCGGTCCGATTAACAAGAAAGCCTCGTTCTTCCTCGATTTTTCACGCCGCCAGTTGCGCGAAGCCGCCCTGGTGAATTACCAGGGGCTGGATCCGACGACGCTAGCCATTCTGCCTTTGCAGTCCTTCGGCATCGTAGCTCCCACGACGAACACGCGCTTCAGTCCGCGCGTGAATTATCAGTTGAGCTCCAAGATCACGCTGGACGCGCGCTACGTTTACAGCCGCAGTGAAGGCAGCAACAGCGGCGTCGGCGGTTTCAACCAGCCGAGTACCGGAGCCACCACCAAGGGTAGCCAGCAGCAGTTCTTTCTCACCGAAACGGCGGTGCTGAATACGGCCACGATTAACGAATCCCGCTTCCAGTATTTCCGCAACAATTCGAGTAATCTCAGTGTGGATCCGGAGCTGAACATCAGCGTGGCCAGCGCGTTCACCACCGGCGGAAATTATTATCCGAATGCCTACAACAATTCGGGGAACTACGAATTCCAGAACTACACCTCGATCACGCACGGCACGCAGTTCATCAAGTTCGGCGCGCGCCTGCGGGAAAGCCGGCAGGCCAATTTCACCACGGCGAGCTTCGCCGGCCAGTTTAACTTCGCCAGTATTGAGCAGTATCAGGCCATGCTGCAGGGCATCGCGGCAGGTACGCCGCTGAGCCAGCTCATCGCCAACGGCGATGGTCCGATTCAGTTCCAGATCAACTCCGGCATTCCGTTGATCGCCAAAGGCCAGTTCGACGCCGGTTTGTTCGTGCAGGACGACTGGAAGCTGATTCCGAGCATGACACTAAGCATGGGTCTGCGCTATGAAATTCAGAACAACATCGGCGACCACGGTGACATCGCGCCGCGCATCGGCTGGGCGTGGGGCATCGGCGGGGGGCAGGGACGTTTTCGCCAACCGAAGACTGTGATCCGTGCCGGATCGGGCTACTTCTACGATCGATTCTCGTTGGGCAATATCTTGAACACTGAGCGTTATAACGGTACGAACGATCTGTCCTACACAATCACCAATCCGAATTTCTTCCCAGCGGCCGGCGTCCCGATTCCTTCCCTTGCCGTGTTGCAGGCGCAGAACTCCAAGGGCTCGACGATCTTCCAAATTGCGCCTGGATTGCATGTGCCGACGCAGTTGCAGTCCGCGGTGGGCATCGACCGCCAGCTGCCGCACAGCGTCACGCTGTCGTTCAATTACCTGAACACACGCGGTACGCACGTGCTGCAGACCTATAACATCAACACGCCTCTGCCAGGGACGTACAACCCGCTGACGCAGACCGGAACCTACCCCTACGGCTCGGGAATTATCGATCAATATTCACCTAGCGGCGTTTATCGCCAGAACCAATTGATCGCCAACGTCAACGCGCGTCTCAACGCCAAGATCAGCTTGTTCGGCTATTATGTTTACGGCCATGTGAGCACGGATGCGAATGGCGCGCCTTCGAACCCTTACAATTTGAAGGCGGATTACGGGCGTGCCGGCTACGATTTCCGGCATCAGGCCAACATCAACGGCAGCGTACTTGCGCCGTGGGGCGTTCGCCTGTCGCCGAACATCAGTATGCGGTCGGCGGGTCCGTATAACATCACCACGGGCTTGGACGACCTGGGCACCAGCAGCTTGAACCAACGTCCGGGGTTTCTCACCTCTGGCATGAACCTGCCGGCTTGCCCGAAGGGCATTCGCGCCGGTGGCGAAACATGCGTGGCCAACGGCTATGTGATCAACCCGACGCAGGGCATGACGATTATTCCGGTGAACTACGGCAAGGCCTACGGTCAGGTGAACGTCAATATGCGCATTAGCCGCACGTGGGGCTTCGGTGAACTGACGCAGGCGGCGCGCAATCGTCAGCAGCAGCAGGATGCGGCTGGCGGCGGACGCGGCCCTGGTTTCGGTCAGGCGGCAGGTGGGCGTCCGGGCGGCGGCGGACGCGGCGGCGGACCTCCCGGCGGTGGAATGGGCGGCATGGGCGGCGGCGATTCCAGCGGCCGGAAATACTCGCTCACGGCCAGCATGATGTTCCACAACATGTTCAACACGGTGAACAAAGGCGCTCCGATCGGATCGCTGCTGAGTCCTCTGTACGGTGAATCGACGTCGCTGCAAGGCGGCGGATTCGGCGGAGGCGGCCAGGCGTTTAACCGCCGCATCGACCTATCCCTGCGATTCAGCTTCTAACCGGACCCAGCGAGCCGGCATGCGCCAGTACACGGGATTGGCGGCTTGTGTTTTTCAGGGTGACATAATTCTGTAACTTGGGCTGGGATAAACTGAAGTTGGCTATGCCAAGTCCCGCTTCCGTCGCTCCCTTGTCAGAGGGCTTGAACGACCCCAGCCTATACCTCGATCGTGAAATCAGCCTGCTGTCCTTCCAGCATCGCGTTTTAGAGGAAGCGCGCGATACCGCGAATCCGCTGCTGGAGCGCGTCAAGTTTCTATCTATCCTGTTCAGCAACGTCGACGAATTCTTCATGGTCCGCTTTGCCGTGCTGAAGCAAAAGGCGGCCACCGTGCAGGACGGCACCATCTCAGAGCAACTGGACCGTATCCGTGCCGCCGTCAACAACCTGATGAGCGAGGCGTACCGCACCTGGCAGGAAATTGAGGCCGAACTCACGCATGCCGGCATCGAACTGCGCGACTACCGCGACCTGACCAACCGTGAGCGCAGTCTCATGGAAACGTATTTCCGGCAGGTTGTCTATCCTGTGCTGACGCCTCTGGCTTTCGACCCTGGCCGGCCGTTTCCGCACATTTCAAATTTGAGCCTCAACCTGGCCGTCGCCGTGCGCGATGCGAAGGGCGTGGAGCGGTTCGCCCGCGTCAAAATCCCCGATACGCTGCCGCAGATGGTGCCCGTCGCGATGCCCGATCAGCCGGCGGGCGCGCGACCGGCGCTGATCTGGCTGGAGCAGTTGATCATCGAAAACCTGCACGCCCTGTTTCCGGGCCTGGAGATTATTGAAGCCTATCCGTTCCGCGTGACGCGCGACGCCGAGGTGGAAATTCAGGAACTGGAAAGCGACGACCTGCTCGAAACCATCGAGGAGGCCGTGTGGCAGCGCCGCTTCCGCGCCGTCGTCCGGATGCAGGTGTCGCGCGATATTCCCGATCATCTTCTGGAGATTCTCACCGCCAATCTGGAACTGGACCCGCGAGATGTTTATCACGTCGATGGGCCCCTGGACTTGAGCCGTTTACGGCAGCTTTTGGGTGTGGACCGGCCGGATTTGAAGGACGCGCCGTTCGTTCCCTATACGCCTCCGGAACTGCATCCGAAGGCCGACGAAGATATCTTCTCCGTGCTTCGCAAGGATGACGTTCTGCTGCATCACCCCTTCGATTCGTTTCAGCCGGTGGTGGAGTTTCTGCGCCGCGCGGCGGTCGATCCGGACGTGCTGGCCATCAAGATCACGCTCTACCGTGTGGGGCGCAATTCGCCGATCGTCGAAAGCCTGCTCAGCGCCATCGAAAATGGCAAGCAAGTCGCGGTTCTGGTGGAGTTGAAGGCGCGCTTCGATGAAGAGAGCAACATCGAGTGGGCGCGAGCGCTGGAAGCCGCGGGCGTGCATGTCGTTTACGGCTTGGTCGGACTGAAGGTGCATTCGAAGGTCGCGCTGGTGGTCCGCCGCGAAGGCGATGCAATGCGCCGCTACGTGCACCTGGGCACGGGCAACTATAATCCGACCACCGCGCGCCTCTATACCGATATGAGCTTCTTCACCTCTGACGACCAGATTGGCGCGGACGTGACGGACCTGTTCAACTACGTCACCGGCTATTCGGCTAAGAACGAGTTTCGCAAGCTTCTGGTCGCGCCCATTAACATGCACGACAAGCTGGAGGAACTCATCCGGCGCGAGATCGCCCATGCGCGCAAGGCCGGCAAGGCGCGGATGATCCTGAAGATGAACGGCCTGGAAGACATCCATATGATCCGCCTGCTCTATCAGGCCTCGCAGGCTGGTGTGCAGGTGGACCTGCTGGTCCGCGGCATCTGCGTGCTGCGGGCGGGTGTGCCGCAGGTGAGCGACAACATCCGCGTCACCAGCATCGTGGGGCGTTTCTTAGAGCACAGCCGTATTTACTATTTCGAAAACAACGGCCACGAGGAAATTTACCTCGGCAGCGCGGACATGATGAACCGCAACCTCCACAACCGCGTGGAAGTATTGTTTCCGGTGGAAAACAAGCGCATCATGGCCCGTTTGCGCGACGATATTCTGGCAAAATATCTGGCCGATAATCGCAATGCGCGCCACATGCAGCCGGACGGCAGCTATGCCTGGGAGGCGTCGGCTGAGCCGGCACTCGATAGCCAGGCGCAGTTTCTTGGGCGCTGAAAATCGGCTACGCTGAGTTATTGCGCGGCATCTTCTCCATCGCCGTTTTTCTGGCTGGCGCGGCGTGCGCTGCACCCACGGCGCCGGGCTATGCGGGCATGGCGTCCTGCGCGAAATGTCACGCCGAAATTCATCGCCAGTGGACCCATTCGCGCCACAGCAAAATGGTTCAGCCTGCGACCAAGGATAGCGTCAAGGGCGATTTCAAGGCCGGCGCAGTCCGCCTGCGCGATCTCACCTACGTGCTCAGTGAACGCAACGGCGCGTTTTACATCACCGAAACGTATTTAAATGGCAAGCCACAGGAACACCGCGTCGATTACACGCTGGGTAACCGGCGCATCCAGCATTATCTGACCACGCTCGCCGACGGAAAAATCATCGTACTGCCGCCCAGTTGGGACGTCCTGCGCAAGGGCTGGTTCCACAACCTCGACATCGCCGACCCGGATCAGAAGGAGGGCGTGCAGGTTCAGGTGTGGAACAAACAGTGTTATTCCTGCCACGTCAGCCAGCAGGAAAAGAATTTCAACATCGACACCAACGAATATAAAAACACATGGCTCGATTTCGGCACCAACTGCGAGCGCTGCCATGGGCCTGGCGAAGCGCACGTGAAGCATTATTCGGCGCCTGTGCCGCCGAAGGGCAAAGCGAACGACATCGTGGTGCAGACGCGCCTCACTCCGGAGCGCAACACCATGGTCTACGCGCAGTGCCATTCCTTCCGCGACACCTTCGCCAAGGGATTTACGGCGGGCTCGAATTATTACGACTATTTTCTGCCAATCCTCGAATATAACCAGCCCAGGGATGGCGACCCGAGCTATTGGCCTGACGGGCGCACGCGGCGGTTCTCCAGCGATGCTTATGGGCTGTGGCAGAGCGAGTGTTTCCTGAAAGGCGGCGTCACGTGCGTCGCGTGCCACACGGCGGTGCACGATGTGGAGATCGAGAAAAATCCGCAGTTGAAGCCGACGGCGAACGCGCTGTGCACGCGCTGCCATGAAAAGATCGGCCAGGCCATCGCTGCGCACACGCATCATGGGGTGGGCAGCGCCGGCAGTTCGTGCATCGAATGCCACATGCCGCGCACGGTGTTCAGCATCAAGGCTGAGATTCGCGATCACTCGATGAGCATCCCGGTGCCGGAGAACACCACCAACCATAAGATTCCCAACGCGTGCAATATCTGTCACAAGGATCGCGACGCGGCGTGGAGTGTCCGGAAAATGGACTCATGGTGGGGCGACGCATCGCGCCAGAAGCTGATCCGCCGCGCCGATACGTTCGCGCTGGCTGGCAAAGGCGACCCGCGCGCCATCCCTGGCTTGCTGGCGATCCTGGGCCAGGCTTCCGAGGGTTCGCTGGTGCGACAGAACGCAGCGGGTCATCTGGCGCAGTTCATCGCCGATCCCAACGTATTCGCGGCTCTGGCCTCGGCGCTGAAAGATCCCGAGGACGGTGTACGCGCGGTTTCCGCGCTGCTGTTGAATCCAGGCCCCGCCGATCGCAACGCGGCGGTGACGGCGTTGACCGAGGCGCTGGGCGATCGCGCATTGACGGTGCGCGTCGGGGCGACCGCATCGCTGGTCGCGCTGGGCGTGAAGGAACTCCCGGGGGAAGATGGCAAGCGGTTTGAGGAAGCCAAGAAGCAGTTCCGGGCGCGGGCCGACGCCAACTCCGACGACGCGGAACAGGAACTTGGGGCGGGGAAGTTCTACTACCTCACCGGCGATATGGACAGGGCCGTGCGCGCGTTCCTGATCAGCATGCGTATTGATCCGGACGCGCCGGCGCAGTACCTTCTGGCCGCCGCGTACGTGCAGAAAGGCGAGCTGGCCAAGGCGCGGGAGGTATTGCTGACGATTCCCGCGGGCAACTCCCAGTACGCCAAAGCTCAGCGCTTGCTGAAGGCTCTGCAGGATCAGGCACAAGTCCGTTAAATCCTTCGCCGCATTCGCCGAAAAGACGGCTATGGATGTATTCGTGGCGCGGCAGGCGGTCCTTAACCGGCACAAGGATGTGTATGGATACGAGTTGTTGTTCCGCTCCAATCCAGCGGTAAACAGGTTCGAGCAAATCGATTCGTCGTCGGCCACGCGCCAGGTGATCTCCAACACTTTGTTCTCGGCCGGCCTGGAGGGAATCCTCTGTGGCAAGCGGGCGTTCATTAATTTCGACCGCAAAATGCTGCTGGACGGAAGCTGCACTATACTGCCCAAGGACGCGCTGGTGATTGAGGTATTGGAAGAGGTGGAGCCGGACGACGAAGTGATCGCTGCCTGCGCGCGGCTGAGCGAAAGCGGCTACTCCGTGGCGCTGGACGACTTCGTCGACGCGCCCAAGTTCGAGCGCCTGATCGAAAAAGTCCACTTCATCAAGGTGGATGTTCTCACCACCGATCGCACCGAACAAAAGCGTCTGGTGGAACGCTATGGCAGGCAGGGCGTGCGGATGCTTGCCGAAAAAGTCGAGACGCTGGAGGAGTTCGAGTGGGCCCGCTCCATCGGCTTCGATTATTTCCAGGGCTATTTCTTCACCAAGCCGGTGATCCTGCATGGACGCCAGATTCCCGCGTCGAAACTCTCCTGTCTGCGTCTGTTGCAAGAAGTGCAGAAACGCGACATGGCCTTTGAGACGCTGCGCGATTGGATCAAGGACGACGTTTCGTTTTCCTATAAGCTGCTGCGGTACACCAATTCCGCTTTATTCTCGCAGCAAGCTGAAGTCCGGACCATCGACCGCGCCCTGATGGTCCTGGGCGAGGAGGGCATCCGCCGCTGGGTGGCGATGGCGGCACTGCCTGGCCTCGCCAGCGACAAGCCGAAGGAATTGATTGTGCAGTCGCTGCTCCGCGCGCGGTTTGCCGAGCGGCTGGGGCGCGCTGCGGGCATCAAAGCGACGCCGCTGTGCTTCATGATGGGCTTGTTCTCGCTTATCGATGTGCTGCTGGACCGCAGCCTGGAGTACGCACTGGGTCAGATCAAGCTCGCACCCCCGGTGGAGGAGGCGTTGCTGGGCACCGCCGATCCGGACAGCAGAATGGCGGCGGTGTACGAACTGATCCTTGGCTATGAAGAAGGCGACTGGCGCACCGTGGCGGAACTCGCCGGACGTGTGGGCTTGGCGGCGTCAGAGGCGGGGGAAATCTATATGGAATCCGCCCGGTGGGTCTCCGAAGAACTGGGGTTGCTGTTATAACGGCGCGAGGACTTGCACCACAGTTATTGCGCGCCGGACCTTGGAGTGTCCGGCGCGATGTGTGCACCAGGGAGAAAGCTTACTTCTTCAGGCTGCGCATGAACGCGACTACATTGTCCACATCCGCGCCGGTCACCGTGGGGCAGGGCTTCATTTTGCCTTTGCCGTCGGTGATGATCTTCTTGAGGTCGGCATCGCTGGCGGCTTGCGCCTCAGGCGACTTCAGGTCCTTCATTTCCACCTTCATCATCTTCGCGATGCCCGCGTTGGGTGCGCCATCGGCGCCGTGGCATGACTTGCAGGCTTTATCGTAGGGCGCCTTGCCGGCTTTGGCATCGGCGCCGAACGCGGCCATCGAGCAGGCAGCGGTCAGCGCCGCCGCAATGAAAAGTTTTCTCATCGTTGTCTCCTTAACGTCGTTAAAAGTTCACCAAACTTAATCGCTCAAAAAAGCGACTACTGTCATCACCAGCATCACCAGGCCGGCAGCCACCGCCGCCGCGCCTGCCGACCAACTGAAGTTCTTCATCCACGGCGGCGGTGGAGGCGCAATCAGCTTTTCCAGGCCGCCATTGGCCTTCAGCCGGTCGAATTCCTCCGGATGCATACGCTTGAACTCCTCCTCGCTCAACCGGCCCGTGAAAATCGT
>Ga0209698_10000259_pt1 | contig 58334 bp, 36 predicted proteins | sample LitLauG_LLR_2012_FD_187203 | JGI IMG/M metagenome (GOLD analysis project Ga0209698, IMG submission 187203) | Freshwater sediment microbial communities from Pennsylvania, USA - Little Laurel Run_MetaG_LLR_2012 (SPAdes) (version 2) | ecosystem: Environmental > Aquatic > Freshwater > Creek >... | reverse complement strand
TTGCCAGGATCGTCCGAAGTGGATAAAGCATAATGTTGCCGGAAGTGCAGATCGTAAAGCATTAACTGGCCGCGGGGTGCGTGCCGCCGTCACGAGACAACGGCCTCCGCATCGGCCACTTCCGAGACGCCCGCCCTTTGTAGGATCGGCAAACAGTTCGGCGTCAGGGAGGATCTATCCCGCCGTGTGGCCCAGCAATCAGCAAGCGCGTTATACGGCCAAGTGGATTTCGGCAACCTGTTACCAAAACGCTTCGGCGACTAAAGGCGGATAATCACCGGACGTTCAACGGTCCTAGTCTTCTGCGAATCATCCTCATTGCCACTCTCAGACTCCAATATGCGGAATGGACGTCTCCGGACCCTGTGCCCCGGGCGGAGTTGGAAATGGATGTTTGCCTCCGTGCCATCGCCCAGGGCACCGTCACCTTAGTTAGTTTAGGCGTGGGAACCGTTCGCTTGTTCGGGAGCATAATGCAGCGTTCTGGGGGGCTCCGCAAGAAGCGTCAAACCGCCCCAACTATTTTACGGCGATCGTGACTCCGACCGTGGTTCCCGTGGATGTGTGGCCGCTATTGGTTGCGATCACGGATTCAGGAAAAAAGAGGAAAGCGCCTTGCGCGTAGCTGGGCACGAGCACGTCTATTTGCTCAACTCCACACAACAGGGTCGGCGCGCTACCAGCATAGTAGGCAGGGTTAATCCTGCCAGCCACACCGGGGACCACTATGTCCTCAAGCAGGACGCTCATATTGGGAGCGAGGTTCGCGGCTGCGGGAATGTTTAGGCCACCTGTCGCGCACGGAGGATCGGTAGCGCCAAAACCCGTGCCCCAGAGCATTACCACGGAACCCGGTCTCGCCGGGTTTGAAGGTCCGTTGAGTGTGCCATCCTGGTTAAGCGCTGCCGCTTGCGCCGAGACACCTGATTGAAGGCGAAAGATACCTGGCACGCCAAACGTCAACGGCACCGCCACCGGACCAAGTGGTGTGCCGTTGTACAGCACCTGGATGTTCGTCGAGCCCTTCCCGTTTAGCTCGAACGGCACCAAAACATTGATCTGGCGCGACTGGGCATAGAGTAACGGCGCGGGCACTCCGTCGAAGAACACCTGAACGCCGGCCAACTGACGCGGAGGCTGGCCCTGTGCGTCAGGCTGGTAGGCAATTCCATTCTTCGGTCCGATTCCGAATCCAGTCAGGGTAATGAACTCTCCTGGTGCGATTCCGCTGCCCTCCGAGTGGAGCGTGGCCGCGTTGAGCGCATCCGGCGACAAACAAGCCGGCGCGCTCCATCCTGGACCGCCAAACCTAATCCGCGAGAACGTGGTGAGCCCGGTGGAATCCGAGGGATACCCAACCAGCATGACCGAACCGTCATTGGCCAATGCCAGGGCCTGTGCCGTATCGGCGTGCGGACCACCAACATACGTCGCTTCCAGCAGGGCGCCCCGAGGGTCGAGATGCGCCACGAAGACGTCGGCCGATCCGCCAAAACAAATCTGCGGCGCGGATTCGGTTACCGCAAAGCCGGCGCCCGTGCTGCCGCCCACGTAGGCTTCGCCGGATGCCGTGACCACCAGAGCCGTGACGCCTTGCCCGGGAGTTTCCAGACTCATGACGTAACTCGAATACAGCACGGCGCTGCCGTCCGCGCTAAGTTTAACGATGAATCCGCCCGGCGATGCATTGTTCCACATGGGCACGATGGGTGTCGGCTGAAAGCTTCCCGGTGTCGTCGGGAAGTCCGGAGACGTGGTCTGGCCGGCGACGTATATGTTTTCAGCCGAATCAAGTCGAACGGCGCGTGGCGTTTCCACGGCGCTTCCGCCCAAGCGGGTGGAAAATTCGACGTGACCACCGGCGTCGATCCTGGTGATGAATACATTTTGAGAGCCGCCGGGCAGCGGTTGCACAAAGCCAGGCGAGACCCAAACCACTATGGAACTAGTCAAGCCTGTGACTACGGCGTTGCCCGCGGCGTCCACGACCAGCGCGGTGGCCTCCTCGACATTGGTTCCGGGCAAAGTATCGTTATAAAGGAAGGCTGAGCCGTCGGGATTGAGCTTCGTAATGAAGGCATGGCCGGTGGTTGTCGTGCCTGCTACGTAGGCGTCGCCCTGGCTGTCGACCGCAACTGCCGACGCGTCCCATGCCGTATCGGGCAAATAGGTGGAATAGACAAAGCGGCTCCCGTCAGCGCTAAGTTTCGCTGCAAACACCCTGCTCGTCGTGCTGGTGCGCATGGCGGCGTTCGCGGTCGTGGGAAAGGAGCCTCCGGTGTCTCCTACCACGAAGACGCTGCCAGCGGTGTCCACTGCCAGCGCTGTGGCGTAGTCAAAGTTTGGGCCACCCAGCAGAGTACCTAAAACCAGGTTTCCAGCGGCGTCGGCCTTGCCCACGTAAGCGTCGGAGCAGGGTTGGGAGAACTTTATGCCAGGACAAGTGCCGCCGCCCCCTTGGGTCTGCGCCGCGCCGGGCGTCACTGGCTGGCTTGTCCCGGTGGCGCTCCCCGCGCTATAGACGTTTCCCGCAGCATCGATGAAGGAACCCGCGAACGGGAGCGAGTGGCTGATGATACCTCCGGCCACGGATTGGGCGGAGAGGCTCAACGGGTCGAAACACACGGTGAACGCAAGCAGGAGCGCTCGCCCGTATAGAACCGCCTCACGGATGCGGCGATTGGACCCACCGGACAGCACACTTCGGAATGATTCCATTGGGCCTCTCGTACAACGATTGGGACAATGGCAATGCGACCTCCACGTCACGACCGAATCGCGCTCGATCCTTCCCTCAGAGGAAAGTCAACTCTTTGGGATCGGGTATTATCTCGGCCCAGTGGTCTTCGATGCCTCTCTTCTGTCAACAGGACATAACGGCCGTCGCTGACATATTGCAAGTCGAACGACCAGTCTTGACTGCCCTCGCTGCGTTTAGAGAGCCAAGTTGTCGTAGTGTCGTCATATCGGAAACTCGCCCGGCAGATGGTTCAGACCGCTGTTCTGTGCGATAGATCCTCCCTTGTCGAAGGATTTAGGAACCGCGCTCGGCTCACTGGCCACTGGATGTCCGATCCCATTGTGAAAGCAGCGGGCGGCCACGCGTCGGGCATCCATGTTGCAATTGAAGTCCAAGTAAACCATAACCTTGCCAAACGGCAAGGTTATGGTTTAAGTCACACGCAGGCCGTCATGGAAGGGTAGAATCAACTGCTGATGGCACGAATCCGGTTTGCGCTCCGCAGCCTGACCAAGGCCCCGCTCCTCAGCCTGGTGGTGATCGTCTCGCTGGGCTTGGGCATCGGCGCCAATACCGCGATCTTCTCCCTACTGCACCAGACCCTGCTGCGCTCGCTCGCGGTGATGCGCCCGGGAGAACTGGTGGTGCTAAAGTCGCCGGCCGAGGTCAAGCAGGGCAGCGTCGCCGCCGACGAATCCGGCGGCGGCGAGTTCGTCTTCAGTTATCAGGTGCTGCGGGAACTGGAGAAACGGCCGGAGGGGGTCGCGGGCGTCGCCGGCTTTCGCCTGCTACCGGTGAACCTGCGATTCGGCCAACAAACCCTCACCGGAAGCGTTCTGGCGGTTTCAGGCGGCTATTTTCCCCTGCTGGGTGTGAGGCCGCTGGCCGGCCGCGCACTCGATCCGGCCGACGACCAAGGCGGCGGCAACCCCGTGGCGATGCTTGGTTGGGGTTACTGGCACGACCGCCTGGGCGGCCAGTTCAGCGTGTTGAACCAACCGCTGCGCATCAACGGGCACGTCTACACCATCGTGGGCATTGCGCCGCGGAATTTCAGCGGCACCACCTTCGGCAAGGAGCCGGACGCGTATGTGCCGATCGTCTTCAAACCGGCGCTGGGCGCGTTCTGGGGCGTGCTGGAAAACCTGAACGATTACTGGGTCTACATGCTGGCGCGGCTGAAACCGGGGACCACGCGCGAGCAAGCCGCGGCCGCGCTCAACGGCGTCTACGCCGGGCTGGTGGACCGCCAGGCCAAGACCATCCACGGCAACGACGACTACCTGCGCCGCTTCAAGCAATCGCGGCTGGCCTTGGTGGACGGCAGGCAGGGGAACAGCTCGCTGCGCGAAGAAGCGAGAACGCCGCTGTGGATCCTCATGGCCTGCACCGCGCTGGTGCTGTCGATCGCGGTGGCCAACGCCGCCAATCTGCTGCTGGCCCGCTCCGCGCAAAAGCGCCGGGAACTGGCAATTCGCGCGGCCATGGGCGCCAGCCGGGGCGAACTGATGGGCCAGGTGCTCACCGAAGCGCTGCTGCTGGCGGCGGGCGGCGGCATCGCGGGCATCCTGCTGGGCCGCCTCACGCTCGAAGCCCTGGTGGCCGGCCTCGCTACCGGGGACTCGAGTGCGCACGTCGTTTCGACGGATTTGGAGTGGCCGGTGCTGCTATTCGGCTTCGCCATCACGGTGGTCACCGGCCTGCTGTTCGGCCTCTACCCGGCATGGGATTCGGCGCGGTCGTCGGTGGCGATCACACTGCGCGAGGAAGCCGGCCAAGCATCGTCAACCCGTGGCATGGCGCGCGCGCGCCGATTGCTGGTATGCGCACAAGTGATGTTCTCGGCCTTGCTGCTGATTCCCACGGGCCTCTTTCTGAAGAGCCTGGTGAACCTCGTACACGTCGACCTGGGCATCCGGACGGAGAATTTGCTCTCATTCGGAATCTCGCCGGAGCGGACCATCTCCAAAGTACCGCAGCGGCGCGCGCTGCTGGAACGCGTGGAGCGCGATATCGCGGCAATTCCGGGTGTGCGCAGCGTGGCGGCGTCGCTGGTGACGCTGATCGGCGGCGGAAACTGGAATACCAGCGTGAAGGTGGAAGGGGCCGTGGCCGAGAGCAAGGCCGACAACGAAACCTCCATCAACGAAGTGGGGCCTGGGTATTTCGCCACCTTAGGGACGCCGCTGGTGGCGGGGCGCGAGTTCACCGATCGCGACACACTGGCCGGACCCAAGGTGGCGATCGTGAACCAAAAGTTTGCGAAACACTTCTTCGGCGGGCTGAACCCGATCGGCCACAAGACTACGTTCGAAGATTCGAACGCGCCTGGATTCGAAATCGCCGGTGTGGCCAAGGACAGCCATTACGCGGGTGTCAAGCAGGACCCGCCGCGCCTGCTTTACATTCCCTGGAGGCAGGATTCGGTATTCGGGCTGGGGACGATGAGCTTCTACGTAAGATCGGCGCTGCCGGCGAAGCAGATGGTGGCGCAGGTCCGCAAGGTGCTGCAATCGATCGATCCGGATTTGCCGGCCGAGCACCTGCGCACCGTGCAGGAGCAGATCGACGAAAACATTCAGACCGACCGGGGCGTGCTGCAACTGGCGGCGGCCTTCGCGATCCTCGCGACGGCGCTGGCCATGCTGGGGCTTTACGGCGTGATGGCGCACTCGGTGACGAGGCGAACGCGCGAGATCGGCATCCGCATGGCGTTAGGGGCGCGGCCGGCGAACATCCGCACCATGGTGATGCGGGAGGTGGCGTGGGTTCTCGGGCTCGGGCTGGGAACGGGCGTGCCCGCGGCCCTGGCGCTGGGCAGATTTACCAAAAGCCAATTGTTCGGCGTCCAGGCCTACGATGCCGGGGTCTTGGCGGGCGCGATTCTGGTGCTGACTGTGACCGCAATCGCGGCCGGTTACCTGCCGGCGCGAAGGGCGGCGCGCGTGAGCCCGATGGAAGCGCTCAGGTACGAGTGAAAGGGATTTCTCGACGCGGAGTGGCGGGTCGCGGAGCAAAACGCGGAGAACACTGAGAGCCGGACCAAAAACACGATCACGTGGCAGTCTGACGATCTGGCGAAGGCCCTACGGCGAAGCCAGATCGCTACCATGCCTGGGTTGGAAGAGGCGTTGGGAACGGAGGTGGGTGTCACCGCCTTTCGCAAGTTGAAGCAACCCGCCATAGTATGCCAAACCCCCGTTACTGCTACAATTCCTAAAACAACAGTCTGATCACAGCCTGGGACCATCGGACATGGCATTTTCCGCCGTCGAGTTCATACTGAACGGAAGCGCAGTTCGCGCCGAGGGTCTTTCCGCCCAGACCACGGTGCTCGATTTTCTGCGCTCGCGCGGGCTCACGGCGGCGAAGGACGGCTGCGCCGAGGGCGAGTGCGGGGCCTGCACGGTGGTGATGGTCCGGCCTCGCGGCGCGGCGAGCACCTACGTTCCGGTGAACAGTTGCCTGCTGTTTCTGCCCATGATGGCGGGGCAGGAGATCTATACGGTGGAGGCGCTGGCCGGAGGCGGGCCGATGGCGCCGGTTCAGCAGGCCATGGCCGAGTGCGGCGGGTCGCAGTGCGGCTATTGCACGCCAGGGTTCGTCATGAGCTTGTTCGCGGAGCACTACCGGCCCGGGCGCGAAGGCGCTTGCGATCCTCATGCGATGAGCGGGAACCTGTGCCGCTGCACAGGCTACCAGCCGTTTCGGCGGGCTGCGGAGCGGCTGGGAGCGCCGCCTGCCGGACCGCTGCTTGCCCGGCTGTACCGGCCCGCGCCAGAGGTTGGGCCGGCAGAATGCGACGGGTTTTCGCGTCCGACCAGCATCGGGGAGTGTCTGCGGTTACTGGCTGAGCATCCAGAGGCGCGCGTGGTTGCGGGGGGTACGGATTTAGTAGTGGAAGGGAATCTGCGGCTGAAGCGGTTTCCGTATTTGATCAGCGTGGAAGGGCTGGGCGAACTGCGGCAGTGGCGGGAGGATGGCGATGGGCTGGAGATTGGGGCGGGGCTGACCTTGAGCGAAACAGGGCAGGCCGGGGGCCTACCCCACGTCTGGCACGAGTGGCTGGCGCTGTTTGCGTCGCCGCTGATCCGGAACCGAGCCACGATTGGAGGCAACCTTGCCACGGCTTCGCCCATCGGGGACGGTGCGCCGCTGTTGCTGGCACTGGACGCATTGGTGTGCATCGCCGGTCCGGCGGGGACGCGTACGGTTCCGCTCGGCGAGTATTTTCTCGGCTACCGCAGGACCGCGCTAGCGGCGGGGGAACTGCTTGTGTCGGTGATCATCCCGAAGCCGTTCCCGACGATCGTCCGGTTCTACAAGGCGGCCAAGCGCCGTATGGACGACATCAGCACGGTGGCGGCCTGTTTCGCCATCGATCTGGACGCCAGTGGCCGCGTCGGCCGCGCGCGGTTGGCGTATGGCGGCGTCGCAGCCGTTCCGCTGCGCGCTACCGTAGCGGAGGCGGCCCTTCTGGGTGCGGCCTTCACCGAATCGGCCGTCGAGCGCGCCCAGAAGGTTTTGGCTCGCACCCTGCACCCCATCAGCGATCATCGCGGTTCGGCAGCGTACCGCCTGGCGGTGGCGCAAAGCCTTCTCGCCAAATTCTGGTGGGAACGGCAGGAGGCCGCGGCATGAAGGTAGCTGGCCAAGCCGTTCCCCACGAAAGCGCGCGCGGCCATGTAACTGGCGAGGCGCTCTACACGGACGATTTGGTGGGCCGATTTCCGCGGGCTCTGCACGCGTGGCCCGTGCTGGCGCCACATGCCCACGCCCTGGTCACATCGCTCGATGCCGCCCCGGCGCTGGCGGAACCCGGCGTGGTGGCCACGCTTACCGAGGCCGATGTGCCGGGGGAAGGCAACTCCGGCGCCAACCGTCACGACGAGCCGCTCTTCCCGAGCGAGGTGATGTTTCACCAGCAGCCGGTAGCCTGGGTTCTGGGCGAATCGTTGGAAGCGGCACAACGTGGAGCGGCACGTGTGCAGGCGGCATACCGGCCGCTGCCCGCCATCCTGACGATTGAGGACGCCATGGCGGAACAGGCCTTTCATTCCGGCCCCCTACGGCTGCGACGCGGCGACGCGGCCGAGGCAGTGATGGCAAGCGCGCTGCCTATCCGAGGCGAACTGCACATCGGCGGCCAGGAACATTTCTACCTGGAGACCCAGTGCGCCCTGGCCTGGTTCGACGAAGCGGGCGGCGTTTCGGTGCACTCGTCGACGCAGCATCCCAGCGAAACCCAGGAGGTGGTGGCGCGCGTGCTCGGCATCCGCCGGAGCCAGGTGACGGTGGAGTGTCTGCGGATGGGCGGCGCCTTCGGGGGAAAGGAAGTGCAGGCGAATCCATGGGCCGCAGTGGCCGCCTTGGGCGCATGGAAGACGCACAGGCCGGTGCGCGTGCGCCTGTCGCGCGTGCTCGATATGGCGCTAACCGGCAAGCGGCATCCCTTCCTGGCACGCTTTGCGGCCGGCTTCGACGACGACGGACACCTGCAAGGTCTCACGGTCTCGCTCTACTCCGATGCCGGCTGGAGCCTGGACCTTTCCGAGCCGGTGATGTGGCGCGCTTTGTTCCACATCGACAACGCCTATTACCTTCCAGCGGTGGACGCGGAGGGCTACGTTTGCCGAACGCACAAGACTTCGCAGACGGCCTTCCGGGGCTTCGGTGGACCACAAGGCATGCTGGTGATCGAAGATATTTTGGATCGCGCTGCGCGCCGCCTGTCGCTCGCGCCCGAGGTGGTGCGGGAGCGGAATTTCTATCGCGAAAGCCAGACAACGCACTACGGCCAGCGGGTCAAGGAGGCGTGGCGAATCCACACGATCTGGCATGAACTCCAGGAGACCAGCCGCTTCGCGGAACGGCGCGCGGCGGCAGCGCAGTTCAACGCATCGCATCGGCACCGCAAGCGCGGCATCGCGATCACACCGGTGAAGTTCGGCATCTCGTTCACGGCCACATTCTTCAACCAGGGTGGCGCCCTGGTGCTGATCTACCGCGACGGCAGCGTGCAGGTGAATCAGGGCGGCACGGAGATGGGGCAGGGCCTGCACACCAAGATCCGGCAGATTGCCGCCGATGGACTGGGACTGCCGGTGGACGCGGTGCGGATGATGGCCACCCGCACGGACAAGGTGCCGAACACCTCGGCCAGCGCGGCCTCGGCCAGCACGGACCTCAATGGCGCGGCGGTGGCCGACGCCTGCGAACAACTCAGGGCGCGGCTGGCGCCGGTGGCGGGCGCGATGCTGGGCTGCCCGCCGGAAGCCGTGCGGCACGGGGGCGGTTTCGTGTATTCCGAGGGTGACCAGGTGCAGCGGCTGGCATTTGCGCAGGTGGCGGAAGCGGCCTACCGGCAGCGGATTCCGCTGTTCGCGCAAGGTTACTATCGCACGCCAGGAATCCACTTCGACCAGAAGAACGGGCAGGGGCAACCCTTCCACTATTACGCCTACGGCGCGGCGGTGACCGAAGTGGAGGTGGACGGCTTCACTGGCGATCACCGCGTCCTGCGGGTGGACATTCTGCACGATGTGGGCGACTCGATATCGCCGCTGATCGACCGCGGCCAGGTGGAAGGGGGCTTCCTGCAAGGTCTGGGCTGGCTCACGTTGGAGGAACTCCTGTGGGACGATCAAGGTCGCGTGGCCACGGCCGGAGCGTCTACTTACAAGCTGCCTTCGTGGTCGGAACTGCCCGAGGTCTTCGAAGTTGCGTTTCTGGAGCGGGCCACGGAGGCGGGGGTGATCCTGGGCAGCAAAGCGGTGGGAGAGCCACCGCTGATGCTGGCGATCTCGGCGCGGGAAGCCATTCGCGATGCGATCGGAGCGTTTGGTGTGGAGCATGTCCAGGTGGTAGTGGACAGTCCCTTGACCCCCGAGCGCATCTTCTGGGCCATCGAAAAGCAGCGCTTCGTGAAATCGTTCGGCTGGGTATTCGAGCATTCGCCGTGGGTGGCCGAGCGCGCGTGGATTCCGGGACCATTCGAATCGGTGGAGGCTCTCCACGCCGCCATGACGGACCAGGTGGAGCAAGCCACGCGCGAGGAGCAACTCGCCCTGCTGCGGGCGCACCCCGACCTTGGCACTCGCGCCCGCATGAGCGACGCTTCCGTGGGCGAACAAGCCGGCGCGGGGCTCGACCACCTGACGCCCGCCGAGTTCGCCGAATTGCAGCGGCTCAACGCGGCGTACCGCGAGAGATTCGGATTCCCGTTCCTGCTGGCCGTCAAGGGATGCAGCAAGCGCGATATCTTGAGCAGTTTGACGCAGCGGCTGGCCGGCACTCCAGACGAAGAGTTTCGCCTGGCCCTGGAGCAGGTCTATCGCATCGCGCGTTTCCGGTTGGAGAACACATTCGAATGCAGCATTTCGCCAGCGGCGACAAACGGAATTACTACGGAAAGGGCGACGTCATCGTCTATCGCCTGAACCGCGACGGCGTGGCGCCGGAAGGGCGGAGCCCCGTCTTTGGCGCCAACGTGACGCTGCTGCTGTACGGTGACGCCTTCTGGCCTACTTACACCAGTGGAGATAATACCGGTCTGGTGGCCACGGATTCGATGAAGAACTTCATCCAGCGCGAGACTCTGAATTTCGACGGATGGGGTATGGAAAGCTATTGCCGGTTTCTGGCGCGCAAGTTTCTGGCCACCTACCCGCAAACCGAAGGCATTCAGGTGCGCGCGTTCGAGATCCCGTATGCGGGCGTTGTGGACGGCAGCGTGGCATTCGCGCCTTCGGGACCGGAGCGCGCCATGGCGCAAGTAGAGTTGCGCAGCGGCACCGTGGTGGAGTCGCGCTCGGGGATTCACGGATTCAAGCTGCTGCGGCTGGGCGGCAGCGCATTCACCGGTTTCGTCCGCGACGGATACACCACGCTGCCGGAAATCCAGAACCGGCCGCTGCACATGTGGCTCGACCTGGATTGGGTTTGCGTGGATCCTGGGGATCTCACCGCGCGCGTCCGGGAGATCGTCCACGCCGTGTTTCACGGCTTCGAATCAGGCAGCATTCAGCAGGTGATTCACCGGATCGGCGCCAGGATGCTGGCCGAATTGCCGGCGATCGCCGAGGTCCGTCTCGAGGCCAACAACCGCACCTGGGATACGGTGGCCGAGCGTGGCGAGGAGTTGGGCGTGTATACCGATGCGCGTCCGCCATTCGGTTGCCTCGGCCTGACGCTCCGCAGGTAGTTCCACTTGCCCGTTTACGGGGGCCTATTTGAGGGAATGCACTCCAGAGGGCAGTCTGACCGGCAGCAGAGGTTTCAACCGCTGGCGTACATTATTTAAGTGTGCCGGTGGCAGACAGCTTTGGCAGTTCCCAATTTGACAATGCGGTGCGGGCGGCAGGCCGCAAAACCTTCGCCGAGACGCTGGCGGCTGGACTTCCGGTCCTCGCCGAGTAATCCGCGGTTGCCGGAGCGGGCCTATGTCGCTTCTGGGAGATTACTCCCCAAAAAAGTTCTTGAAACCGCGAATGCGCCCAGGCTGCCAGCAAGGGTCACCTTCGACATCTCCGTCGACCGCCAGTCATTGTGCCGATTCAGAGTTTGACCCATTCCGGCGTTCGCGGCTCTGGTGCCTCCTGATTGGGTTAGATTGGGTTAAGTAAACAGCGTTGTAGGCTAGAGTGATGACCTATCGCTTTGTTTGGGTGATTGCGGCGACGGGACTGGCCGCCTTTTCGCAAACCCCTTGCGAGCAATTGAAATCCCTCAAGCTGGCCGATGCCTCGGTTACGTCGGTCGAGTCCGTCGCTCCCGGACCTTTCGGAAATTCCGGTGGGCCGCCTGCTGCCACACCCCTCCTGCTGCCGGGTTACTGCCGTGCGGCTATGACCCTGAAACCTTCTTCGGACTCGGATATTCAGATCGAGATTTGGTTGCCTGCGAGCAATGCGTGGAATGGCAAATACCTGGCGGTTGGTGGTGGCGGATGGGTAGGAAGTCTCAACTACGGAGCCATGGCGCTCGCATTACAGGAGGGCTATGCGACCTCCTCGACCGATACCGGGCACCACGGCGGAACCGCCGTCTTCGCCGTCGGGCACCCGGAGAAAGTGGTCGACTTCGCGTATCGCGCGGTGCACGAAATGACCCTGAAGGCCAAGGCGGCCATGGCCGCGTATTATGGGCGCGGCCCGAGGTTTTCCTATTGGAGTGGTTGCTCCACCGGCGGCCGTCAGGGGCTGATGGAGGCACAGCGTTTTCCTGAGGACTACGATGGGATCGTAGCCGGAGCTCCGGCGAACAATCAAGCTCACTTGAGTGCCTGGCGGCTCGCCTTGGAAACCAGGGTCCTGAAGGATTCGGCCAGTGCCGTGCCTCCCGCCAAGACCGCTCTGGTGAATCGAGCCGTGCTGGCCGCATGCGATGGGCTCGACGGAGTAAAGGACGGGCTGCTGGCCGACCCTCGTCAGTGCCATTTTGATGTGTCCACACTGTTGTGCCGCCAGGGCGCTGCGGACGATTGCCTGACCCAACCTCAGGTGGACACGGTGAAGATGGCTTACGCGCCTGCTACGAACCGGAACGGCGGGCTCATCTACCCCGGTTTGGTGCCGGGCGGCGAAACGGGCTGGACGCTCTTATCCGGCATCCGCCCCGAGCCAAACGTGATCGATATCGGCATGTACCGTTACGTGGTCCATCAAGATCCGGAGTGGAACTGGCGGGCGTTTGACCTGGAAGGCGATGCCGGATTAGCAGACGGCAAAGTGGGTTACATCGACGCCATCAATCCGGATCTTTCGGCGTTCAAGGCCCGCGGCGGAAAGCTCCTGATTTACCACGGCTGGAGCGATGGAGGATCGGCCGGCGCGATCTCGCCACTAAACAGCGTTAACTACTATTCCAGCGTGCTATCCAAGATGGGTCCCGGGCAGGACAACTGGCTGCGGCTCTTCATGGTGCCGGGCATGGGACACTGCGGCGGCGGTCCGGGTCCCAATCAGTTCAATGTCCTGGCGGCGCTGGAGCGATGGAGGGAATCGGGTGCGGCTCCCGGCCAGATCGTCGCTTTCCGGGTCGTCGAGAACCGTGTGGACATGACGCGCCCGCTGTGCCCGTATCCGCAGGTGGCGGCGTATGCGGGCGCCGGCAGCACCAACGATGCCGGGAACTTCATTTGCAAGTAGACATGGCCCGCCTCTCCACTCATGTTCTGGATACCGCCAACGGACGGCCGGCCGCGGGCATGCGAATCCGGCTGTACGCCGGCACCGGCGCCTCGCGCCAACTTCTTAAGACCGTGGTCACCAATGCGGATGGCCGCACCGACAAGCCGCTGCTCAGCGGCGATTCGATCGCGGCGGGCGTCTACGAACTGGTATTCGGCGTGGCCGACTATTTCGGCCATTCTGGCGATAGTCCAGCGTTTCTAGGCGAGGTGGTGGTACGGTTTGGCGTGGCCGATCCGGCAGGGAACTATCATGTTCCGCTGCTGGTCTCGCCGTACGGGTACAGCACCTACAGGGGATCTTGAGGGATGCGAATTTGATCGACGCCCAGGAAGTGATTCGCCGCTGCGGCCTGCTGGCGCAGTGTACGGAGGAGCCAGGCCACATCACCCGCACTTATCTTTCCCCGCCGATGTGGGAAGTCCACCGGCTGGTGCGCGAGTGGATGGAAGAAGCCGGGCTGCGGGTTCGGGTTGACGCGGTGGGCAACATCCGGGGCGCATCGACAGAAGGTCCGCGCCTGCTGATCGGCTCCCATCTGGATACGGTGCCGCACGCCGGGCCATATGACGGCATCCTGGGTGTGATGATCGGGATCGCGCTGGCGGAGCAGCGGATTGCGCCGCTCGAAGTGGTTGGCTTCTCCGAAGAGGAAGGTGTACGTTTCGGCAAACCCTTCATCGGCAGTCTCGCCCTGGTGGGCAGACCCTTGAAGGAGGAGGGAATTCTGGAAGCCATCCGAAATTACGGGCTCGATCCGGCAGAGATTCCGCGGGCCGCCATCGACGGCAACGCGCGAGGCTTTCTGGAGTTTCATATCGAACAAGGGCCGGTGCTGGAGAATCTGAAGCTGCCGCTGGGCCTGGTGGTGACCGTGGCCGGCCAGAGCCGCGTGGAGGTTGGGTTTCTCGGCAAGGCCAACCACGCAGGCACTACACCGATGAAATACCGCCGCGACGCCCTGGCGGCGGCGGCGGAATGGATTTGCTTTGTCGAACGGAAGGCGCGCGATACGGAGGGATTGGTGGCTACGGTGGGGCAACTGGAGGTGCAATCGGGCGCGATCAATGTGATCCCCGGTTCGGTTCGGGCCAGCCTGGACGTGCGCCACGCCGATGACCGGATCCGCGTGGAGGCCTTGAGCACCCTGGAATTCGCCGCCCAAAGTTTCGGCCAAGACCGCGACGTACGGGTCTCTTGGGAGGAGCGTTCCAACGAGCGCGCTGTCGACCTGGATGACGGGATGCTGGACGCGCTCGCTGCCGCCACGGAGAGCCTGGGCCACCAACCGTATCGCATGGTGAGCGGGGCGGGTCACGACGCCATGATCCTGGCGCGGAATGTGCCCGCCGCCATGCTGTTTCTGCGCAGCCCCGGCGGCATCAGCCATCATCCCGGTGAAGCCGTGCAAACCGGCGACGTGGACGTGGCGATGGCCGTTGGCGCCGGCTTTCTGGAAACGTGGAGGCCGTCATGATCGTTCGTGGAGGGATGGTGGTAACGCCGGAAGGAATAGTGGCGGCCGATATCGCGGTATCGGACGGCCACATCCAGGAGATCGCGCCGGACCTGCCTGGCGACGGCCCGGAGATCGACGCCCGCGGCCTCACGGTATTGCCCGGGCTGATCGATGTCCACGTGCATTTCAATGAACCCGGACGCGCGGAGTGGGAAGGGGCCGCCACCGGAAGCCGCGCGCTGGCGGCGGGCGGCGGCACGATGTTCTGCGACATGCCGCTCAATTCGTCGCCGTGTACGGTAGGGCCGGCGGAGTTCGACCAGAAGCGGGCGGCGCTCGAGGCGGCTTCCATCACCGATTTCGCGCTGTGGGGCGGTCTGGTCCCCGGCAACCACGATGCCTTGGCGCCAATGGCGGAACGGGGCGCGATCGGGTTCAAGGCTTTCATGACCGATTCCGGCCTGCCGGAGTTTCCGCGCGCGGATGACCTCACGCTGTACGAGGGCATGTGCGAAGCGGCCCGGTTGGGCCTTCCCGTAGCTGTACACGCGGAGAGCCAAGAGTTGGTGACAGCGCTGACGCGCCGCGCCGTGGAGGCCGGCCGGCACGGGGTTCGCGATTATCTGGACTCCCGCCCGGTGATGGCGGAAGTGGAAGCTATCCAAAGGGCCGCATTGCTTGCGAGCGAGGCAGGCGCGAAGCTGCACGTAGTTCACATCAGCTCCGGGCGCGGGGTGGCCGCGGCACTCGAAGCCCGAGCCCGTGGCGTCGATATCTCGATCGAAACCTGCGCGCACTATCTCTACTTCACGGAAGAGGACATGCTGCGCATCGGCGCCGCGGCCAAGTGCGCCCCGCCGTTGCGCGAGCCTGCCGAGCGCAAAATGCTCTGGCGTTCGGTGCTGCGCGGCGACGTGGATATGGTGGGCTCGGACCACTCCCCCGCCCCGCTTGCCATGAAGCAGGACGAGAACTTCCTCCGTATTTGGGGCGGCATCGCGGGCGTGCAGTCCACGCTGGCGGTGCTGCTGGAAGTGGCTCCGCTGGACCGAATCGCCGCCCTCACCGCCGCCAACCCCGCGCGCCGGTTTGGGCTCGCGGGTAAGGGTCGCTTGGCCGTGGGCAACGATGCGGATTTCCTCCTGGTGGATACTGCCGCCGAGTACACTGTCACCCGCGAATCGCTCTTTCAGAAGCATGGTCTCAGTCCCTACCTGGGCTCGACTTTCCGCGGCCAGGTGCGTAGAACGGTGGTGCGTGGCGAAACGGTTTTGGTTGACGGCAAGATAGCAGGAGCGCCCAAAGGCAGAATGGTCAAACCGGAGCATGGGGACGAAGGGTTACGATAGAACAAGCTGGCGAGAGGAGTAAACCACCATGCAACTTACCCCCGAACAGGAACAGAGGATCCAGGCGGTCGTCAGCGCTGGCGCCGAAGAGGCCTTCGATGCCGCAGTGTCCGCTGTTCAGGCCGCGGCCGCCCCAGGCTTCGAGGGGAACGCAGATGGAGCTTGAGACTTTGGTGATGGGAGGTTTCCATTCCGGCGAACCCATCGAAGCCGATGAAGCCTTGAAACTGCGCCGCTGATGGTCGAACTTTCCGCGTGCCGAAGCCGACATCATCAGCCAGTTCCGGTACAACCTCGTAGACAAGGACGCGCCTCTGACAGCGTTCCGTTTCCGAGAGGAGCTGATACGGAGCGTGGCGCAGCGAATCCCGGAGGAGTAGAGCACATGCAACGACTCGGACAGACCCGAAGCTCCCGTCAGCGCGATCACATGCTGCTGACTCCCGACACATTTGTGCGGGCGCCGCTACCCGGAATGGAAAGGGCTACCGCGATCGTTCATGTGTCACCGGCCGTGGGCGCCGGGTTCACCCAATACACAGCGGAATTCGGACCGGCTGGCTCCATTCAACCGTCGTCCGACCAACGGTTCGTCTTCGTCATCGACGGCGAATTGAACGTTCTCGGCCGGGTTTTGGGACCCGAACAATTCGCCTACATCCCGGCGGGATTCGATGCTCGGGTCTGGGCGGTTGGCGAGGCGCGGGCAGCCATTATCGAGAAACCTTACCGGCCGCTTGGCACGTTGAGGCCGGGGGGAAGATTTCTGGGCAGCGAACACACCGTGGCTCCCCGGCCGCTGATGGACGACCCGGATGTGCAGGTGCGCGGGCTGATGCCCGAGGAACCGGCGTTCGATTTCGCGGTCAATACCATGACGTTCCAGCCGGGCGCGGCTCTCCCCATGGTGGAAGCGCACGTGATGGAGCACGGGCTCCTGATGCTGGCCGGCGGCGGAATCTACCGGCTGGGCGACAACTGGTACTCCGTTGCGGCCGGCGACTTTATCTGGATGGCGCCGTATTGCCGGCAATGGTTCGGCGCCATTGGGAAGACGCCCGCGAAATACCTCATCTACAAAGACTGGAACCGATGACGGTTGACATCGATCAGCACAGGCTTACTCGCGAACTGGTGAAGCTGGCTGGATTCTCCGACGCGCCCGCCCCAGCCGTGACGCGCGTGGTGTATTCCGAAACCGACCGGCGGGCGCGGGAATACGTCAAAGGTTTGTGCGCGGATGCCTCGCTTGCGGTGCGTGAGGATGCCGTGGGGAATACGTTCGCGCGTTGGCCGGGAAGCGAACCGGAGCTTGCGGCCGTGGGCACGGGTTCGCATATCGACGCCATCCCCCATGCCGGACAGTACGATGGCACGGTGGGAGTGTTGGGCGGATTGGAGGCCATCCGCGCATTGCAACGAAGCGGGTTGAGGCCGAGACGGTCCATCGAATTGCTCATCTTCGCGTCGGAGGAGCCCACGCGATTCGGTATCGGATGTTTCGGCAGCCGGTTGCTGGCTGGAGCGCTGGACGAATCGGCGGGCCGCCAGTTACGCGACAAAGAGGGACAGACGCTGGACGAATGGCGCGCCGCTGCCGGTTTCACAGGCGCTCTGGCGAGCGTGCGGCTGCCTGCCAACCACTACGCCGCGTTCTTGGAGCTGCACATCGAGCAGGGTCCCCTGCTGGAGCGGGCCACCATTCCGATTGGTGTCGTGACGGCGATTGCCGCGCCAGCCAGTTGGCACATCTGGGTTGAGGGCGAAGGCGGCCACGCCGGCGCCGTGCTGATGCCGCAACGCCGCGACGCGTTCTGCGCCGCGGCCGAGATCGTGCTGGCGGTTGAGCAAGCGGCCCGCTCGACCGGCGCGGTGGATACGGTGGGTACGGTGGGGGTGTGCGAGGTGTTCCCCGGCACCGTGAACTCCGTGCCGAGCCGTGTGCGGCTGGAACTCGACGTTCGCGATACGGATGCCGATCGGCGCGATGGGGTATTGGCGAGCATCGACGGGGCCTGCCAGAAAGTGGCGGCACGGCGTGGCGTCGCGGTGCGAAAAGAGGTCATCAACGCCGACCCGCCGGCGCAATGCGACGCGATCGCCGTGGAGGCGCTGGCTCGCGCGGCATCGACGCACGGCCTGGCGTTTCAGAAGATGGTGAGCCGCGCCTATCACGATTCGCTGTTTATGTCGCGGATAGCGCCCACGGCGATGTTGTTCATTGCGTGCAGGGACGGGATAAGCCATCGGCCGGATGAGTACAGTTCGCCAGAAGCGATCGCGCAAGGGGCGCTGGTGCTGGCGGAAGCGATGGCGGAGTTGGCGCAGTAAAGCTAAGCGCGATGGATCGGGCTCTGGCGCTCTTCCAGCCGTCGGACTTCGCTCCTGATGAAATCCTTCATGTCGTCAAGGCGCTTGTCCACGGCATTAAAGCGTTTGTCCACGTCGTTGAAGCGCGCATCCAGGTAGCTTCTTAAGTCACTGATGCGAGAATTGCTGTACAGGATGCCAAGCACAACCGTGAGACAAGTCAACAGGGACGGCCCCCAGGCTGCAAAGGCTCCATTCATTTCATGACTCTGAATATACTCGAGAGAGCTTAGCGCTTGGGTCGGTTCGTGTCAAATGGCACGAATCAATTGGAGGTGCTTTACCGAAAGGGGGGAGGGCCGCCGGCCGCAGTGTTGCCCGGCAGTTTCCACGTCCTGGTAGTTGGCAAATAACGCTGGCGGTTCTGTCGGCGGCGAGAGCGTCGGCCGCGGCCCACCTAGGCGAAACCTAGGCGTTTTAAGACAGTGTGGAACTCGCGGGTTATCACGGATGGGCTTCCCGGACCCGCGATGCGAGGGCTGGCCCGAACCAGTGAGATCCTCCTCGTCACCCGGCCGGTGGCGGCGTCAAGCTTCGGTGCCAGCGTCCGAGATTTGCGTTGTGGCCGGAACACGCGATTCAGGCTGGCGGGCTCACACACGATCAGCGCAGAAGGAGCGAACGTGAGGCAATGACCCAGGCTGGGAGTTGCTACTTCCCAACTACCAGCACGTGGAAGCTGTCCGGCAACACCGGCGGGCGAGCCTTCTTCTGGCCCTCCTTGGGCTCCGGCGTTGGTCCGAACTCTGCCGCCAGCAACAACACGTGGTGAGTCTTCTCGTCCACAGTCATGGTGCGGGCGCCGCGCGTTGTGGGCACGTTGTCGATCACGTCGTACTTGCCGTTGACCAGCCCGACCACGGTCAGCGTGGCGTCTCCGCCATTGGCGCTGAACGCATAGCCGGGGCCGGGGTCGAAGCCGCCGCCATCCGTGCCGGGACCAATGGCCGGCGTGGCGATCACCTTCATGGTCGGGATGTCCACCACCGCCATCATCTTATTCCCACATACCGGGAAAAGCTTCTTGCCCTTGACGTCAATCGAAAGGCCGCTCGGACCCTCGCATGGCGCCAATGAGGCCTTCCGCGTCACCTCGCTCTTGGCGGCGTCAATCTCGATTATCTCGCTCGAAGTCTCCAGGTTCACATAAACCTTGCCGGCGCCATCCACGGCGCAGAATTCACCGCCCGGGCCGGTGGGGATGGTCTTCACGATTTCCATGGTCTTGGCGTCGAACGATGTGGCGTCGGTGCCGCTGTGATTGATCGCGAGGACGCGCTTGGTCTTCGGCTCGTAGCAGATGGCATCGGGGTTCTTGCCCGCCGCCGGCTCGCCAGTCTTTTCGAGGGTCTTCAGATCGAACACGGTCACGCTGCTGGACTGGCCATTGGTGATGAACCCCTTGCCCAAGTCAGGGGCTATGGCGATGCCGTGCACCCCGTGCAGTTGTTCGATCTTGCCGACCACTTTGCCGGAGTCGGCATCGAGCACTTCCACGGCCGTGCCGTGCGAAGCGTAGATCCGCCGGTTGGCGCTATCGACGGCGACGTAATCCCAGCCCCCCGTGCCGCCAATCTTGAACTTGGTGAGAACCTTGTAGCCACTTGCGGCGAAGGCCGCGGCGGCCACCAGAGCGATTGCCAGAATCTTCTTCATCGTTGTGACTCCTTCCAAAGTGACAAGACCAACACAGTCAAAAATACCTGTGGTACTTAGCGCCGGCCTTCCATATAATATCGAACGGCCGGAGTGACCACCAGAGATAGAACCATCGAGGCCATAATGCCGCCTATCACCGCGATGGCCAGAGGTTGCAGCATCTGCGAACCGGCGCCCAGTGCAAGCGCCAGCGGAATCATGCCCGCCACGGTGGCCAGTGCCGTCATCATGATGGGCCGCAAGCGGCGTTCGCCAGCGCGGATCATGGCTTCTTCCGCGGGCATGCCATCGGCCCGGAACTTCTGGTCGGCATCGAGCAGCAGGATGCCGTTCTTGGCGACGATGCCGATCACCATGATCAGCCCCATGAACGACGAGAGATTGAACGTGGTCCTGGTGACCAACAGGGCCAGAAAGACGCCGCAAGTGGAAAGCAACGCGGACGCGAGAATGGCCACGGGCGCGGCGAAGTCGCCGAACTCGAACAGCAGTACGATGAAGACCAGCACCACCGCCAGCACCAGCACGAATACCAGGTCCTTGAACGATTTCTGCTGTTCCTCGTACTGGCCGCCGTATTGCACGCGAATGCTCGGCGGCAACTTTAAATCGTCGATGGCTGCCTGCACCTTCTTCATGCCGTCTCCCAGGTTCATGGCTTCGAAGCGCGCCGTCACGTTGACGGCGCGTTGCAGGTTTTCGCGCCGGATTTCGGTCTGACCGGGGATCTCCACGATATTGGCCAGGGACCCGATGGTGGCGGTCTTGCCCGTGCCGCTGATGAGCATGGTGTTGCGGATGGAGTCGATCGAAGTCCGCGTCTCCGCCGGGAATCGCACGCGAATGGTGTAGGCCCGGTCGTTCACCACCACCGGCGCGGTGGCCGGTTCGCCTTGCAGAATCGCGCTGGCATCCAACTCCACTTCCTGCGGGGTGAAACCGGAGCGCGCCGTAGTCACCTGGTCCACCGTGAAGACGCGCGCCGGACCGCTGATGGTGTTTTCGATGCCGTTGAGCACGTCGACCACGCCGGGAATGCCTTTGATGGTGCTGCCCACCAGGGTCGCCCATCGGTCCAGTAGCTCCGGATCTTCCGCGAAGAGCTTGATCACCACCGGTTCGGGTGCGCTGGTGAGATCGCCGATCATGTCCTGGAGAAGTTGCGGGAACTCGACGTCCAATACGGGTTCGGCCTTGCGGATTCGGTCGCGCGCGTCGGCGATGACTTCCGGACCGCCGCGCTTGCGGTCGTGCTTCAGCCGGATCGTCAGGTCGCCGGTGTTAGCCTCTGTCACCGCGGCCAGGCCGAGCTGCAACCCGGTGCGGCGCGAGGTGTTCTCCACTTCCGGTATGCTGTGCAAGATCTTGTCCACGTGCGTAATCACGCGGTCGGTTTCCTCCAGCGAGGAACCCGCGGGCATGATGTAGTCGCAAATAAATCCGCCTTCATCCATCTCCGGCAGCAAATCGGAACCGGTGTGGGTGAAGCAGAGATAGGAGCCGCCGATCAGCAGCAGACAGAAAACCGCGAGTACTAGCTTATGTTCAAGGGTGAAGCGGATGACGCGCGCGTAGATTCGCAACAGGAAGCTCATGACACGCCCGGTCTCTTCGTGCTGGCCGCCTGCTCGCCTGGAGCGCAGCAGGAAGTGGCTGAGGGTCGGGGTCCAAGTCAGGGCCAGGGCTAGCGACGTGAGCAACGCCACCCCCACCGTCACCGCCAAGGCCCGAAAGAATACCCCGTAGACTCCAACCATGGAAATGAGCGGCAGGAAGACTACGATCGGCGTCACGGTGGAGCCCACCAGCGGAACGCGGATTTCGCGGATGGCGCTGCCGATCGCTTGCGCGCGGCTCTGGCCCGAGTCGCGGTGCATGACGATGTTCTCGACCACCACGATGGCATCGTCGATCACCAATCCCACTGCCGCCGCCAGGCCGCCCAGGGTCATCAGGTTGAAACTCTGGCTCATGGCGCGGAGCAGGATGAATGTGATGCCGATGGTGGCGGGAATCACCAACCCGGCTACCAGCGACGTGCCCCAATCGCGCAGGAAGAGCACCATGATCAAAGAGGCCAGAACCAGGCCGATCAGGATCGCGTCGCGCACGCTGGTGATGGACTCGGTCACCAGTTCCGACTGATCGTAGAAGGGCCTCAGGTCCACGCCCGAAGGCAATTCCTTTCTGATGCGGGCGACTTCCGCGCGCACGGCTTTCGCCACATCGACCGTGTTGCTGTCGGGCTGACGGAAAATGTTGAACAGGATGGCGGGCTTTCCATTGGCGGTAACTCGCGTGTAGACGGGCATCACCGAAGGGCCGACGGTGGCGACATCGCCGATGCGAACCGGCAAGCCCGCCGGCGTGGTCTTGATCACGATGTTGGCGATCTCTTCCGGGGTTCGCGTCTGGCCGCTCACCAGGCTGAGGATCAGTTGATGGTTGGCCTCGATCAGCCCTGGCGAATCGATCATATTGCTGCGGCTGACGGCATCCAGAATGTTCGGCACGGTGACGCCTGCCTGAACGAGCTTGGCCGGGTCGGCCTGCACTTGAAACTCCGGAACCTGGCCGCCCTGCACCACCACCGAAGATACGCCGGCCTGCCGGTTGAGGCGCGGCTTCATTTCGTAGGTGGCCATCTCCCAGAGCGTGGTGGCGGGAATCTTGTCCGAGTACAGGCTGAACCCCATGATCGGAAAGGCCGCGAAGGTCAGGCGGTTGGCGGTGATCTTGGCGCCTTGCGGAAGCGTGGCCTGCACGCGCGCGATGGCGGCATTGACCAGTTCCAAGGTCCGGTACATGTCAACGTTCCAGTTGAAGAACAAGTCGATTTCCGCCGTACCGCGGCTGGTCACGGACCAGAGGTGGTCGAGCCCCTGCACCGTGTTGAGGGCCTCCTCCAATGGCCGGGTGGTGGTCACCAGCATCTGGTCGATGGGAAACACGCCATTGTCGGCGCCCACAATGATGCGCGGGAAATTCGTATCCGGGAAGACGGCTACCGGGATGGTGAGCGTTAGGAAAATGCCCACGGCGACCGCCGTCAGGATGACGAAGACGATCGGCTTGCCGTGACGCGCGGTCCAGTGCGGCGCGTCCGCGTCGCCGTTGACGGGTGGAAGGGTCGAAAGGTCGCTCATTTCGCTTTCGGTTTCGCCTCGTCTTTCTTCTGGTCCTTGCCTCCCGCCGGAGGCTCGTCGGCATTCTCTTCGTCGTCGGCTTCCTTGACGCTGGTGTCGATCACCTTCACCTTGCCCTTGTCGTCCACTCCCATGCCGCCCACGATCACCACTTCCTCGCCGGGCCGCACGCCGTTCAGCACCTGGACCTTGTCGCCCTCGCGCACGCCGAGTTGGAGTTGCCGCTTATGCGCCACCGAATTGATGATCACGAGCGCCGCGGTGCCGCCCTCTTCCCCGGGAAGAATCGCGGTGACCGGCAGCACGGTCGCGGCCTTGAACATTTCCGCAATGATCTTGGCGTGGACGCTGGCGCCCGGCTTCAGCTTCTCGCCGGGGTTCGGAATCCGGATCCAGACCTGTACGGTCGTGCTGTTGGCGTCCGACGCCGGGCTGACCACCGTTACCTTGCCGGTCAGATCCTCGGTGCTGTCGGTCTGCGTCAAGGTGGCGGTCTGGCCGAGCTTGACCAGGTTGGCCTGATTCTGTGGAACGTTGACACGGGCCACCACGCTGGAAATGTCCATGACGGTCAGGAGCGGAGTTCCGGGCACGGCCAACTCGCCGGCATACAGCGGCCGGTCGGCAATCACGCCGGAGATCGGACTGGCGACGCGCGTGTAGCTGACCTGCGCCTCCAGGGACTGCAAGTGGGACTTGGCCGATTCCACCTGGGCCGTGGCCGTTTTGATTTGTTCGTCCTTGGCCACGGACTGCAGCGCGCGCAGGTGTTCCTGGGCTGCCAGAAGGTCGCTGTTGGCCTTCACGTAGTTCACGCGCGCCTCATCCACCTGGCGCTGCGCCAGTGCGCCCTGTTTGAAGAGTTCTTCGCGGCTGTCGAGCACCTTCTTGGCGGCTTCCATGGCCTGACGATCGCTCTCCACATCCGTCTGCGCCTTCACCACGGCTTCGGGGACGGTGGCGCCCTGTGTGGTGCGGAAGTTGGACTCGGCTTGGTCCACGGCGCCCTTGCTCTCGGCTGCCTGCGCCGTGAGGTCGCGGTTTTCCAGCGTGGCCAGCAGTTGGCCGGCCTTCACGTGATCGCCGCGGTTGACGAAAAACTTCTGCACCGGCGCCTGGATCTTGGGCGTTACCGAGGCTTGATCCAGCGGGAACAGCACACCATCGCCGGCCACGATGCGATGGATGGTGTCCTGCGTGACCGCGGTGACTTGGACCGGCGCCGGCGCCTCGACGTCCGGCTCCTCCTTTTTGGTGCAGGCCGAGGTCAGCAGGAGGAGGGCGGCAATCGGAGCCGCGCGCTTCAGCCAGCGGCTTGCCGTGGTAGTTGAGTTGGGTTTCATACTGACTTCTGGCTCCTGACTTTTGTCTCCTGGTCTTAGATCCTAGAAGGCCCCCGTTAATGTCTGAAGGTTCGCGATGGCCAGGCGGTATCGCACCACGCCATCGTCAAACGCGTTGCGCGCCTGCACCAGCGTGGTCTGCGCATCCACCACCTCGAGCACCGTAACCTCGCCGGCCTGGTATCGCAGCAGCGTCAGCTTGAGGCTGTCCGCGGCAAGTTCCAGGGAGCGGCGCAGGGAAGCCACCTGCGAGTTGGCCGCATCGGCCTCGCGGTAAAACGAATCCAGGTTCGCCAGAAGTTGCCGTTGGGTCAGGCTGAGATCGTTGCGGGCCTGTTGCAGCCGCAGTTCCGACTGCTGAATTCGGCTGCGCGCGGCGCCCCAGGTCCAGATGGGGATGTTCAACTGAGCCTGCGCCGACGAGCCCAGATTCAACTGGCCGTCGCGGTTGTGCAGCGCCAGTTCGGTCGAATTCATTCCGTAAAAATAGTCGAAGGATAGCGACGGCAGCCGGGCGGCGCGCGCCGATTTGACTTCGAGCCGCTGCTCCTCCACCAGGGCCTGCGCCGCGCGGATATCGGGGCTGTTATTGCCCGCCATCCTCTGGATTTCGGCATACGCCGGCAGCGGACGCGCCGACTCGAGGTCGTCCACCACCGTAAAATCCTGCCGGTAATCCGGGAACAGCACCACCGCGAAACCGATGCGGGCCTTCTCGAACGCCAGTTGCGCGTCCTGGGCGTCGCGCTGCCGCTGCACGTGCTGGATCTCGGCCTTGACCACGTCCGAATGGGCCGTCTCGCCGCCGCGCTCCTGCTTCTGCGTGATATCCAGGAACTGCTGGGCCTCCGTCAGGCTCTGCTGGGCGTTGGCGAACCTGCGCTCGCCGGAGACCATTCCGTAGTAATTGGAGACCACCGTGGCCACCAGGCCGCGTTCCGCAATCTCGGTTCTGGCCTTGGCCACCGCTTCGGCCACCTGGCTCTTGCGCCAGTCCGCCAGCTTCTGCGGCGCGTATAAATCGCCGTGCACGGCTACCTGGTTGTTGTAGACGTGTATGCCATCATTGGACACGAAGACCAGGTTGCTGTCGCGCGCCTGCGTGTAGATGTACTGGTTCAACGTGCCAGCCGTAGGCAAGAGGGCGGCTTTCGCCTGTACGGTATCCTCCCGCGCCAGCAGGGCGTTGATATTGGCCGAGAGTATCTGCGGGCTGTTGGCGCGCGCCCGCTGCATGGCCTCGTCCAGCGTGAGGCGCAGCGGAGCGTTCGATGGCGGCGCGGATGGCGGTTGGGCGAACGCCCCCTGGCAGAGTGCCAGACAGAAGCCTACCATGACAAAGAATCGCAGCATTGAGAGTACCCAGTATAAGATCTGGCAGATGAACAGAGGATTAACGTGTGGGATTGGAGTACATGGACACCGGACCAATATGAGACGACGATGATTATCGGCAGGGCTGGGGGGGGCCAGCCGCTGGCGCCTGCAGCAACAACACAGCCAGGAATAGCTGTGCCACCGTGGTAGCCTACAGCCTTGGAATCACCGAAGAAGCAATTGGGACTCTTCGACGCCACCATGATCGTGATGGGGGGCATTGTCGGGTCGGGCATTTTTATGAACCCGCACGTGGTGGCGGTCCACGTCCACACGCCGTTTCTGATCTTGGGCGTTTGGCTCGCGGGCGGCGCGATGGCTATGTTGGGCGCCTTCATCTGGGCGGAACTGGCGACGCGGCTGCCGGGGGCGGGCGGACAGTATCTCTATTTGCGCGAGGCCTACCATCCCTCGGTGGCGTTCGTCTACGGCTGGGTGCTGTTGCTGGTGACGCAGACCGGCGGGATGGCGGCCGTGGCTATGACCTTCGCCAGTTATTTTCGCGAAATCACCGGAGTGGCGTGGAGCGACAGCGCGATCGCGGCCACGGTGCTGCTCGGGCTCACCGCCATCAACTGCCTGGGGGCGCGCGCGGGAAGCAACGTGCAAAGCGCGCTCATGCTGATGAAGACGGCGGCTATCGCGGCGCTGGTGGTGCTGGGGCTGTGGCTGGGCGGCGGCGTGGTTCATCCGCTGCCGCTGTTGGACAGGCCGGCATTGGGGTTGATAGGGGCGGTGGGCGCGGCCATGATCCCGGTGGCCTTCGCATATGGCGGATGGCAGACCGCAACCTTCGTGGCCGGAGAGATGCGTCATCCGGCGCGCGACCTTTCCCGCGGCCTGGTGATCGGGGTGAGCGGCGTGGTAGCGCTTTACCTTTCGGTGAACTTCGTCTGTCTCAGGGTGCTGGGGCCCGGTGGGCTGGCCGCGACCACGACGCCGGCCTCGGCGGTGATGCGCGCCGCCCTGGGCGAGCGCGGCGCCTGGTGGATCGCCATGGGAATCGCCGTTTCCACGCTGGGTTTCTTGAGCCAGGGAATGCTGACGGCGCCGCGAGTGTACAACGCCATGGCACGCGACGGGCTATTCTTCCAGAAGGTGGGGCGGCTTTCGCCCCGCTCGGGCGCGCCGGTAATCGCGATCGTACTGCAGGGCCTGTTGTCGACCGCGATTGCATGGACCGGCAAATACGAACAGATTCTGAACTACGAGGTTTCGGTGGACTTCATTTCCTTCTCACTGGCCGCGGCGTCGCTGTTCCTGTTTCGCCGCCAGGACCGCGGGGCCGCGGCCGGCCGCATCTATCGCTCGCCGGGTCATCCCTACACGACGGCCGCATTCGTACTGACCTGCGCGGGGATCGTGGCCAGCACGATCGCAACGTACCCGGAGAACAGCGGGATCGGCATCGGCATCCTGCTGACCGGCATTCCCGTATATTTGTATTGGAGCCGGCGCCGCTCCCTACCATGAGGCCAAAACACTCCAAGTACATGCACTGGGCCAAGACGCAGAGCAAGGCCCGATACAATCTTGCGACCAGCGGCGTGGGGCCGTACCCGCTGCAGGAACTGGAGTTCCCGTTCGGCCAATTCGAGATCAACGGCGATAACGGCTACGGGTACGGTCCGCTCAAGCAGGCGATCGCGGACCGGCACGGCGTGGATGCGGATTGCGTGGTGATGGCGGCGGGAACCTCGATGGCGAACTACCTCGCGTTCGCGGCGATTCTGGAACCAGGCGACGAGGTATTGGTCGAGCACCCGGTGTATGGGCTGCTGGTGGATGCGCTCCTCTACCTGGGAACCGAGGTGAAGCCGTTCACGCGGAGGGAGGAAAACGAGTACGCAATCGACCCGGCCGAAGTGCGGCGCGTGCTGACGCCGAAGACCAGGCTCATCGTAGTGACGAACCTGCACAACCCTTCGAGCGTGCTGACCCCGGAGCGGGTGCTGCGCGAGATCGGGGACCTGGCGCGCAGCGTGGGGGCGCGCGTGTTGGTGGATGAAGTTTACCTGGATGCCGTGTATGAGAACACGCCGCGAACTTCGTTCCACCTGGGCCCCGAGTTCGTGGTGACCAGCAGCCTCACCAAGGTGTACGGGCTGAGCGGGCTGCGCTGCGGTTGGATTCTGGCACAGCCCGACCTGGCTCGCGCCATGTGGCACCTGAACAACCTCTTCGCCGCGACGCCGGTGCATCCTGGGGAATTGCTGAGCGTGGCGGCGTTTCAGCAGTTGGACCGCATTCGCCAAAAGTGGCGGCGGGTGCTGGAGGCTGACCGTCTGGTGCTGAACGCATTTCTGGAACGGGAGACGGCGGTGTCGGCGGTGCCCACGCCATTCGGCACGACTTCGTTCCTGCGTCTGCGCGACGGGGGTGCGGAGGAGTTCCTGACGAGGTTGCGGTTGGAGTTTGAGACGTCGGCGGTGCCGGGGAAGTTTTTCGGCATGAGCGATCACTTCCGTGTAGGGATGGGCGTGAATTCCGAAATGTTCGCGGAGGGCCTGCGCCGCCTGGAGGAGTGCCTTCGCCGGTGAAGAACTCAGACTCGGGAATGAACCGGCATCCCGAAAACGCTGGCGCAGACGAAGTGGTTCGCCAAACCAATTCCAGTTCAAATCGGTTACGGTAGAGGATTGACCGAGATCGAATGCTACTTTACGCGCTCACCATTTCCTTGTCGGCGTTCCTGCTATTTGAGGTGCAGCCCATCATCGCCAAGATGATTCTGCCCTGGTTTGGCGGCTCATCGGCGGTGTGGAGCACCTGCATGCTGTTCTTCCAGATCGTGCTCCTGCTGGGGTATGGCTACGCCCACTGGCTCCACTCCTGGCTGGCGCCACGCAAGCAAGCGATGGTGCACATTGCGGTGCTGGCAGCGAGCTTTGCCATATTGCCCATCATTCCCAGCGAGCGATGGAAATCGGCCGGTGTCGGCCATCCCTCGCTCACCATCCTGGCATTGCTCGCGGTCACCGTCGGTCTGCCCTATTTCCTGCTGTCCTCCACCAGTCCGCTGTTGCAGGCATGGTACGCACGCACTCACACGGGCGGGATGCCTTACCGGTTGTTCGCGCTCTCGAACCTGGCTTCGATGACGGCGCTCGTCAGCTACCCGTTTCTGGTAGAACCGAACCTGCCCTCGCACCTGCAGGGCCTGGTCTGGTCGGGCGGCTTCGTCTGCTTCGCCATGCTGTGCGGAATCACCGCGTGGCGGACCTCGGCGCAAGCGGCGCTTACCGGGCCGGGCCTGGAGGGCGCTCCGTCAGGGAGTGGACCCGGCGTGGACGATCCCGGCCCGCCTCCCGCATTCCCACTGCGCCTCTTGTGGCTGGGCTTAGCCGCCAGTGCTTCGGTGCTGCTGCTGGCGGTGACCACGCACCTGACCCAGGATGTCGCCGCCATACCGTTTCTCTGGATCGTTCCGCTCTCGGTGTACCTGCTGAGCTTCATCGTCTGCTTCGAGGCGCCGCGTTGGTACCGCCGGGCCGTCTTCGTGCCGCTGTTGGTCGGCGCGCTGGGGTACATGGCGTACCGCTTGTGGCCCGAGCACGAGAAGATGGACTTGCGGCTGGTGATCGGCCTGTTCGCGTTTGCGCTGTTCGTCTGCTGCATGGTTTGTCACGGCGAACTGGCGCGCCTGAAGCCGCATCCCCGCTACCTTACGGGATTCTACGTCACGGTTTCGTTGGGGGGCGCGGCTGGTGGCTTATTCGTCGGCCTGGTGGCGCCCAATTTGTTTCACGCCTACTACGAGTTCCCCATCGGGCTGGCCTTGTGCGCCCTAATCGCCTTCCTGGTCTTCTCCCGCGAACTCTGGCAGGTACGCGCCTGGATGAAGCCGGCGGGCATCGCGGCCATGGCGCTGCTGCTGGGCGGGTACGGCTACTTCCTGCGCGGCATCATGCACCAGATGGTGGCCGACTACCGCGTGGTGGTGCGCAACTTTTACGGCCAGCTCCGCACCGTAGACAATGGGGATCCGAGCACCGACGACGATGCATGCCGCAAGCTGATCCACGGGGTGATCAATCACGGCGAACAGATGAAGCGGGAGAAATACCGGCGCATGCCGGTGACCTATTTCTGCCCGCAATCCGGCATCGGACGCGGCATGCACGCGCAGGAGGGACAGCCGCGGCGCATCGGGATCCTGGGCCTCGGCTGTGGGACACTGGCTGCGTACGGACGCGCGGGCGACACGCTGCGGATCTACGAAATCAACCCGCTGGTGTTGGACATCGCGCAAAGCGAGTTCACCTATCTGAAGGACACACCCGCGAAGATCGAGATGGCCTTGGGCGACGGCCGTCTGCTGCTGGAGGGGGAACCGCCCAGCCAGCAGTTCGACATGCTGGTGATGGACGCCTTCTCCGGCGATTCGGTGCCGGTCCACCTTATCACCCGCGAGGCCTTCGGCATCTATTTCCGCCACTTGAAGCCGAACGGCATTCTGGCGGTGAACATCTCAAACACCTATCTGAATCTGGAGCCCGTGATGGAGCGCGCCGCCAATGCCTACGGCAAGGTAGGGCTGGCTTATCACTTCACTCCGGACGACGACGACACCATTTGTTTCGGCTGTTCCTGGACGCTGATCATGGACCGTGCCGCCCTCGATGCCCATCCGGAACTGCTGAAGGACAGCAAGGTGCTGAAGCCCGAGCGCCCCTTCCGCATCTGGACGGACGACTTTTCGAACATGTTCGACATTTTGAAATGAGCTGCCAGCGATCGTTCAGCGCTTTCAACCACCCCAAAAAACGACGCTCCAGGCCTTCTTAGGTGGGAGGTCGGCCCTACTTTACTTTCGACGCGATAATTTCGGACAGCAGATCCTTCCCCCCGCCGTCCTTCACCAGGTGCGGATACTTCTCGCCACCGCGGTATTCCACCTTGCGTGTCTCGAAATACTCGCCGTTCTTCAGGAGCAACTCGATCGGCTGGTCATCGGACGCGGTCCGGGCCACGGCCTCGCGCAACACCGTGGGGTTGAATTGCCGCCGGTTGACGGCGATCAGTTTCACCGCCGGCGCCACTCCGGCCTTCTGAGCGGGGCCCTGATAGACCACGTCGGCAATGCCGCCATCTTCCTTTACGCGCAGGCCGATCGAATAGCTCAGGTCCGCCTCCTTCCGGTCGGCCTCCAGGGCCTTCCAGAATTCGGAGCGGACGCCGTCGTAGACCAACTTCCATCCGCCGCGCTCGATGCCGCCCAGCGGCGCATGCGCGTCGGTGGAATGCAGTCGCTGGTTGAGGAAGCCGGCCCAGTCGTGCGGCTGCACGCCGTTCAGGGCGGCCACCACGTCGTCAAAATTGTAAGCCTTGAGGGCAGGCGGGCCGCTCGGTCCGCCGTGAAAGGCGCGGCAGAAGTTGTCCAGCGATCTGGTCCCTTTGCTGAGTTGCCGGATCAGCACGTCGGCCTCCAGCCAGATCAGAGCGCCCTCGGGATAATAATCCACGCTGCGGCGGTAGTTGGAGTAGTCGTTGCCCGCCTCGTAGAGCACCTGCGCCGCCACCGCGGTGTCCTCCAGCGGACGCCAGGTGCGGCCGAACTTGGTGTCGAGCGCGGCAGCCGTGGCGGCCAGGGATTCGCGGTACTCCTCGGCGCTCCACAGGCCGCTGCGCGACGCCAGAACCTCGCCCAGATACTGGGTGAGACCTTCGTACACCCACAGCAGGTCGCCCTTCATGGGCGTGTCGTAGCCGCCATCGTGGCCGCCCGATATCAGGCCGCTCGGCCGGCGGTACTTGCCGTTCCAGGAGTGGACGAATTCGTGCGGGAGCAGGTCGGCCGAGGTCTTCTGCAGGTCCGGATCGACCAGGGTGCGCTCGCTGTAGCGATCGTCGCTGGACTCGTGGTGTTCCAGACCGAAATGCGCCACGTGATCGCTCAGGGTATACAGGAAGTGGTAGCTCTCATAGTGGCGCGAACCAAAGAGGGCGCCGGCCTCTTTTACGAGGTTCCTGTAGTGCGTAACGATCTCCGGGCTAACTTCGAGGGCGTGATCGCCATCGGCGGCGATGTGCAGATAGTGGCGGGCGCCATGATCGAGGCCCAGGTCGATGGTGCGGTAATGAGCCCCGGCCGAAAGCGGCGAATCGATCAAGGTCGTGAGGGGCGCGGGCTGGAACTCGATCTCGTTGCCCGATTCCCGGTATAAGGGGAGCGCGGTCCCGTAGCGCCACCCGTTGGGGACGCGCAGCGTCGCCTGCAACGGGAAGTCGTCCGCCTGCGTGCCTTCCGGATACAACAGCAATTGATTCCAATTCAGCACGGCCAGTTCGCTGGTGGCCGAACTTGCCGAAGAAAAACCTTCAGCCTCCGGGGGCGAGATGAAATCAAACGCCACGTCGAGGGTGGTGACGCCGGCCGGTACGTCCAGGTGAAACGAATACATGTTAACGCTGTCCCGCTTCCACGCAATGCTCTTGCCGCCGCCTTGAATCTTCAACCCGACGAGGTTGGCGATTGGCCCCGTGGGCGCGTGTTCTCCGGGAATCCACTCCGGATACAGCAGGGTCATTGGCCCGGCCTTCGCCGGCAGGCTCATCTGCACATGAAAGAGGCGCCGGGGCGCATCGGTGGCATCCACACGCAGGCGCACGGGAGTCTGCGCATAAAGGAGCGCTGGAAAAAGGAGACAGCAAATCCGCATGACCGATTTTACTAAAGTGGCAGGCGAGGACGCCTGAGGACGCCTACCTCACGCGCCGCAGCGCGTCCTCGGTACGGATCACGGTGCAGTACTCGCCGCTCAGGTTGGCCAGCGACATGGCGTGGACCTCTTCGGCGGTGCGCATCCGGCCGTCCCAATCGGGCCGCGCGAAGGTGAAGCAGGCGTCTTCCACGAGGTAGGTTTCGAATCCCAGGTTGCCCGCCATGCGCACCGTCGCTTCCACCGAATTGTTGGTGATCACGCCGGCGATCATCAGCGCCTTGTGCCCGGCCGTTCGCAGCAGTTGCTCCAGGCCAGTGCCGATGAAAGCACTGTTGGTCTGCTTGGCGACGACGGTTTCGCCGGGCAGCGGTTGGACCTCGCGTTTGAACTCGTTCCCCGGCTGGCCGGGACGGTATTGCGAGCCTGGTTCCACTGAATCGTGCCGGATGTGGTAAACCGAAAGACCCTGGCGCCGCCACTCGCCCAACAGGCGCGCCAGATGTGTTTCAGCTTCCGGGTGGTTGCGTGGACCATGCCTCGCCCAATCGGGATGGTCTATGGCATTCTGGACGTCGATGATGACGAGGGCTGGCGGCGAGGGGGATCCGTACATCGGGAGACCGTGTCTTAATTGCGTTCGCCCCGCGCCACCTTAAATTTAGAACTGCACACGCATTTCCAGCGACACGATACGCGGCCCACGCTCCCCGGTTAAAGCTCCGATATTCGCGTTGGTGTTCACGCCGGCGGCGTTGAAAGTGAAAGTACTGTTCACGCCCGTAAACTGCGTGTGGTTAAAGACGTTGAACGCCTCCAATTTGAGTTGCAGTTGGCGCTTCTCGCTCGGACCGAGCTGAATCTTCCGGTTCAGCGTCATATCGTTATTAAAATACCCGGGACCGTACATGATATTGACGCCCGCGTTACCGATGGTACCGATAGCAGGTTCGGCAAACGCCGCCGGATTAAACCAGATCCTACCGTGCGGGAGGCCGGGACTGCCGGCGGGAACGCTTGCATAAGGATCGCCTACCACGTTGATCCGCGCGGTCTCCGAAGCGGATCCCGTGATATCGACGCTGGTCGACGTAGTGAAGCCGGGCGTAAAGGGCGCGCCGGTCGAAAGAGTCGTGATGCCGGAGAAGTTCCAGCCATCCGTCAGGATTCCGAGAGCCTTGATGTTGAGCTTCTTCCCCAACTTTGGAATATCGTAAGCGTAGTAGATCGCGCCTACATGCCGGCGGTCGGAAGCCTGCGGGCCCCAATTGCGCGCGTAATTATTCGCAACCAGGGGATCGAATGACGTCACCGCAAAGCTATGCGACCAGGTATAAGTGACACCAAAGATGAGACCGTTCTGCAACCTGCGCCGCACCGTAGTTTGGAGGCCATCGTAGCGGGACTTAGCCCCGAACTGCTCCTGGCTGATGTCTCCAAAGCCGGGAAAGTTCGGCCGCTGGAACGCAGCGGAAAGATGCGGCGGCTGCGCGGGATTCGGATTCGGCTGCGTGGGATCGAAGTAGGTGCTGCTGAAATCCGCAAACAGCGGAACCGGGTTGAGATTCACCCGGAAGGGCCGGTTGAGACCGTAAGTGCCCTGATAAGCGACATCCACCACCGTGCTCCACCCAATACTTGTCTGAAGACCGAGGCTGGCGCTCCGGTTCTGCGGAATCGGCGTATGGCCGTTCCACTCGCTGATGCTGGGCGGCCCTATCAATCCACCTGCCGCGGCGAGATTACCGATGTTGCCGTAGTAAGCGGTGGGAGTATACCCAACCGGCGGCTGGCCGGACATGTTGTAAACCTGGTTGCCATCCAGACGATCGTAGAAGGCGCCCCAGCCGCCGCGGAGCGCCACTTTGCCGTTGCCAAAGACGTCGAAAGCGAAGCCGATTCGCGGAGCGGGCACAATGTATGCATTGGTGTAAGTGTCGTACGGGGCGCCGTTCGTGCCATCGACCACCATCCCATTGGCCGGGTTACCGGTGCCGGGAACGAACAGCCCGATCTCGGCGGCCGGCACCTGGGCGCCCGTGAGAGGGTCGACGCCAACCCGGTTCGCGCCGGTACAGGCCAGACCGCCATCCTTGCATGCGGGAGAATAGAGCCGGGGTACGTTGGCCTTTGAGTACTTGGTTGGGTCGAGAAACGAGAATTCTTTGAGCTTGTCAATCTGAGGCGAAACATGGTAGAAGCGGACACCGTAGTTCAGAGTAAGCCGCTTCCCGATGCGCCAGTCGTCCTGCACATAAAACTCGGTATTCCAGTAATAAACGTCGTATACGAAATGGCCGCTATTCTCGCTATAGGTGTCATAGTTTCCGAGCAAAGCGTTGGCGAATCCGTGCCCCGCATTCAGTGGGTTGTTGACATCCACGCCGAAGTTATAGTTGCCAACATAGGTTGGGCTCCCGGGCTGCAGTTTGCGGTTGTATTCGGCATAGATGCCTGCCTTGATGCTGTGATTACCCCAGATCTTGGTAAGGTTATCCGAGAATTGTTTGATTCGGTTGGTATTGACATAATCCGCGGAGCCCAGGCTAAAACTCGGTGTGTTCAGCGGAGTCCCGCCGAAACTCATCGCGGGCAGATAACTCCCGTATCCATTCGAACAATTGCACGGCCCTTCGAGCATATCGCCGCCGGGGCCTGGTCCCAACGGGTGCAGCGGGAAAAGGCTCGGCAGCGGCTGTCCGGACTGAGGAGTTCCGGCAGTCCCATTGGCTAATGAGCGGGCAACCTCGGCGGGAACTTCTTCATAATAGGAGAAGTAGTTGTAACTGAAGTTATACGTCGCCTGGTTGACGAGAGTCGGGCTGAAGGTGTAATTCACGGTAGTTACGTATCCGGTGCCTGGATTCGGGTGAGCCTGAATGGCCTTATTGAACTGAATGCCGTTGTAGAGCGAGTCTGAAAAGTCGTAATCGTGCCCGTACCGGAAGAATCCGGTCAGTTTGGAAGTCGCATTGACGTCGACCCGGATAATGTCGTTGCGCCGTGGATGAGTTCCCGCATTAGCCGCCTGAAAATTGTCCGCCTGGTACTGTGCGGTTCCCGCGCCAAATACCGTGTTTGGCTGCGGGAAGAAATTGAGCATCGCCTGGCCCCACCCATTGATGCGGCTTTGCGGAATCATATTCCCCGGAAACGGAGCGAGATTATTCTGCGGGTCCTTGATCACTATCAGGGATCCACCCTGGGCAAAGCTCTGCGAGAAGTCCCCGGCACGCTCCAGCGCGGACGGCATGGTCCGGTATTGGTTGGCGGCGTTAAGCAACTGCCTGGTGTATTCCTGCGAGCCGAAGGCGAAGATCTTGGTCTTTTTGGTATTGAAAAGTCGAGGGATATAAACTGGCCCACCGAAGCTCCAGCCGGCGATATTGTACCGGTACCGGGGCACCGGCAATCCGGTCTGGTTGTTGAAGAAGGCGTTGGCATTGAGATCTTCATGACGGTGAGTCCACCAACCGGTGCCATGAAACTCCTGGGTGCCGCTTTTGGTCGTGACGCTCACGGTGGCACCCGAATTGCGCCCATACTCCGCCGCGAAGTTCGACGTCAGCACCTTGATTTCAGAGATGGAGTCGATATTCGGCTCGAAGTGGGTGAAGCAACTGCTGCAGCCGGTATCGATATCGGTGGCGCCGTCTACCGACATCCCGATGATGCCGGTGTTGCCGCTGAAGGTAAGGCCGCCCAGCGGAGTTCCGCCCGACGCGTCCCTGCCAGTAGTGGTATCGATCACGCCAGGGAGTAACTTCATGTAGCTCATCATGTCCCGGCCTTTGATGGCGACGACGTTGAACTCGTGAAAGTCCACCAGGGGCGCTCTTTCACTGCTGGCGGTTTCGATGGCCGCCACTTCCCCGGTCACCGTGACCGAGTCCGTGACGTTGCCCAAGGTCAGGGTGAGATGTCCCAGATCGCGGGTCTCGCTCGCGCCGATGCCGATGCCTGTGACGGTCAATGCTTTGAAGCCTTTCGCCTGAACGGTGACCGAATAGCTTCCCGCGAAAATGTTCGCGATGCGGAAAAGACCGGCACTGTCGGTTAGCGCGGTATTGACGCCGGCGGTACCCTCGTTGATCAGACGAACCTCGGCCGTCGGAACCACGCTACCAGCCGGGTCAACGACTGTACCCAGTATCGAACTCGTAATCGTCTGGCTGAATAGCGCTGCTGCGCTCCCCCATAGCAGCACAGACATAGGCAGTGCGATCCTTCGAAGTGTCATGGTGTGCATCCCCTTTCCCAGTGCAATTCCGCGTACGGCTGAAACCGATTACATTGACCGATTGGTGGAAGCCTATAACAGATTTCGACCGGATGCAAGGGGCGCGGGCAAGATTCGCCAAAAATTCGGTAAATTCTAAAATTCCACCTTCTGGCCGCCGGTTTTTAACCCGCCACCGGCGGCCGGGCAAAGCTCTCTTTACGAACAATGCCCGAGCCCTCGCGAATCACCACCAGCTGATCGGCGGCGACATTGGCCAGGTTTTCCGCTTTTCCGTTGGGCCAGCGAATCCCCAGGCTCGCCCGAGTCTCCGCGCCCAACCCGAAATGCAGCCTCCGATCGTTGGCCGACAGGTACGAAGACTGCGCCAGCACCGCCTGCGCCTGCCTCCGCTCGCCGTATGCGGCCACCACCTGCGCACCAATGGCACTGCGGTTCGATTCGACGCCGACCAGCAGCACCTTCAACCAGTGGTTGGCGCCGCTCATATCGTTGCGGAGCAGCGACGGCGGCTCGTTCACGTTCATGATGAGGACGTCCATGTCGCCGTCGTTATCGAAGTCGCCGAAGGCCGCGCCGCGGCTCGAATGCAACTCGTTCATGGCGGGCCCCGCCAAGTCCAGCAGTTCTTCGAATTTGCCTCCGCCCAGGTTGCGAAACAAGACGCTCGGCGTTTTATACGGTGCGTCAGGATCGCTACGCTCTACCTCCGGATAAACCATGCCGGTCGTGAAGAAGATATCCGGAAGACCGTCGTTGTCGAAGTCCTGTATAGCGGCCCCCCAGCCCACGAAGCGGGTCTCCACCCGGAGACCCGCCCGAGTGGTCACATCCCGAAAAATGCCTTTGCCGTTGTTCTTGTAAAGGACATGCGTGTCGGCGCTGAAATGGGTCTTGAAAATGTCGAGGTGGCCATCGGCGTCGAAATCGCCGATGCCGAGCCCCATTCCGCCCTGCTCCCGGCCGTCCTCGTTGAGCGCCACGCCGCTCTCCAGCCCCCGCTCGGTGAATGTGCCGTTGCGATTGTTCCGGAACAGCAGGCTGGGCGAGGTGTCACACGCTACGTAGATATCCGGCCAACCGTCGCCATCGAAGTCGGCGGCAGTCGCGGTGAGCGGATAGTTTGGCGTGACTGCCAGGATGCCGGATCGCTCGCTCACGTCGGTGAACGTTCCGTCCCCGTTGTTGTGGTACAGGCGGCATCGCTCCTGCGGAAGCCCCCCTGGTCCACAGAAGACCGGCACCCCTCCCCGATTGCAGGTGGGATCCTTGCCCCGAATCGGGATTTTGTCCGGATCGAAGACGACATAATGGGCGACAAAGAGATCCAGCCTGCCGTCCCGATCGTAATCGATCCAGGTGCAGCCCGTGCCATAACGGACCCCAGGATGCAACAAGCCCGCTCTCTCCGTTACGTCCGAAAACCTGCCGTTGCCTTCGTTGTGAAACAGAATGTTCTGACCCCAGCAGGTGATGAAGATGTCGTCCAGACCGTCGTTATCGTAATCGCCCACCGTAATGCCCGCCGCCCAGACGCTGCGGCCGATGCCGGACTGAGCCGTCACATCCTTGAACGTGCCGTCGCGATTGTTATGATACAGCCGGAGCGTCGCCTCGGCCGGAGTCGGCCCTGTCCGGCGGCGGCCGGTCAGCATCAGGATGTCCAACCAGCCGTCGTTGTCGTAATCCAGAAACGCGGCGCCGCATCCCATGGATTCCAGAATGTAATCGTCGCGACCCTCGTCGCCATAAATCACCGGAGCATTCAGACCCGCCGGACCCGCCACGTTCACAAATTTCGCGTTGAATGGCAGCCCCGATGGCTTGCCCCGCGGAGCCGGTGTGAGGCCTCGAGACGCCATCCCGCCATATCGCTGCGCGCGCGCGGGTGAGCCCAGGGCGCCCAGCGCCAGAGCAGGCATCAACAGGATTTGCCGGCGCGTCATCGGGTTACGGGGTCGAGAATATCATCAACGTGCGCCGGCCCGCAACGCTGCGGCGCCACAGTTGGTTCCTGCCGACGTTGGTATTGGTTGATGTTGGTTCCTGTCGATTGACTTGCGTTCATGCCCGATATATACTCGCCGCAATGTCGAAGGCTGCAGGAGTCGAAACTCAGATGACGAATCGTACTGAAACCTCCGGCCGGCGGGCCTTCCTCCAATTGGTGGGCTTGGGCGTATCCGGCCTCGCCCTCTCGAACAGCGCTCTACACGCGGCCGCGGCCAAGCCGCTTCGTGGGCTTTTTCCGATTGGGTTTACGCCCTTCAATCCGGACGACAAGATCGATCTGGAAGGTCTGGCAGCCCAAGTCAGGTTCTGCAACCGCGGCGGCGTGCATGGCCTGGTCTGGCCCCAGATTGCCAGCGGGTGGACGACTTTATCCGACACGGAACGGCTGGAAGGCAACGAAGCGATCCTCTCGGCGGGAAAGGGCGGGCGGACGGCGCTGGTGATCGGTGTGCAGAGTCCCGATCCGGAGGCCGTGACCCGATACGCCAGGCAGGCCGAGAAGTTGGGCGCGGACGCAATCGTCTCGCTTCCCCCGGCGGGAGTCACCGACGAGAAGGCTCTCCTCGCTTACTATCAGCAGGTCGGCCGCCTCACCGGCCTTCCGCTGTTTGCGCAAGCCGTCGGGGCTATGAGCGTGGACCTGTTGGTGGAAATGTTCAAGACCATCCCAACGCTGCGATATGTCAAGGATGAAGCGGGCAATCCGCTGGAGCGCGTCACGGAACTGCGCCAGAGGACTGGCGATCAGCTCAAGATATTTTCGGGTCAGGGCGTCGCGACGATGATTACCGAAATGGAGCGCGGCTTCTCCGGCCACTGCCCTTACACCACCTTGGCCGACGTGTACGCGACGGCGTTCGATCTGTGGCACGAGGGGCATAAGCGGGAAGCGTTTGACATGTTTGGAAGGATCCAGGCGTTCGCCAGCATCACGCCAATCAGCTCGATGGACATCATGATCGCCCGTGGAGTGTTCAAGCCGGGTACCAAGCCCCGCTTGGCGCCGGCGCCTGCCTCCGAGGGGCGCGGTGGCGCCAGGGCGCGTGCCAGCCGGCAATTGTCGATCGAAGAAATCCGTCAGGAACTGGATGCGTATCTAAAGCCCTACCTCAAGGCTTGATAGTCGGATGGAAGGAGTTCCTATGAAAGTCACAACGTGGATCGGATGTTCCCTCTGTGTAATAGCCGGGTTCCACCTCGGGCGGCTGACGATGAACGCCCAAGACACCGGCCGGGGAGCCAAGGGAGGCGGCAGCGGTCTGCGTGGTCCGGCCCAGAAAGAACTGATCTACGTCACTCTTCCGGGTTCATTGGAACGCTCGCCGGACCAAGACGGCAACGGCATTGTCGTTCTCGACGCGAAGAACAATTACAACTTCGTCAAGAGAATTCCAGTCTTTGATGTTCCCGCCAGCCAGAACCCCGAGCAGATCGCCGGCGTCACTGCCAGTCCGGTCACCCAGATGATCTACATCGCGGCCCGCGGCCGCCTGGCGGCTGTCGATTTGACGACGGACAAGAAGGTCTGGGAGAACGCATACGACGGGCAATGCTGCGAGCGGCCGCAGGTCTCCCCCGATGGCTCGTTCATGTATGTGGGATCCGATCTGAAGAACTTCTGGTACGTGGTGAACCCGAAGACCGGCGAACTGATCACAAAGGCCATGGCGCCGCTGAGCCCCAACGCCCATAATCTGAACCTGAGCCCGGACGGCAAGTTCGCCTTCATGTCTCCCAACGGCAAGGTGATGTCGATTGCCGACACCAGCACTCACCAGACGGTCAAGACGATCCCGTTCAATGACAACATTCGCGTGTTCGTCCTGAACCACGACGCGTCGCTGATTTACACCAATCAGAACAACTTCCTTGGTTTCCAGATTGCAGACGTGAAGACCGGAAAGGTTCTGCACAGCGTGGAAGTTCAAGGCTTCCCCTGGCGCGAGCGGTGGAACGCGACTCCGCGTCCGAGAATCCCGCACGGTTGCCCGAGCCACGGCATCGCCATGACCAATGACGAGAAGGAAGTCTGGCTCGCCGACGGGATGAACGACTATATCCACATCTTTGATAACACGGTGATGCCTCCTAAGCAGATTCAGAGCATCAAGACGACGGCCGGTCCTTACTGGATCACGGTGGGTTTGGATGGAAACCTGGCTTACGTCTCTTCGGGCGATATCATCGACATGAAGTCGCGCAAGATTATTGGTCAGATGAAAGACGAGTTCGGCCGGACCATGTACAGCGAGAAACTGTTGGACATGGTTTTCACCAACGGCAAGCTCACAAGGGTGGCGAATCAGTTTGGTAATGGCCTCACAGCCGGGACACCTAACACGACGGCGAAGGCGAATTGAATAAGGAGGAAGGAGGCGCCCGCGGCCTCCCTGGTGTGTGAGTTCCAGGCCGGCGGGATTGCCAAAAGGAGACTCTATGCGACTTCACAAGCTGTTGGTTCTCTTCCTGTCGGGTGCGGCAGTCGCCGCCGCTCAGGAAACCAGAGGAGACATTTCCGGTACGATCAGCGACCCCGCGGGTGGCGTGGTTGCCGGGGCAATCGTCGCCGTGACCAATGTCGACACCAATGTCAAGACGGAGGTTACGACAAACAGCAGCGGTTACTACCTGGCGCCGCTCCTGCTAACGGGAAACTACAGGGTCAACGTCGAGGCGGCGGGGTTCAAGAAATCCGAGCGTAACGGTCTGACCCTCGGGCTCGCCCAGCACATGCAGATCAACATGACCCTGGAAGTGGGAGCCGTTAACGAGACGGTTACGGTCTCCGCCGCGGCGCCGGTGCTGGACACCGCTGCCACCAGGGCTGGACAGAACGTCGTGCGGGTGGAAGTAGAATCGATGCCGGTTTTTGCCGACATGGCGATCTTGCTGACCAGGTTTGTTTCCGGTGTCAATGCCTCGCAAGTCGTGCAGTACGTGAACCAGGGTTATGCCAGCAGGACTTCCGACGACTACGGCTCGGTGGGCCAAATTGGAGGGAGCGAGTGGACCCTTGACGGACTTACTAATAACGGCGCTAGCCGGCGGTTGGCCACCTCCCCCTTAGGCGAAATCGTTGAGGAACTGCGTGTGGAGACGGCCGTCTTCGACGCCTCTTTCGGGCATTCCACCGGAATCAGCATTGCCCAAGTGACTCGCAGCGGGGTGAACGAACCGCACGGGTCCGCCAACTGGCAATACTGGAACAACCGCTGGAACGCCGCGAATATGTTCCAACGGCAGAATTACTACACCGCCATCGACGCCGCCAACGCCAGCGGCAACACCGCCCTGGCCAGCCAATTGCGTTCACAACCGATTCAAGCAGCCGGCTTCAGCAAAAGTGCGGACTTCACCTTCGGCGGCCCGGTCTATATTCCGAAACTGATCAACGGCAGGAACAAACTTTTCTTTTTTTTCAACTACGGCTGGAATAACGAACTTCGCATCGGGCCGAATGGATCGGGGATCACCACGGTTCCGACACTGGCCGACCGGGCTGGCGATTTCTCCTCCCTTCTCCAGATCAACTCACAGTATACGGTTTGCGATCCGCTGACCGTGCGGGCGGACCCCGCGCGGACGGGGCACTACATCCGGACGCCGTTCCCCGGGAACATCGTCCCACAGAGCAGGATGATCAATCCGATGATCAAAGCATATGAGGCTCTGCTCCCGCTTCCCAACTACGCGACAGCCCCGGGGGTAGAGCCGTTCAATAATCTGCGCACACAAGGCGACCCCGACCCGATCACCAACTCGATCTGGTTCAATCGTTTTGACTATAACCTCAACGAGAAGCATCGTTTCTTCCTGCGTTGGTCCTACAGCCATTTCACCGAAAGACTCGGCAACTGGACAACCCAAACCGTGCCCTTCCTGGAGACCAACGACACGGTGCGGCACCCGTTAGCCGCGACCCTGAACTGGACTTTTACGCCCAGCCCGCATACCGTGGTCAGCGCCCAGTTCGGCACGAACGAGTATTATCAGGGCTCGCAGGAGATTGTGTCGTCGACCTATAAGCCCACTGATGTGGGCCTCCCGGCGTACATGGACCAGAAGTGCGCCGTAGCCGGCGGCTGTGTATTGCCGCTGGCATCGTGGACCGGTTATGCAGCCGGCGTCGCCAACGGGACGTCCGGGTTGGGGTTGCAGGCTCCCTCGCATCTGGCCAGCCGGAATTATCAGGGAGTCGTGAATGTGACCGAAATCCTTGGTTCCCATACGCTCCATGCCGGCGCGGAAATCCGGCAACAGGTTTACACCTCCATCGGTCCCGGCTACACCTCGGGAAATTTCGTCTTCGACAACACCTATACGAGGAGGAATGACGACACCGCCGTGGCGCCGGCCGGCAACCTCGGCTTGAGCTGGGCCGCTTTCCTGCTGGGAATCCCGACCACGATGTCCGCGGACGCCCTTGACAGTTTTGCCACAGTCAATCCTTATTATGCGGGGTATATCCAGGATGCCTGGAAAGCCACGCCGAAGCTGACTCTGAACTTTGGTCTGCGGTTTGAGTACGAAGCCGGGATGACTGAGCGCTACAACCGCATGCTGGTGGGCTGGAATCCGAATCTGCAGTTGCCGATCTCCGCCGCCGCGCAAGCCGCCTATGCGGCCGCGCCTTTGGCCCAACTTCCTGCCAGCGCTTTTTCGGTTCAAGGCGGGTCGCTGTACGCGAACACGCCTAGCCAAGGTGTGAGCCGCGAAGCCTGGCAGGGCCAAGCCATGCTGCTGCCCCGCGTCGCGGCGGCCTACCAGATCAACAAGAGAACCGTTCTGCGGGCCGGGTACGGGGTCTATTACGACACGTTAAACGTCTCCTATCTATATCCGAATCAGCTCGGTTTCAGCAGCACCACCACCAATGTTGCCAGCAACAATTTCGGGCAGACGTGGAACATGGGAGATCCGGCGTCGGGAATCCCTCTCACCGCCGACCCGTTCCCGGTCCGCGCCGACGGTACCCGCTTCGACTCCCCTTACGGCAGCGCTCTGGGAGCGATGATGGTGGCCGGCACGTCTTATTCGTACGGGAACCTCAACTACAAACACCCTCGTCTGCAGCGCTGGAGCGCGGGCATTCAGAGGGAACTGAGTTCGAATATGGCGGTCCAGGCCGTTTACAATGGCCAGTTCACCGGCAATGTGGGCATGTCGATCAAGCAAGACCCGCTGCCGGAGCAGTACTGGAACCAGACGACCACCCGCAATAGCGCGCTCGATGGCAGCCTCACCGCCAATGTTGCCAATCCGTTTTACCTCAATAATTTCACTTTCCTGCAGGCTTCGTCGCCGCAGCTTTACAAGCGCCTGGCCTCGCTGCCCTTCTTTACCAGTCCCACCATCGCGGTGAACCAACTCCTGAGAGCCTCCCCCCAGGTGAGTAGCTTGACGGGCACGAATCTCAACCAGCGAAAGTTTCGTGACCACTCGCTGGATATGACGTTCCAGCGCCGCATGTCCGGAGGCTTGAGTCTGAATGCGGCGCTCTCGCTGAATCGCGCCCAGGACTGGTCGACGGTACTCAACGAATATGACCTGGGGCCGACGCAGTGGTTCACCACCAACAATGCGCGGCCGTGGCGGGCCACGGCCAGCGGGCTGTATTTCCTGCCGTTCGGCAAGGGCCGGGCCTTCCTCAAGACCGGCATTCTGGGCGCTGTGACCGGGGGCTGGCAGATTGGCTCCACGTACGAATTGCAGCCCGGACCCCTGCTCACGTGGCCGAACCTGTTCTTCTACGGCAGCATGGACAACATCAAAGCCAGCAATCCAATTCCCAGCAGATGGTTCAACATCAACGCGGGGTTCCAGCGGACTCCGTCCCAGGCGCCCGGCACTTTCCAGGCGCGGGTCTTCCCGCCCTACATCGACGGCCTGCGCGGGGACTGGACGAACCTCGTGAATGCCAGCATCCAGAGGACTTTCGTGGTCAAGGAGCGGATCAAGATTATGGTGAGGGCCGACGCACAGAACGTGATGAACCGGAGCCAATTGGCGGCCCCAACCATGGATCCGACCTCAACGCTGTTTGGCCAATCCACCTCGACCAGCGGCCAGATCTCCCGTTGGTACACGCTGGTTGGGAGGGTCAACTTCTGAGCGCTTTCGCGGTGCCTGCACGTTGACAGCGCTCATCAACAGGTAGTACAGTCAGGACCAATATTGGAGGTTTCCATGGCGTGTAAGCAACTCTTCGCGGCTGCGGCCGTGTGTACTCTGGCGACTTTCACGATCCCATCCAATCTGGCCGCCCAGCAGACAACCAAGGATGGTATCCGCCTTGAGAATGCGGTCAACAGGCCGGATCGGCCTTACCGGCAGGCCGGGTCCTCCGACCCGCGCGACGCCGGCCCACGCGTGGCGAGGGGATTCGGCAAGCGCGACCGGCGTCTTGTCTACGTAACTCTGCCGGGCGGTTCGGCCGGCGGGCAGTTCTCGTCCGAGATGAACGGGGTAGGCATCGTCGTCCTGGATGTCGACCGCAACTTCGAGTTCGTGAAGCGGATTCCCACCTGGAACGTGCCGGCGAGCACGAGTCCAGAGGAAGTGTCCGGGGTCGCCGCGAGCATGACTACCAACATGATCTACCTCGCGACCCGGGGCCGGCTCGCGGCCTTTGACCTGGGCACCGATCAGAAGGTCTGGGAGAACTCCTATGACGGCCCCTGCTGTGAGCGCCCGGAAGTCACGCCGGACGGCAAGACGCTGGTGGTGGGCTCCGACCTGAAAGACTTCTGGTATGTGATCGACGCGCAGAGCGGGACACTGAAGGGCAAGATCCAGGCGCCCCAGAGCAATTTCGCCCACAACATGGGGCTTAGCGCCGACGGCAAGACCGTGTTCATGGCCCCGAATGGCGTGACCATGACGGTGGGCGACGTGCCATCCATGAAGGCCCTCAAGACCATCACCTTCTCGGACCATGTGCGCCCCTTCGTGATCAACCACGACGCCACGCGGGTCTACGCCAATCTCAACAACCTGCTCGGTTTCGAGATCGCCGACGTCAAGACCGGCGAAGTGATCAAACGGATTGAAGCGCCGGCCGAGATGTGGAAGCCGCAGTGGGGCGACGTGAAGCAACACTTCTTCGGACACGGTTGCCCCAGCCATGGCATCGGCCTCACGCCGGATGAAAGCGAGATCTGGGTGGTGGACAACATCAATTACGGGGTGCTGGTCTACGACAACACCGGCGAGTGGCCGGTGCTGAAGATGACCTTCCCCACCACGGCTTCCGCCGACTGGGTCACCATGGGCATCGACGGGCAGTATGCCTTCCTTTCGTCGGCCGACGTTGTCGACGTGAAGACCAAAAAGATCGTCGCCCAAATGAAGGACGAGTACGGCAAGCCCATGCACAGCGAGAAGCTGCTGGAGATGGCCTTCTCCAACGGGAGGCTGGTGAGGACGGTGAGCCAGTTCGCAGAGGGCATCCCCAGCGCCGTGCAGGCGAGGCTCAAGGCGCGCACACTGACCGGGAACTCGAAGTGACTGCCGGGCGCCGGTGGCATAGCCGGCGTAGCGGATACTTCCTCGCGTGGACCGTCGCTGTGGCCGCCGGCGCTGTCGCCATAGGGGCAGGAGCGGCGAGCGCGGCCGATCCCGATCCGGATCTGCAGGCGGTGGAAACGGTCTGCGGCCGGTGCCACACCACGGCGGTGTTCCTGAACCAACCCCGATCCTGGGACCGCTGGAACGACGTCTTTGCGGACATGACAAAGCGCGGTGCAAACGGGACCGACGAGCAGTTGGCGCGGGTGACGACCTATTTTCTCGAGAACCTCACCCTGGTGAACGTCAACACCTCGCCGGCAGATGAACTGGCGGGGGTGCTGGGTGTCGGCGACGAAGTGGCCAACGCCATCATCGCGCGCCGGCAGCGTGAGCCCTTCGCCAACATCGCCCAACTGCGCGCCGTGCCCGGCGTGGATCCAGACAAGTTGGAGCAACGCAAGAACCGCATTCTTTTCTGACTGGAAGTGTGGCGGAAGGATCGCGATTGATGTATGATCGCAGCAACACACCAGGAGGGTGAGCCCTGTGTCTCCACATATACGAACGGTTCTGACCACAATTCTCGTGCTTGGCTTCGGTTTGCCTCAGAGGCTTTCGTCTCAGGCGGTTTACGGCAGCATTGTCGGAACCGTCCTGGACGCATCGGGCGCCGCGGTTGCCGGAGCCAAGGTCACGATTCGGAACGTCGAACGCGACGTGGCCAACTCAACCATCACCAACGAATCCGGCAACTATAGCCAGCGCTACCTGATCGTGGGACGTTACCAGGTGCGGGTCGAAGCTCCCGGATTCCAGAGCTTCTTGCAGGATAACATCAGCGTTTCGGTCGACTCCGAAGCCCGCGTCGACATCAGGCTGCAGGTCGGGGAAGTGACGCAAACGCTCGAGGTCGCCGCGGAAGCCTCGCTGCTCAAGACGGAACGAAGCGATGTCTCGACGACGTACAGCCAAAAGGCCGTCGCGGAACTGCCCATGTTAAGCCGGAGATTCACGAATTTCCAGTTGCTGACGCCCGGCGTATCGTTGTGGCCAGTGAGCCTCACGGCCGCCTCGCCGGAGAATCCGCAGGGTTCGTATCGGCTGTTGGTCAACGGCCAGAGCTTCGCCGGTGTGTCGCACCTGCTCGACGGAACCGACAATCACGATGCCGTGCTGGGCTGGATCGTGATTAACCCGACTCTGGAGTCGGTGACCGAGGCGAAAGTCACCACCGCCGATTACGACGCCGAGTTCGGCACCTCCGCCGCCGCGGTGGTCAGCGCGCAAACCAAATCGGGAACGAATGCGGTCCACGGCAGCGGGTTCGAGTTCCTGCGCAACGATCATCTGCAGGGGCGCAATCCTTTCACGCAATCCCTGCCCATCTTCGGCAGCAACGGCCGCACCATTCCCGTGACACAGTGGAACCAGTTTGGCGGCTCCTTCGGCGGGCCGATCAAGAAGAACAAGCTGTTCTTCTTCGGCGATTACCAGGGCACCCGCCGCAACACCGGCGGCAGCGTGCTCTTGCGGGTCCCGTCTCTGGCCGAACGCACCGGCGACATGAGCGGTCTCGGCCTGAGCATCTTCGATCCGCTGAGCGGCACAACCCCGGCGACGCGCACGCCGTTTCCCGGCGCCGTGATCCCTACCAGCCAGATCGCATCGCCGGCGGCAAGACTCCTGCAGTTGATTCCGGCGCCAGACGTTCCGGCATCCAAAGACCAGCCGAACTACTCGGGTTCGGGAGCGGTTGGCTTTAACGACGATGCGTTCAACACCCGCGTCGATTACTATCAGACCGACAAGCTTCACTGGTTTGGACGCTATAGCCTGGCCAACTTCACGATCAATTCGCCCGGCATCTATGGCGCCGCGGGCGGCCCCGGCTATGACCCCAGCGGGAGCGTCAGTTCGTTCGCCGGCCAGTCGACATCGCTCAACCACAGTATCGCGGCGGGTTTCGATTATGTCGTCCGTCCGAATCTGCTCACCGACTTCCGGTTCGGGTTTTTCCGGTATCAGGTGCACGTGGTGCCGAACGGCGAATCGACGGCTCCAGCCAAGGACGCCGGAATTCCGGGCTTGAATCTGGACACCGACTTCACCGGCGGCATGCCGGCTTTCTTCATCAACGACTACGGCAACAACCTGTTCAAGTTTGGCTACGCTCTCGGCGTCAACGGGTGCAACTGTCCTCTGATTGAGAACGAGAAGCAGATCCAGTTCGTCAACAACTGGTCGAAGACCCGTGGCAACCACACCATCAAGTTCGGCGCCGACATTCGCCAAGCCTATAATCTGCGCGTACCGAGCGACCAGCATCGCGCCGGCCAATTGTCCTTCAACGCTGCCGGAACGCAGGGCGCGAATGGGGGTGGCTCCGGCCTCGCCACGTTCCTGCTGGGTGACGTACAACTCTTTCAGCGCTACGTGAGTTCGGTAAACGACGCCAGCGAAAAGCAAAACCGCTGGTTCTTTTATGGCCAGGATACCTGGCGGGTCACCCAGAAGCTGACCATCAACTATGGCCTGCGCTGGGAAATCTACCGGCCACAAACGGTCAACGGAGCCGGTAAGGGAGGCTTTGTCGACCTCGGAACCGGAGAGGTGCTGGTGGCGGGTTCGCAGGGAGTCGGCCTCAACCTGAACGTCCAGGGCCGGCTGACGGACCTTTCTCCCCGGTTGGGTATTGCCTACCAACTCACACCGAAGACCGTGATCCGGACAGGATACGGCCGCGGTTACGATCTTGGCATCTTTGGCTCGATCTTCGGGCACAACGTCACGCAGAACCTGCCGGTGCTGGGCATTCAGACGCTCGCCCCGGCGAACAACTTCGACACGGTCTTCACGCTGTCGCAAGGGCCCACGCCGCTCAATCCGAGCAGCATTCTCGACTCGCAACCGAAGGGTCCAAACGGCCGGCCGCTGCTGCCGAATGGCGTAACCCCATTCGCCATTTCCCAGAACATGCGCCTGCCTACGGTCGATGCCTGGAACTTCACGGTCCAGCGGCAAATGACCAATACCGTCTCCCTGGAAGCCGCTTATGTCGGCAACAAGGGCACCCACGTTTTCGCCGGCACCGGCGGTGATTACGATCCCAACCAGGCGACCCTGGTCGGCTTCGGCCAGCTTTCCCTGAACCAGCGCAAGCCGTACTTTCAGAAGTTCGGATGGAGCCAGAACCTTCGCTATTTCGCCAGCGATGCCAGCAACAACTACGAGGCGCTGCAGGTGAAGGTGGAGAAACGATTTTCGCAAGGGGTCCAACTACTGGCCCATTACACCTGGTCCAGAAACATGGATTTCACGGGGACTTACTACCCGGTCGATGCGCACTATGCATACGGACCCGCCGACAATAACCGGGCGCATGCCGTCGTGATCGCTTCCTTGTGGGAAGTTCCGTTCGGTAAAGGCCGCAAGTATGGGAGTAACTTATCCAAACCGGTGGATATGTTATTGGGCGGCTGGCAGGCCAACGGTGTTTTGACCCTGGCAACCGGACTGCCGTTCACCCCGAGCTACCAGGCATGTAATGCCGACCGCGATACGGGGTGGTGCCGCCCGGACGTGGCGGGTAACTGGCAAGCCGCCAATCCGAGCCAGTTTGGCTGGTTCAATACCTCGGATTCGCTGCTTACGGCGAACGGCCAAGTGAACGGGCCGTGGCAAAGGCCCCAAAAAGGCGTACAAGGAAACGTGGGCCGCAACGCGCTTTGGGGTCCGCACTTCGGCCAGCTCGATATGTCATTCTTCAAGACCTTCCCGGTGACCGAGCGGCTGAGAATTCAGTTCCGCACCGAGGCGTTCAACTTTACAAATCACACGAATCTAGGCCAGCCAAATGGCTGCGTCGATTGCCCGGGAGTCGCTGGCCGCATCTTCAATGCGATTGGCAACTACGTCCCGCGCCAATGGCAAATGGCGGCGCGGGTTGAGTTCTGACGAGCGGGCTTATCGCCTGGCTGCGCGGCGCCGGAGTGACATCAGCGCCCCTGCCGTCAACGCGGCGCCGGCCAGCAGAAACGCCGACGGTTCCGGCGCCGTGGCAGTTACATCCACGCTGGAGATCGAGATTGGGCTGCCAGGCTGTACGGGATCCGTATCGAAGAAAAATGGATCGTTGATGGAAGCGATTCCCACCGTGCTCGCGGCAACACCGTTCACTCGCGCTTGCATCGTGTACGTAAACTGCATGAACTGGCCGCTGCTCAGAGTTCCCAGATCCAGCGTACCCGAGTAAGCGTTGAAGCCCATATGCACGGTGTGGTGGTACGGGCCAATTCGATCGCTGGTGTCCGTGATCGTGGGATTGCGCAAGGCCGAAACATCGAGACCGGGCGGAGCATCGACAACGTCTCCTTCGGTTTGGGACGCGTAAGTGCTGTCGAGAAACGCCTGGAACATGAATATCTGCGTGCCGGGGTCACAACTTGTGAAGCTGGTGCAACGCGCAACGTCGATAAAGGCATCGATGAATGGATTGACGCTGATCTGGCGCAGTTCGCCATTCATCGTCGTTTCCACGTAGCTCGGAGGAATGAAGAAATTCAGCAGGATGTCTTGAGCCGTCCCCCCGAGGTTGGTTAGAACGGCGCTGTAGACGGCGCTGCTTTGATCGGTGTCTATGTTGGTCTGCGAAAAGAGCTGCTTACCGTCCAGGCGCGCATTCACCGCAATCTCGCTGCCGTTGACGCGCGCCGCGGTGCGGGCTTCGGGGGTCGCGAAAGTACCCGACAGGGCCTGCGACGAAACCGCATCGATGGCGTTCACGGAAGACTGAGCCTGGTACGTAGTGCCCAGGTAGACGAAGTTCGAAGTGGAATCGGCGTGGAGGTCTGGCGAGGCGAAGATCGTCCCGGCGCGCGCTCCCGCGGCGGCAAAAAGCAAAGTCAACGGCAGCATCGTGAATCGTTGCATGATTCCTCCAAAGGCCCGGCGGCGTGCCGGTAAACGCCCGCCACGCAGGCAGAGAGCGACGGCCACAAGTGTCAGCCCCAGGCCGAACAGGACCGGCGATCCCGGCTCCGGGACCGCTCCGGACGCCGCCGCTGGGTAGACAAACCCGGAAGCGCCGGTGAGTGTGATTGGGCCCAGAGGATTCCCGTTGGAGTCGACCAATTGGACAGCGGTGATTTCCGCCGTATTGCTGAAATCCGCCGACAGGCTGGCAATGGCGGATGTCGATACGGTTGCGCTGAGGTGTGCCGACAGGCTGAAGGAGCCCGTCCCCAATTGAATGGGAACACTGATTTCGTCCAAACAGCAGTTTCCGGAAATCTGCCCGCTTAGAAATCGGCCGCCAACAGTCCGATCGGCGAGAGCGTACCCGCCGGAAGTTGTCGCGGTCAGCTCGAGAAGGGCTTGGGCTGAGAGCTGAGTGGAAGGGGAAACGCCTGCGATAACTCCATCGAATGCTCCAAAGATATTCAGGAAGGCGTTCCCGGAGCCGGGCGCCGTGTAAGTCACCAGATCCGTAAAGTAGGCATTCGAGCTAACAGTCGCTACCAGGAAGCCCGGTCCGAGGCCGGTCACACTCAGTTGGGCGTTCGCCCGCAGCAATCCGTAGCTGGCGGATGCCGAACAGAATTCGCTGCCCGAGAAGGTGGAGTTCGGGGTGGAGGTCGTGATACCGGAATGGTCAAGTACTGTCGCCGACGCGGGGACGCCGTTGGTATCGATGGTGAATTCACCTGGCAGGCCATAGCATGAGGCGATCGTGTCAGCGCGCGCCGGCACAATCATCATCATCACAGCGGTGCATGCCCAGGCTGCCCAAACAGATTGACCGTTGCTCATTCGAATGACACCCCTCCGCGACGCGCCGGCCCCGGCGCGTTCACCTGCATAACGCGGAAATGAGGGCGCAACTCTCGCACGCTGGCTGAAAACCCCTCGCGTCCTTAGTGCGGAAACGCACAGTACTGGGCTTGCACCGTCATCGCAGGGAGAGAGGGCCGGCTGCGATACAATCCATGAAATGGGGCCGGAAGACGGCCAACATGTCGTGACGGGGTTGCTGCGGCGCTGGAGCAGCGGCGAGCGAGAGGCGTTGGACGAGCTCATGCCGCTGGTCTATCGCGAGCTTCACGGCCTGGCAGCCCACTATCTGCGCGGCGAGCGCCCGGATCACACCCTGCAGTCCACGGCTTTGGTCAATGAGGCCTACCTGCGCCTTGTCGATCAGCATACGGACTGGCGGAATCGAGCTCACTTCTATGGAGTCGCCGCGCGCATTCTGAGACGTATCCTGGTCGACCATGCGCGCGAGAGGAAGGCAGCCAAGCGTGGATCAGACCAGAAAAAAGGGTCGCTCGACCAGGCGCTGACCCTGCCTGCACAGGCCGACGTAGACCTCATGGCTCTGGATGAATCGCTGGACCGGCTGGCGGAAATGGACCCAAAGAAGGCGCGCCTGGTAGAGCTGAAGTACTTCGCCGGTCTACCCGTCCACGAGGTCGCCCAGATGATGGGAATCTCCGCCGCCACCGTGCACCGGGAGTGGGCGATCGCCCGGACCTGGTTGTACCGGGACATGATGGCGAAGACCATTTAGTTTAGGCTCGGGGCTATAGACCCGGGCTAAACTAAACCAAAAAGGGCTAGACCGCACGTTCCAGCGTCGCGACATCCACAAGCCCGTTGGCGCCGTAGAGCGCCGGCAATAGCTTCGCCGGAGGATACCGGCGCCGCAGCGCGGCCACCTTCATGGTGCCCGTGCGGTACGCCGGCAGATACATGCGCCCTAGCAGCGGATGCCGCCCCCAGGCGCCCGAAAGCTTGCCGGCACGTTCCGGGGAGACCAGAAAATCGCGGCGCAGCGTTTTGGCCACCTCATCCTGCGAGGCGCCTTCACCCCACGTCAGAAACGACGACTGATTCTTGGCATCGTCCTGCAACAACGCCAGCAGCACGCCGATCTGCAGATTGGGATCGGGCAACTGGTCCACCTCCGTCACGCCATACGCCATGAGAATCGCGTTGTTGGCGATGCCTTCGAACAGGGCCGCCGCGCGCGTATTCATGGTCAGCACGGAAGCTTCAAACCCCACCGCGCGCCGCCAGTAGAGGTCCTGCAGATAGGCGAAGGTGGTAACGTGCCCCGGCACCACCTCGTGACTCACCAGTTGCATGAATTCGGGCAGCGAGATGTCAAGCGAGGCGTTGATCTCGTATGTCGCTTCATACTCCGGGCTGCCATCGGCCCGCCGCTTGCGTCCCAGGTAGTTCATGGACCCCGAGAACCACGCGTCGCGAATCGGCAGGAACTCGATATTCGCCCGCGGCACCGCCCGCAGTTCGGACGGCAGATGCGATACTATCTTGGCCGCCGTCAGTTGATCGAAGTGCCCGATCACGGCGGCGCCCAGTAACTGGATCGACGCCATGGGTACGCGATGGCTGGCGCGCCAGGCGTCGACGGCCTCCAACAACCCGGTCGGCCCACCGAGCAGTTCCGCCACGCGCTCGCGCTTGGCCCGGGGTTCGGAAGCCTCGGGCGCCTGGGCGCAGGACGCCAACACGCAGCGGTCATAAGAGACCTTCGGGCCGCGGCCCAGAATCTCCATCGCCAGGTCCCACATCGTCTCAAAGCACAGGGCCAGGCCCACGAGGTACTCGCCGCGCAAGCCGCCAACCTGGGTGGCCAGGCTTTTCAGGCCCTCGATGGCGCCGGGAAGATCCACCTTGGCCAGGTAGGCGTCAACAGCGCCGGCGTCGGGAGCTTTCGCCGAAACACCGCCCGATTGCCGCACCGGCCCGGCTTCCGGCGCCGTATAAGCCACGGGAAGAGGCTCATCGCCGAACCAGGAGTCGGCGATGAAGCGCCCCGTCCCCGATGCGGACATTACGTCGCCGCCCCACAGCGTGTCGATGCCGAGAATGGCGTTGCCAAGCAGTTCCTCCAATCCCGCGCTCATGCCTCATCCCCCTTTTGGTTGCGCACCGATCCGAACCAGAGGTACCCGCACAGACCCACAAACAATAGTGCCGATACCGATTGCGAGACCAGCTCATTGCCGTAAAATGGCGTGCGGATCCACTCTTCCTTGTAGCCCGGAATGAGCCGGCAGGCCGCGCCAAACACGCCGCCCAACGCGCCGCCGGCCATCAGCCCGCTGGCGATGATCACGCCGCGCTCACGAACCCGGTCGCCGCGCTCGCCGCCCAGCCGCTCGCTGCGCTTGCCCAAATAATGTGCCAGAAACCCTCCCACCAGCGCCGGAGTATTCAGCTCCAGCGGCAGATACATTCCCAGGGCGAAGATCAGCGCCGGCACCCCTAGCATCTCCATAATCACCGCGATGGAGGCGCCCGCGCCGAACAGGATGTACGCCACCGGCTGCCGGCTCATGAAGCCTTCCACCAGCGCCTTCATGATGGATGCCTGCGGCGAGGGCAGTACCACGCGCAGATCGCCCGGCGCCGATTCGCCGAACTGAAACGTGCGCGCCAGCATCACGATGGTCAGCCCCACCGCCACCGACGCCGCGATCACCCCCAGGAACTTCACCTTCTGCTGCGCGGCCGGCGTGGAGCCCAGCCAATAGCCCGTCTTGAAATCGGTTATAGCCTGCCCGGATACCGAAAGGGCCGTGCACACCATGCCCGCCAGCGCCATCACGAAGAACATCCCCGTGGTGCCCGAAAGGCCGAAGCGCAGCAACACAATCGACGAAATGATGATGGTCAGCATCGTCATCCCCGAGACCGGATTGCGAGCCGTCGTGGCAATGGCGTTAGCGGCCACGCTGGTGAAGAAGAACGAGAAGACCAGCGCCAGCACGACCCCCATCAAAATCACCATGGGGTCGTGCGACAGGCTGCCGAACATCAAGGCCACCGCCAGCGCGCTCACCGCGACGCCGAGCAGGATGGTGACTACCGGCATGTCGCGGTCCGTGCGATCTCCGGACGATTTCTCGCCCACGCGGAACGCCCGCAGCGCGACACCGAACGACGAGGCCACAATGCGAATCGACTTGATGATCCCGAAGATACCCGCCGCAGCGATGGCGCCGACGCCCACGAAGCGCACGTAGCCGCGGAAGATCTGTGCCGCCGTCATCTTGGCGATCGGGATGGTCGCGGGGTATACGGCGGTTGTGTGCTCACTGCCGATCATCCACACCAACGGCACCAGCACGAGGTTGGAAAGCACGCCGCCCGCGCACAGGATCATCGAACTGCGCAGCCCCATCACGTATCCCAGCCCCAGGATGAACCCGATGGCGTCGAAGCTCAACGCCACCTTGGTGCGCTCCGTGAGCATGCGCATGGCCGGGACGAACTGAAAATCCAGGTATTCCTTCCACACCTGGAAAGTGGTGACCAGGAAATCGTAAATGCCGGCGATGAACGTCGCCTGCAGCAGCAGTTTCGCCTGCGAGCCGCCCTTTTCGCCGGTCGCCAGAACTTCGGTGATGGCGGTCGCCTCGGGGTACGGCAACTTGCCGTGCATTTCCGCTACGAAGTAGCGCCGCAGCGGAATCAGGAACAGCACGCCCAGGCAGCCTCCGGCCACGCAGATGAGAATCGTCTCCACCGGGTGCGGGTCCAGTTTTAGAATGTAGAGCGCGGGCAGCGTGAAAATGGCGCCCGCCACCACGGCTCCCGATACGCCGCCGATGCCGGTGACGATGACGTTTTCGAGCACCGTGGACCGCCGTGGGTAGAGACGCGCCAGGCCGATCGTCAGGATGGAAATGGGAATCGCCGCCTCCATCACCTGTCCCACCTTCAGTCCCGAGTACGCCGAAGCGACGGTAAACACCACGCACAGAAATACACCCCACCCAATGGAGAGGGGAGTGAGTTCCGCCAGTTTCTCGGAAGCCGCCACCGGTGGTTGGTACGACTCACCGGAAGCGAGAGGCGTGTACGCGTTGCTGGGAAGTCGCTTGGCTGGTGCGGCGGTCGCCATTCTTTCAGCCTCCTGGTCCGTTGCGAAACCCGTATGCTAGCACCCTGCCGCGAGGGCGATGGATCTCGCAAGACACAGGGCACGGATCTCGCGGGAATTGGGCACAGGTCGTGGCGCAGGGGCGGAAACGCCTGCCCCGCCACCACGAACGCAGCACTCGCGAGGCGCGACTCAGAGAACTGGTAACCCGGGAGGCCAACGACCACTGCGCGACGGTGCGCCCATTAAAGATGGCCGCCGCCCGAAAGGGCCGCGGAAGATCAACTTGTGCGACCGTTGCCCCGTCAGCCCTTCTTGGGCGCGGCCGCTCCGCCCCGCCCCATCTTGTCAATCTCGTTAAAGTAGACCTTGCGGCCCTCGTCCATGGCGATGTTGGACAGAATCACGGCTACGGAATCGGCCAGGCCTATTTCCAGATCGGCCTTCGGCTTTTTGCCATCGCGGCAGTTCTGGAAGAAGGATTCCAACTCGACATCTACGGGGTTGCCCTGCTCTTCCTGAATCATCACGCCCTTGGCGGTGAGCCACCGACGCGCGAATTTGACCTCGCGATCCAGGAAGCTTTCCTTGCCCGTGAACTCCAGGTCGGTGGTCATGATCGGAATGGGTCCGCGGGCCCCGCCCGCCGTGACCATGGTCGCGCCGGCCACAAAGGGCTGCTTTTTCTCGCCGGCCTTCGTGGTCTCGGCGGCTTTCTTGGGAGGCTCGCGGTACCACCAGGCGATCGCATGGGGGTCGTCGAACCCGACCGTGATCTCGATGGTGCCTTCGGTCCCCATGATGATCTCGCCCATCTGCGCGCGCGTGCCGTTAAAGTAAGACAGGAATTGGTTGGTGCTGATCGAGGAATAGGTGAGTTGCCGCCCCTTCGGATACCGGTAGATCAACTGGACGTTGTCGTAAACATCGCGGCCGTCCTTGAGTACGTCGAGGCTGCCTAGACCCATGACAAACTCGGGGCCCGACCCGAACATCCAGTCGGCCACATCCACCTGGTGAGAAGTCAACTCGGCCGTCAAGCCGCCCGACATCGATCGGTACACCCGCCAGTTGGCAATGTTCTTTTCGCCGCCGGGCTTCATCGTCCAAAGCGAGCTGGGTTCGTTGATCATGTTGCGGTGCCACTGCGCGTGCATGTGGTACACGTCGCCCAGGATGCCCTTGTCCACCATGCTCTTGACTGTCTGGTAGAACTCGCTGTAGCGGCGCTGCAAGCCAGTCTGCAGGGTCTGTTTGGGGTGTTCGGCGGCCAGCGCGCGCAAGGCAGGCACTTCTTCCGGCTTGAAGACCAGGCACTTCTCGCAAAACACGTGCTTTCCGGCCATCAGCGCATCCTTCGTGATCGGGAAGTGGACGAACAGAGGCACCGTCACGAACACCGCGTCCACGTCCTTCTGCGCCAACAGCTCACGGTAGTCCTTGAAGGTCTTGGGATTGTTGCCGATGGTCTGAATCCCGTGATCGAGCGCTTCCTGCTGCACGTCGCACAGCGCCACGCAGCGGCCGGCGTCGATGCCCTTGAGGTGCTTCAAGAGGTAAGTACCGCGGCTTCCGGTGCCGATCATGCCGAACTGCACCTGGTCGTTAGCCGCCCTCACCTTTTGAATAGCCGGGGCCGACTGCACGGCCGCAGCGGCGGCGGCCGTCACCGCTCCAGCGGTTTTCACAAAATCGCGGCGTGAGACGTCTTTGTCCTGTGCCATATACGTAGGCAACCTCGCAACAAGATGATTTTCTCCGATTGTATCATGCAGGTTTACGGCGGTTCCGAGCTTGGAGACGGCCGGGAAGAACTGGCGCGGCTAGGGGGGAGGCTAACGTCCACATGCGCGTTCTGATCATAGACGGAACCGGTCTGGGCCTTGTGCCGTGATCTCGAAACCATCGCCCTGTTGAAGCGCAAAATCCAACAGCAGCTTGGTGAACTGAAAGACGTCAAGGCCGGTTTCCCGCGCCGCTGGTTCGCCATCAAAAACGAACTGGCCCGCATGAGCACGGACTACGTAACCTTCTCGGACTACCGCGAGATCTGCCGGAAGCACGGTTAAGCAGACCCGAAAAGCAAACCATGCTGACCGGCTTCCTGCACGACCTGGGCATCGCGCTCAACTACAAAGATGACCCGCGCCTGCGCTTCGCCTACGTCCTCAAGCCCGACTGGGTCACCGGCGGCATAGGAGACCGCGCTGAAGAAACTCCAAGCAGCACCGCGCCGCGCGCGCCGGCCGCGATCTCTTCACGCGGCTCTTCATTTACTGGCCAATCTATGCCTATTTTTCTCCGGCAGCCCCACGGCTGAGCTTTTCAAAGAGGCTGCGGATGCGGGTGAGGCGTCGGGATAGCAGA
>Ga0209698_10000258_pt1 | contig 58336 bp, 47 predicted proteins | sample LitLauG_LLR_2012_FD_187203 | JGI IMG/M metagenome (GOLD analysis project Ga0209698, IMG submission 187203) | Freshwater sediment microbial communities from Pennsylvania, USA - Little Laurel Run_MetaG_LLR_2012 (SPAdes) (version 2) | ecosystem: Environmental > Aquatic > Freshwater > Creek >... | reverse complement strand
GCGGCGGAAAAGCAAAAATCCGTCGGCGCGCTGTTCGACAAGCTGCCGAAGCGGTTCAGCCGCGCGGCGCTGCTCAAGAATTTTCCGCGCGCGGTCAGCGAAAAAATCGTGCGCCGGTTTTCGCCCGCGGAGGGGCGGATCCGGGACGTGGTCTTGGCCGGCGGCGGCGCAGCGGGTTTTGACGCGGCCGGCCGGGAGATTTTCTCCGCGGAAACCTCGCCGGCCGGGCTGCTGGACCTGGGTGCCGACCTTGCGCAATTTTTCAATCGCACCCAAGGTTTCGGCGACGTGGACAAGATCAATTACACCGACGGCGTGCGGATTTATTTTACCGGCGGCGACGTGGCGCACGTCCGGCCGTCGGGCAACGCGGACGAACTGCGGATTTACGCCGTGGCTTCCACGCCGGAGCGCGCGGAGCAGATCGCCAAATCCGGCGTGGCCGAGCCGAACGGCATTTTGCGCCAGATCGAGGCGGCGACGGTGGAGGCGTCGCGGGTGCAGGCCATCGAGGAATTCCGGGAGCGTCCGGGGCTGGTGAAGTTGCGCGGCGTGGTGCGGCACTACGAGTGGGGCGGCTTCGATTTCATTCCCGCGCTGCTGGGCCACGCCCATCCATCGTCCAAACCGTGCGCGGAATTGTGGCTGGGCAGCCACGCCAGCGGACCCGCGATCGCGCAGCTCGGCGACGCAGCCGTGCCGCTCTCGCGCCTGATCGCCGCCGCGCCGAAGGAGGTTTTGGGCGCAGCGGTCGCGGCGCGGTTTCAGAACCGCCTGCCGTATTTGCTGAAAGTACTCGACGCGCACAAAATGCTTTCGATCCAGGCGCACCCGACGCTGGCGCAGGCGGCGGAGGGATTCTGGCGCGAGGAAGCAGCGGGCATTCCGCTGGCTGGCGCGACCCGGAATTACAAGGACGAAAACCACAAACCGGAAGTTCACGTTGCGCTGACCGATTTCTGGATGCTGCACGGCTTCCGTCTGCTGGAAGAAATCGCTGCAATCTTCGAGGCGGTACCGGAACTGCGTGCGCTGATGCCGGATTTTTCCGCGCGGCTGATTCAGGCGGGAAAAAATCCGGCCGCCCGTGAGTCCTTGCTGCGCGAACTTTACGAAAAATCCCTGACCCTGCCGCAGCCCGCCGTGGACGAAATGCTCAATCCGCTGCTGGCGCGGCTGCAAAAAAATCCGCCGACGGACAAAGATCGTCCGGACTTCTGGGCGTGGCGCGCGGCCGAGCATTTTCCATTGCCGGGCGGTCATCGCGACCGGGGCATTTTCTCGATTTATTTTCTGAATCTCGTTCGTCTCCGTCCCGGCGAGGCCACGTTCCAGCCGGCAGGCACGCTGCACGCCTATCTCGAAGGCGCAAACGTCGAGTTGATGGCCAACTCGGACAACGTGCTGCGCGGCGGGCTGACGCCCAAGCACGTGGATGCGCCGGAACTCCTGCGCGTGCTTCGTTTCACCGACGGCCCGGCGGAGATTCTTCGTGGCAAAGAGGTGTCGGACGTGGAGCGAGTTTTTCCGACTCCGGCCACCGAGTTCGAACTGAGCCGGATTCAACTTGGCGGCAAACAAGTTTATCGCCGTGGTGTTTCAACCGGCCCGGAAATTTGGATTGTGCTGGAAGGTGCGGTGGTCGCCCGGGCCGGCGACCAGGAACTGCCGTTGCGGCGCGGGGAAATTTTTCTCGTGCCGACCGGCGTGGATTTTGCGGTCAAACCGCAAGGCGAGCAATCCGTTTTATTCAGGGCCGCGCTGCCCGCATCGCCTCCAAAAAAATGAATTACCGCCCGCTCGGAAAAACCGGAATCAAAGTCTCGGAGATCGGCGTCGGCGCGTGGCAGCTCGGCGGGCCGCTCGTGCTCGACGGCAAGGTGGACGGCCATCCCGAGCTGGGCCGCGACTTCTGCGTCAACCTGATCCGGCAATGCGGCGACCTCGGCATCAACTTCGTGGACACGGCCGAGCAGTACGGCAATGGCGAAAGCGAGCGGCGCGTCGGCGCGGCGCTCAAGGGCCGGCGCGACCAATGGATTCTCAGCACGAAGTTCGGCAACCAGGTCGGCCCGAACGGCGAGCGCGTGAAGGACGCTTCGCCCCGGCGCGTGCCGGTGTCGCTCGAAGGCTCGCTGCGGCGGTTGCAGACCGATTACCTGGACGTTTATGTCTGGCACATCAGTCCGGCGCCGGGCGAGGCGGAAGCGGTGGCGGAGTTTCTGGCGGCAGCGAAGCAAAAAGGCCAGGTGCGGGCCGTCGGTATTTCCACTGCGAACGTCGCCGACGTGGAATTTCTCCATTCGCTCGGCTGCCTGGACGTGGTGCAGTTTCCGCACAGCCTGATCAGTCCGCCGGATCCGATTGTGGATTTTCTGACGAATCACGGCGCGGGTGGCGTCGTGCGCGGCGCGTTTGCCGGCGGGCGTTTGAGCGGGAAATATTTCCATCAGGCGCCGAAATTCAGCGCCGAGGATATTCGGGGACGACTGAACGACGCCGTGCGTGACGTCGCCGCTGAATTCGCGCGCTACGCCGTGTTCGAGGAACTGTTGACGCCTGGGCGCGGCATGGTGCAACTCGCCCTGCGCTGGCTGCTCGACCAGCCAACGACCTCAGTGATCATTCCCGGGGGAAAAAGCCTGGAAGATTACCGACAGGCCATTCGCGCCTCGGAACTGTCCCCGCTGACGCGGGCGGAAAATGCGCGACTGGCGCAGTTGAAAGCGGCGTTGGGCGTGTGATGCGTCCCCGCCCGGGTCACTGCTTCCGGGGCAAGGCGCGCGTGGCGCCGGTGGAGATGCCGCCGTCCACCAGCAGCGTCTGGCCGGTGATGTAGGCGCTGGCGTCGGATGCGAGAAACACCACGGCACCGTCGAGGTCCGGCGGTTGACCGGGGCGCTTGAGTGGAATGCGGTCGCAGAGGTAATCCACCCATTCCTGATTTTCGTACAACTTCGCGTTTTGCTGGGTCTTGAACCAGCCGGGGGCGAGGCAGTTCACCGTGATGCCGTGGATGCCCCAATCGTCGGCCAGGCTCATGGTGAGTTGTTTCACGCCACCGCGGCTCGCGCCGTACGGCCCCAACCCGGCGTAACCCGCGACACACGTGACCGAGCCGATATTGATGATGCGGCCGGTCTTTCGCGGAATCATTTGCCGCGCCACCGCCTGCGCGACAAAAAAAGTGCCGCGCAAATTCGTATCCAGCACCAGATTCCAGTCGTCCCAGGAAATTTCCAGCGCCGGTTTGCGGACGTTGCATCCGGCATTGTTCACGAGCACGTCGATTTTCCCATAATGCGCCACCGCCGCGGCAACCATCCGCTGGATGCTCCCGTGATCGCGGACATCGAGCGCCAGCGGCAGCGCCTGGCGGCCCAGCGCTTCAATCTCGGTCTGAAAAGATTTCAGCGCGGCGGCGTCCCGGCTCGTGACTACCAGGTCTGCCCCCGCCCGGGCCAGCGCGCGGCCGAAATACTGGCCCAACCCGCGGCTCGCGCCGGTGACGAGGGCCACCTTGCCGCTTAAATCGAACAGATTAATTTGGCTCATAGAAAAATCTTATGCAAATTCTGCTCAGGGCTTGAGCAGCACCTTCAGCAGTCCGGCTTCCTTGCGGTAGAGTCGGTCAAACCATGCCGCGCCGTCCGCGAGCGGCGCAACGGCGCTGAGGAGCGCGTCCGGTTTCAGCACACCGCGCGCCAGCAGGTCCAACGCCGCGGGATATTCGCCGCGCGAAGCGCACGAGCCGTGGACACTGAGTTCGCGCGTCACGGCCGCCTGCAAGGGGAATTCGATCTTGGGCGAGAGGTTGCCGACCAGCGCCAACGTGCCGCCTTTGCGCAGGCAACTGACCGCGAGGTTCACCGTCGCGCTCACGCCCACCGCCTCGAACGCGGCGTCCGCTCCGCGTCCACGCGTCAAGTCGAGAATTTTCTTGGCAGCCTCGGCGGCGGCAGAATTGACCGTGTCGCTCGCGCCGAATTCCCGGGCCAGCGCGAGCCGTTCCGCCGCGACATCCACCGCAATGATCCGGCCGCAACCCGCGGCCCGCAGCACCTGCACCAGCGCGAGGCCGATCATCCCCGCGCCCACGACAACGACCGTGTCGTTCAACGCCACCGGCGCGCGGCGCAGGGCGTGCAACGCGATGGCGAAAGGCTCGACGAGGGCCGCGTGTTCAAAACTCACGCCGGCCGGCAGCCGGTAGAGAAGGTGTTGCGGCACCGCGACGAATTCGGCGAACGCGCCGTGTTGCCGGTAATCCTCGCACGACACGCCAAGCACGCGGCGGTGGTCGCAGAGATTGATCTCGCCGCGCCGGCAATACTCGCAGCGCCCGCAATAAATCGTCGAGTCGAACGTGACCCGGTCGCCGCTGGCCCAACCGCTCACCGCACCGCCGACTTCGGCGATGATACCCGCCGCCTCGTGGCCCATGACGATGGGCGGACGTCGCCGCCCCGTGCTGCCATCGAGGCCGTGGACATCGCTGCCGCAAATGCCGCAGGCTTTCACGGCCACGAGCACTTCTTCCCGCCCTGGCTCCGGCGTGGGCACGTCGGTATAGGCGAATTTATTGTATGCTTCGAGCACGAGGGCTTTCATTTTTTGGCTGGAGCAGCCATAGCCGCGTCCGATTTTTTTAATTCCACCGCGTAGCATTGATTTGCTCCGCTCAGATTGCTGCGGAAGATGAGCCATTTCATGTCCGGCGAGAACATTCCATTTGGTTCGAGCGCGTAATCGTGCCTGCCCAGGTTGACGAGGCGCTCGGAGTGAAACACGCCGGTCTGAATGAGATTTTTGGTTTCGACGTTCCCGGCGGAGCGATCCTCGATGAGTTCAGGGCGGAAGAGATACAACCATTTGCCGTTGTCGGCGTGGGCGACCATTTTATCATCGCCGCCGTCGCTGGAAAACAAGGTGCCGTCGGGCGAGATGTTGAAATGCACGCCCCACTCGTCGCGCTGCAAGTGATACCACGTTCGTGCGCCACTGGAAATTGCATAGCCGGCAACCCAGAAATCCTCGCCGCGCGGCGTTTGCAGGTCATACCAGATCGTTTTGCCATCGCTGCTCCAAAACTCGTGGCCGGCGATTTCCATGACCATCGTTCGCTGGTGAATGAGCTTCAAATCCGAACCGTCAGTACGAATTGTCCAGATGCGATCCACCTTGTGCCACGGGCCTTCGTGGCAAAACATCAGCAGACTCGGGTCCGTTGGGGAAAATTGCAGATGACCCAGCCAGTCGGTGCAGCGGTTGACTTTTTTGGTTTTGCCGGTGGCAATGTCATAGAAAAACAGCTCCATCGGATAGTGTTTCGCGAGGCGTTCCTCCATCATCGCGCCTTTCCGACCGCGATAGGCGTCGGCGGTGGCGATGTCGTTGCGGCGGTTGGGGCCGCCGGTGAAATAATTATTCGTGCCCCAGTCGCTGCGCTCGATGAAGGTGCCGCCGAGCAGGGTTTCGTCGGCGTTAACGGTGGAAACCTCCTGCCCGCGCTGGAGTTTTAGAATTTCCCGCACGGCTTTGGTGTTCGGGTCAATTGTGCAGATGAAACGGTTGGTCACGCCGCCGGCGATTTCCGTTTTGCCGATGTAGATTTTCCCGGTCCGGCGCCCGACCATGATGATGTGGACGCGGCCTTCGATGATTTTCTCGACCGCGCGCGTTTCCAGATTCACCATCGCAATCCCGTCGGAGGTGGTGATGACCATCCGCTTCCCATCCGGCGTGAACGGGTTGAGGTTGAAGTAGAGGCTTTCGCTGCCCGGCTCCGTGGAAAGCTGGATCACGCGATGGCCGGTGTCGCGATCAATCCATTGGTTCGGGGCATCGGTTGGCGTTTCCGCCCGCAGGCCGACCGCGGCCAACGCGACGAGGAGTGCGAGCAGCCGGCCACCGAGAAGGAGCAGTGGTCGTGGAGCGGACTGGCTGGGTGCGGCGATCATGGCAGTGCGTTCAAGCTGACGGCATGAATATCTCAAATTCGGGCCGGCAAAGCAATCCAGACGCGAGCGCCGCGGTTGAGGTTTGGCGTTTCGGGCGGGCAACTTCGGCGCGATCCAAAAGAAATTGTTTCCGCGTTGCGCGGCCGCTAGATTGCTGGTGATGTTTTCTTCGGCAATCAAATCGGTTCATTTCACCGGCATCGGCGGCACGGCGATGGCCGCCGTCGCGGCGGCCATGCAGGACCAAGGCTTTGCCGTCACCGGCTCGGATCAGAACGTGTATCCGCCGATGTCCACCTTTCTGGCGGGGAAAAAAATCGCGGTCAGCAACGGCTACGCGGAACAGAATCTCGCCCACCGGCCCGATCTCGTCGTCATCGGCAACGCCATTTCGCGGGGCAATCCCGAAGCCGAGTATGCGCTCGACCACAAACTGCGCTACTGCTCGCTGCCGGAGCTGCTGCGGGAATTTTTCATCCGCGGCAAACGCGCGCTCGTCGTCACCGGGACGCACGGCAAAACCACCACGACCTCGCTGCTGGCGTGGGTGTTCGAGCACAACGGCCTCAACCCCAGCTTCCTCATCGGCGGCATCCCCGAAAACCTCGGCCAGGGCGCGCGCTTCACGGACGGAGAATGGTTCATCATCGAGGGCGACGAGTACGACACCGCGTTTTTCGACAAGCGCAGCAAGTTTTTGCATTACCTCCCGGAAGTGGCGATCGTCAACAACCTGGAGTTCGATCACGCCGACATTTTTGAGAATCTCGACGCGGTCAAAAAAACCTTCGCCCATTTCATCCGGATCATTCCCCGCAACGGCCTGCTGCTGGCCAACGGCGACGACCCAAATCTCGCGCCGCTGCTGGACACCGCGCCCTGCCCGGTCAAGCGCTTTGGCCTGGGCGAACCCAACGCCGTGCGCGCCTTCAACCCCGGCCTCGGCCCGACCGCGAGCGAGTTTGAAATTCCCAGCTTCAAATTCCACCTCGATCTGGTCGGCGAATTTAACGTGCGCAACGCGCTGGCGGTGGTCGCCTGCGCCAAACACTGCGGCCTTTCCAACAAGCAGATCCAATCCGCGTTCGCCACGTTCCGCGGGATCAAGCGCCGGCTGGAAGTGCGCGGCATCGTCGGAGGCGTGACGCTGATCGACGATTTCGGGCACCATCCCACGGCGATCCGCGAAACGCTCGCGGCGTTGCGCGTGAAATATCCCACCCAAAAAATCTGGGCCATCTTCGAGCCGCGATCCAACACCACCCGGCGCAAGGTTTTCCAAAACGACCTGGTCAGCGCGTTCAGCCGCGCGGACGTCGTGGTCGTTGCCCAAGTCGCACGCCTGGAGCAGCTCCCCGCGGACGACCGGCTCGATCCGGAAAAACTGATGCGCGACATGCAGGCAGCGGGCCGGATTGCGGTGTATCTGCCGGACGCGGACGCCATCGTCAGCCACGTTGCGCCGCAGGCCCAGGGCGGCGACGTGGTGGTGGTGTTCAGCAATGGCGGGTTTGGCGGAATTCACGAAAAATTGCTGGCCCGCCTGGGCCGAAGGTGACGCACCATCAGCCGCGCAACCGGCACTTTGCAAATCGCGGAGGTTTGGTTATGTTTCCTGCGGATTGCCGGGTGGCGGGCGGCCAATCGGCCGGTTCCTGCGGCCCCATCAAATTGAAATTGAATTGAGCTATGAAATTCGCACAAATCGCAAAACGCATTCTTCTCTTCACGGTCGTGAACATTTTGGTGATGTCCACCATCACCCTAGTGCTGGGCCTCCTCGGCGCGGGCCATTACATCCCCCGCGGCGGACTGGGCGGGCTTGCCGTGTTCTGCCTGGTCTATGGATTCGCCGGCGCGTTCATCTCCCTGCTCCTCTCGCGACTGATGGCGAAATGGTTCATGGGCGTCCAGATCATTCCCGAAACCACGGCGGACCCGGCGCTGCGCGACCTTGTCGCCAGCGTCCACGACCTGGCGCGACAGGCAGGATTGCCGAATCCGGAAGTAGGCATTTACGAATCGGCGGACATCAACGCCTTCGCCACCGGCCCGAGCAAATCGCGGGCGCTGGTGGCCGTCTCCAGCGGCTTGTTGCAGCGGCTCAACCCACGCGAACGCGACGCCGTCCTCGGCCATGAAATCACCCACATCGCCAACGGGGACATGATCACGATGACGCTCGTCCAGGGCGTCATCAACGCCTTCGTGTTGTTCCTCTCGCGGGTGCTGGCATTTGTCGTCAGCCAGGCGCTGCGCTCCCGCAACGAGCGCGACAGTGGCGGCGGTTGGCTGCAGTTTCTGCTGGTAATGGTGTTCCAGATCGTGTTCTCGATCCTGGGTTCGCTGGTGGTGTGCTGGTTCTCGCGGCAGCGCGAGTTTCGCGCCGATGCGGGTGCCGCACGGCTGGCGGGCCGGCAGAACATGATTGACGCTCTGCGCTCGCTGGGCCGGCTGAACGACCCAGCCCTCGCCGCCGCCGAGGCGCAGCATGCCCAATCGTTTCAGGCGTTGAAAATTTCCGGCACGCCCGCGTGGCTGAAAATGTTCGCCACCCATCCGCCGATGGAAGAACGCATCGCGCGGCTGGAATCCGCGGCAATCTGAGTCCGCAAAATGATTTTCAGAAAATGCCGCTCCTGCGGAGATTTTCGCCATCGGGAAAATTTTCTACAAAAATTTCGCTCCTGACGGAGCTTGAACACGAGGAATTTACCGCGAAGACGCGGAGTAAAAATCCCGTTGAGATTTTGCAGCAGCATTTCGGACTGACTCATCTTCCCAAACGTCAGTGGACAATTGTTTGATTCGTTCGCTCGTGATTTTGTCATTCAAGTCTGCCGTTTCGCAGCCCAAAGCACGGGTTCTATCTTCACAATCCCACAAACATTCCTGCGCGTAAGTGCGAACGAAAAATTCTTTATCAACGGCAAACAGTGCTTCCGCAGCGCGGCTGCGTCCATACGAATAACGAAATTCAACAAACACGGATTCCAATTCTGGTATTCGTCCAAGTCCATGCAGATGCTTGAAAGTCTCAATCAAATCACAAAGCCGATAAATTTGATTATCTCCATCCGCAAGTGCCAAAGCCATTTCTTTTCGCAGAAGGGCAACGTCATCCGGTGTGGCGTGGTGTTTCATCAAAGCTTCTGCGAGACGACGAAAATGCCAATCACCATGATTCAACCAGGCACGAGCAAGCGGCAGAACTTGCGCAGAAGGCAATGATGACATTGCTTCTGTGATGCGACGACGAAGCACACCGCGCATTTTTGAATTGTTTGACCAAAAATCCCGCAACCATTCAAACATGGCGGGATTGGCAAGTTTTGCCAATCCAGCAAGCGCAATTTGAGAACGTTCTGGTTCGGCGATGGAAACTTGAGAAAGTAGAAATTCAAAATCATCCGGCTTGACGACGTTGACAATGGCTTTTCGGAGCTTGCTGCACACTCGCGCGTCTTTCCCAACCAACTGAAGCATTTCGGCGACGGACAAACTGTTGTAATCGAAATCTTCCAACGGTTTCAGCGGTTGACTCAAAGAGTCAGCAAATTGGCGCAGTCGAACATTTTGTTTACACCAAGTTTTGCCCGGCTCATCATCGGCAAAGAACCATTCAAGTTCTTCTTTAAGAGATTCGTCGTTGCTAAATCTTTTGCAAAAAACTTCATCAAGATTTGTCCATGCCGCCAAATTTTTCGTTGCAACTAATTCATCAATCGCCCAATTCCACCAATTTCCCCAAGAAATATAATCTCGAAGAATTTCAACGGAGTTTTGATAATTTCGCTTTGCAAGTGAACCAAGAGTGGTGACAGTCAGCGGTGTGTTCCAGCCAGATTGATCTTTGTCGTCGTGGTCATACAAATGGGTTGCGAGCGGTTTCAATTCCATGCCGGTTTCGATAATGAGTGTGGCGTAAAAATTATCTCTGCTTTCAACTTGTCCATCCACGCGCGGGTCTTGTGTGATGCATTCAACCAGCAAAGGCCAAATTTTTTCAGGCTTTTCCTGACGAGCCGCAAGAAAGCCAGCACCGCGCCCGCGTTGAAGTTGGCCCAACAATGAATCTGCGGCGGCGATTTTAATTTCTTCACTCATTTCATCCAAAACGGACACCTCACAAAACGTCCGGGTTCGACTTCCAGCAGTTCGGGGATTTTTTCGGAACATTCCGGCTTCGCCATCGGGCAGCGCGGGGCGAACCGGCAGCCGGGCGGGAAATTGCCGATGCGCGGGACGTTGCCGGGAATGGCCGAGAGGCGGTCGGCGTCGCCGCGCAGTTTCGGCACGGAATTCATCAGCGCGTGGGTGTAGGGATGCAGCGGTCGGCGCAGGAGTTCGCGCGCGGGCGACAGCTCGACAATCTGCCCGGCATACATCACCGCCACGCGGTCGGCCATGTCGCCGACGATGCCGAGGTTGTGCGTGATGAGCAAAATCGCCATGCCGAGCCGCTGCTTGAGGTCGCGCAGCAAATCCAAAATCTGCGCCTGAATGGTCACGTCGAGCGCGGTGGTCGGCTCGTCGGCGACGAGGAGTCTGGGTTCGCTCGCCAGCGCCATGGCGATCATCACGCGCTGTTGCATGCCGCCGGACATCTCGAACGGATAATTTTTCGCGCGCGATTCCGGCGCGGGAATGCCGACGAGTTTCAGCAGCCGGATGACTTCGGCGTCATCCGCCTTTTCCGGCCGGTGCAATTTGAGCATTTCCCGAATCTGCCGGCCGACGCGGAACACGGGATTGAGCGCCGCGCCGGGTTCCTGAAAAACATAGCCAACCACGCCCCCGCGAATTTGTTGCAGTTCGCGCGGGGACATCTGCAAAACATCGCGGCCGTTGAGCAGGATTTCTCCGCCGGCGTAACTTGCCGGCGGCGTCGGCACGAGGCGGGCGATGGATTGCGCGGTGACGCTCTTGCCGCAGCCGCTTTCACCAACGAGGCAGACGGTTTCGCCCGCGCCGACCGTCAACGACACGCCATCCACGGCACGGAGGCGGGCGTCGCCGGAGAGGAAATCCAGCTTGAGATTTTTGATTTCGAGCAGCGGCATGGCGCAACCGGCGAAGCATTGCTGGATTTTGGCGCGGTGGAAATCCGAAACTTCACGCGCCCAAAGAAAAACCCGCGGCGCGGGCCGCGGGCTTGAACAAAGCGAAATTCCTCAAAATTATTTCTTCAACAAATCGCCGACCAAAGCCTTTTCCTCCTTCAACTCCGCCTCGGTCGCGGCGATCCTGGCCTTGCTGAAATCATTCAGCGGCACGCCCTGGACGATTTCCCATTTCTTGCCGTCGCTGCGGATCGGGTAGCTGAAGATCAAACCCTTCTCGATGCCGTAATCGCCGGGCGTGCAGACGCCCACGCTGAACCAGTCGCCGGCCCTGGTCGGCGTGGTGAGATTGCGCACGGTGTCCACGACGGCGTTGGCGGCGCTGGCGGCACTGCTCAGGCCGCGCGCCTTGATGATTGCCGCGCCGCGCTGCTGCACGGTGGCGATGAAATCCTTCTCCAGCCATTCGCGGTGGCCGATGACGTCGGGCACGGGGCGGCCGTTGATTTTCGCGTTGAAGAAGTCGGGATACATCGTCGCGCTGTGATTGCCCCAGATGGCCAGATTGCTGATGGCGGTGACGTCCACGCCGGCCTTTTTGGCGAGTTGCGTCTTCGCGCGGTTTTCATCGAGCATGGTCATGGCGAAAAAGCGGTCGCCGGGAAGGCCGGCGGCGTTGTTCATGGCAATGAGCGAATTCGTGTTGCACGGATTGCCGACGACAAGGATGCGCACGTCGCCCGCCGCGTTTTTGGCGATGGCCTGGCCCTGGCCGGTGAAGATCTTGCCGTTGATGCCGAGCAAATCCTTGCGCTCCATGCCGGCCTTGCGCGGCACCGCGCCGACGAGCAGCGCCCAGTTCACGCCCTTGAAACCTTCGTCGAGGCTCGAGGTCGGCACGACGCCTTTGAGCAGCGGAAACGCGCAGTCCTCGAGCTCCATGCAGACGCCGCCGAGCGCGGTCATCGCCTTTTCGTCGGGGATTTCGATGAGGTGCAGGATGACGGGCTGGTTCGGGCCGAACATCGCGCCCGAGGCGATGCGGAACAGGAGAGAATAACCGATCTGGCCGGCGGCGCCGGTGATCGCGACGCGGATGGGTGATGTGTTCATAAATTAAAACGAAGCGAAGTATGTCCGACCGTTTTGCGGTGCGCAAGAACGGAGCACAGGGTTGTCGTGTGGTTTTTCAAACCGGAGAAGTCATTGGGGGGCGCTTCGTGAAGCGGAGCGCGGGGTGGGGTGGCCGTTTTGGTGGGTTTATGGGGGCGGATGAATTTAATGCCGTGCGATTTCAAGCCTTTCTCCCGCTCCTCGTCATGTTTGCGCTGGTCAGGAAAACCCTGCCGGCCGCCGTCCAGTTCGATGTCTAGCTCCGCCTCCTTGCCAAAGAAATCGAGATGGCATTTTCCAACGGGAGAAGATTTCCGCAATCGTGCTTTTGGTTTTGTGAATGCTGGCTGGCGAACCCCGCCGCAGGTTATTCGCGGATGCCCGACTTGGGCAGGTTGACGACGTGTTTGGCGATGAAACGGGATTGGTCCATGTGTTCAGCGAAGGACGGAAAGCTCACGCCGCGACGACTTCTATCCGCGGAGCGAAGCCGAGTTTGTGAAGCAGTTCCTCGCAATCCTCCCACGCGAGGCCAAACGCACGCACGTCCGCCACACCGAGCCGGGCAATGACGGATGAAAGCGTCTGGGCATCGCGCTCGGCGAGTTCGTCGTCCAGGAGCGCGCTCTCCGACCAATCCACCAACTGCGCCAGGGTGATCTCGTGGTGAAGATACGCGACAATTTTGTCGGCGACGGTTTTCTTCGTGATCGTCATGGCTGCAGTTTATACTTTCTGGTGGCCTTTATTCACCGGGAATTCCTCCTGTGTCTCGACCAATTATCCTGGTAGTCGTAAATCTCCTGCCAAAAGCGGACCGTGGTTTCATTCGCGTCAACGTCTTTCAAATAACGCGCCAGCCAGCCCAGCTTGCCCGGCACGTCGAGACAGTAGCGCCGCCCGCCGTCGGGCAACTCGTCCCATTGGCCGAACTTCCTTTCGTTTTGCGACCGCGTGCTCGCGAGATGGCGTCCTTCATCCTGGCGACGATGTTCGCGGATGCCGGACTTGGGCAGGTTGGCAACGTGCTTGGCGATGAAACGTGACTGGTCCATGAGTAATTATTGTTGCCGCGAATTACGCGGATTTTCGCTGATGTAAAAATTGAAATTCATTGGAAAGTTAAGTGTTGCAGAAAACGCCTGCAAAACCACGTTAAATTAGTCAAGCAGCGGCAGGCGGCAATGTGAGCTCTCCCTGGTCGGGATTCTCCAATTTTCCAGGCACAAATCCGTCCTTCAATAATAGAACACGGACAGAAGTAGCATTAGCTTGCCGCAGACGAGCCACAATTTTCGACAAGGTGTTTGCGTCCTCAGTCAAAATGACCGGGATTTTTTCTTCCTCAGCCTGAGCTATAATTTTTAGATCATTGATGATGATCTTCCTGGTATCGTGTTCAGCCGGCTGAGCAGTGCCGGCTTGCAACGAACGGAGCAACGCCGCCGCACGAATTGCATGAGGCAGATTGTATGGCTGAATGCGAAAATACTGGAGCTGCAAGTCACTGACTGGCTGTTTGACTTCAAATTCTCCTGCCGCGATTACAGAAATCCACATGGGAATTCGCTGGGCGTGACAGTGACGAAAATAATCCACAGCAATCGCGTGACGCGGACGGCTGGGGTCGGCAAACGAAATCAAAAAACTTGTATCGAGTGAAACCTGAATCATGACCTAAGTATTCCCTCGCAACGATTCCACCCAACCAGCAGCAGATTGGACTTCCTTCCAAGCTTCGCGCCCTTTTTGCCAGAGAGAAGCCAATGACTGCTCATCAACTTCTGCAGTCTGCGGCGAAAACTCCAAAAGCCGCAACTTGCGCAGTTCTTTTGTCCGCAAGTGCTGCTCGCCCTGCACTCGTAAGGTCACATTTTTGTATGCGTGATTCTCTTTTTCTGCTGCCAATTGTTGTTCCGTTGCATCCACACAAACGGTCTCACCGGTGTCTGTCAAAATGAGGTGCACATTCGGCGACTTGCCGCCGAGATCAATGACTTTTCCCGTCAGGTATTTTTCAACACTCACCCAAGAGTTCTCGCCCGCATGTTGAAATTGAGTCGTGTTTGAAATTCGAATCGCCCCGTGAGTCAATCCACCGGGAACAGAATAAAAGCGGTTTGGTGAGCGGCGTGCTCGTGATTGCCAGCGCTCAATAACTTTAGCTCGGGTTGGTTGGATGGAATCCAAATCGCCGGTTTGCGCCAGTTTCGCTAGGTCTGCTTGCGTGTCGCCAGCTAGAAGCTGAGCAACCAAAGCTACAATTCTTACCGATCCTTCTTTGATTAGAACCCGTGAGTCAGCGAGGCTTGCCCCCGGCAAATCGCCTTTAATCAGTTCTTCAACTTCCGCAAGAAAGCCGCGCAACGTGGGCAGATCAATATTACTCAGCGTCAACGGTTGGCCGCCTATTACATCATTAAGTGAAAACTCAAGCTCTGTAAGTTGATCTGACATTTCCTGCTAAAATTAATTTCGTCTTTACCAGACTACTACTCAAGCTGATTTCTGCAAGGCAATCACTTCACGGCGCGACCTTGAGCCGTTCCGTTTCCTCAACTTTGCCGCCCAGCAGGAAGCCGTGTTCCTTGTAGGAGCGCAGCATGAAATGCGTGGCCGTGGAGAGCACGCCCTCGAGGGTGGAGAGTTTTTCCGAGACGAACGCCGCGACCTTTTGCAGGCTCGCGCCGTTGACGAACACCAGCAGGTCATAGCCGCCGGACATGAGATAGCAGGATTCCACCTCGTCGAACTTGCTGATGCGCTCGGCCAGACGGTTGAAGCCGCCGCCGCGCTCGGGCGTGATGCGCACCTCGATGACGGCGCGCACGCGCTCGGCGTCCTCCAGCTCCAGGTTCAGCACCGGGCGGAAGCCCAGCAGCACTTGCTGCGCCTTCAGGTCGTCGAGCTGGCGGTTAATTTCGGTCTCGGACAAGTGGAGCACCTGCGCCATCTGCGCGGTCGTCAGGCTGGCGCCTTCAAGCAGGAGTTTTAACACCGGATTCATCAGGGCTTTGAGTTTCGCAAAACTCCGCCGCAAATCCAGCCCAATTCTGGCGCGGGCGCAGCGGAAATTTCCGTGTATCCACCGCCCCCGGTCTGTGGCATGTTGAGCCGGTTGAATTTGAACTGAGTTGAAAGCACTGATCGAAAACCGCAACGCGAGGACGGAAAAAGTTTTCCTCGTCGGCGTCGAATTGAAATCCGGCCTCGCCTCGGCCACCCGCGAATCGCTCGAGGAACTCGCCGAACTGGCCACCACCGCGGGCGGCGCGGTCATCGGCGAAGGCGTGCAAAAAATGGAATCGCTCAACCCCGCGACCTTCATCGGCAAGGGCAAGGCGGAGGAATTCGCGGCTTACTGCAAGCAGCACGACATTGACACGGTCATCTTCGACGACGAACTTTCGCCCGCGCAAAGCCGCAACCTCGAAAAAGTTTTCAACTGCAAAATCCTGGATCGCACGGCGCTCATCCTCGACATCTTCGCCCAACGCGCCCGGACCCGCGAGGGCAAGATGCAGATCGAACTGGCGCAGTTGCAGCATTTGCTGCCACGCCTGACGCGCTTCTGGGGGCACTTGTCGCGGCAATCGGGCGGCATCGGGATGCGCGGCGGCGAAGGCGAATCCCAGCTCGAAGCCGACCGCCGCAAAGTCCAGGAGCGGATTGACAAGATCGAGAGCGAGCTCGACGCCGTCCGCCGCCAGCGCTCCACGCAGCGCCAGGCGCGGCAGCGGCAGAACTGGCCGATCGCCTCCATCGTCGGCTACACCAACGCCGGCAAATCCACGCTGCTCAACAAGCTCACCGGCGCGGACGTTCTGGCGAAGGACATTTTGTTCGCCACGCTCGATCCGACCACGCGGCGCTTGCGCCTGCCGACGAACCAGAATGTTCTGCTGACGGACACGGTGGGGTTCATCCGCAAACTGCCGCACGGGCTCGTCGAGGCGTTCAAGGCCACGCTGGAAGAAGTGGTGCGCGCGGATTTGCTGCTGCACGTGGTGGACGCCAGCCATCCGCTGGCCGACGAGCAGATTCAGTCTGTGGATGCGGTGCTCAAGGAAATTGGCGCGGACGGCAAGCCGACGCTGATGGTGTTCAACAAAATCGACCGGCTCAACGGCGGCGGCGAAGCGCTGGCGCGCTTTCTGGAAAAGCATCCGCACGGCGTGCCCATTTCCGCGACGACCGGCGAAGGCATTCCTGCGCTGCTCTCGGAACTCAGCACGCAGTTGCGGCCCACGCGCGAACTGGTGCAGCTCGCCGTGCCGCATGAGCAGGCCGGGATCATCGCGCGGCTGCACGAGGTTGGACAAGTGGTGGAACGGCGCTACTACGGCAAGACCGCGCGGCTCAAGGCGCGCATCCCGCCGCATTTCCACCACGAGTTCGCGCAGTTTATTGTCGAGCGATCATAATCGCGCTTCATTTTTTCGCTCGCGCCAACAAAATCCTGCAAGACGGAACCGACCCTGCGCTGTCAAAGCTGGCAATCGAATTTGATTGAGCAACCCGGTCACCACTTCCCCCCGCCCGCGCCTGCTGCTCCGGCTCCTTGGCCGCGTCGTTTGGATGCAGGGATTGCTGGCGCTGCTCTTGTTCCCGCCCGCCGGCACGTTCAGATACTGGCAGGGCTGGGGTTTTTGGAGCGTGAGTTTTTTGTTTCCGCTTTTACTGGCAATCCTGTTTTACAAACGCGATCCGCAATTGCTCGAACGCCGGCTGCTCAGAAAAGAAACAGTCCCGGAACAGAAACGCCTCATTCATCTCGGCAAGTTCCTTTCCTTGCCGGCCTACCTGCTGCCCGGTTTCGATCAGCGGCTCGGCTGGTCACGCAAATGGACCGGGCCGGTGCCGGGGTGGCTGACGCTGCTCGCGCTGTTGGGAATCCTGGGAACCTACATTTTATTGCTCTGGGTCATGAACACCAACCGCTTCGCGGCGAGTGTCATTCAAGTCGAAGCCGGCCAGCGCGTCATCACGGATGGCCCGTACCGGCTGGTACGGCACCCGATGTATTTGGGGTTCGTCGCGGCGTGGCTGCTCACGCCGCTGGCGCTGGGTTCGTTCGTGACCACGCCGGCGTTTCTGCCGCTCATTCCGCTGCTGATCTTCCGCCTGCTCAATGAGGAAAAAATTCTCCGGCGCGAGTTGGCCAGCTATCCTGAATATTGCGCGCGGACCCGTCATCGCCTGATCCCGTTCGTTTGGTAAAATGAACGGGCGAGTCCGTGCGTCTCAAGGCGCGCATCCCGCGAATACCCACCACGAGTTCGCTGAATTTATCGTGGAATGAAAGCGTGCTCGGGCTGCCGGCCGCAAATCCAGGTTTCTTCCGCGCGCCATTTGTGGCTCAATGTCCGCCGTGAGTGAGCCTGTCCCGATCCGGACCGCCTGGCAGCCGCTGACGCCGCCCGGCGTGGCGGCGTTTGCCGGCGCGTCGCTGCGACGGCTGGCGCTGGCGCAGTTTGTCTTCGCCGTGCTTGCCGCAGCCGTCGTCGTCTGGTTCCTTCAAACCGCGTGGTTGCCCACCCTCCGCGAGGCCATTGGCCAGCTCCCGGCGCAGGGCGCAATCCGCGGCGGCGTGCTGGACTGGCCCGGCACCTCTCCGCATCTGCTCGCGGCGGGGAGGTTCCTCGCGTTCAGCGTGGACGTGGAGCACACCGGCGACCTGCGTTCGCCGGCGCAGATCGAACTGGAGTTTGGCCGCGCGACACTGCGGATTTATTCCCTCTTCGGCTATACGGAACTCGGCTATCCTGCGGACGGGAACTTCGCCTTCAACCAGCCGGAACTGGAGCCGTGGTGGGGGGCGTGGACGCCGCCGATTTTGTGGCTCGCGTTTGGCGCCGTGCTGGCGGGGCTGCCGGCCGCCTGGAGCGTGCTGGCGACGCTTTATTTCCTGCCCGCGTGGCTGACGGCATATTTCGCGAACCGTGACCTGAGCCTGGCGGGCGCGTGGAAGCTGGCGGGCGCGGCGCAGTTGCCGGGCGCGCTGCTGCTGACCACGGCGATATTCTGCTACGGATTTGGAGGGCTCGATCTGGTAAAACTGCTGGCCGCCTTTGGCGCCCACTGGTTGTGCAGTTGGATTTTTTTGGCGGCGGCCGTGGTGGCCCGACCGAAACTCAGTTCCACCGCCGGCGTGCGGGAAAATCCCTTTGCCCATCCCGCGCCGGTGGAGCCAACCCCGGTGGAAAAGACCGAAACCAATCTGTCGCCGGATTAAGTTATCTGCGAATCAAATTAAATATCCGCAAACAAGAATCCCTCATGCGTCCGATGCCGGTTTCAAAATTATGCCAAGGCCACGGCCAGCCCACTTGCCCAAACGAGCCACCACCCCATGACTCTGCGGCCACCACCCAACTGTTTCAAATCCGCAGTGGGTTGTCAGATCCCGCAAACCGCGCGGAGTGAAATCGCGGATATGACCGGAAGGCCGAAAGGGCTCGAGTTTGTACTGCAGCGCTCGAGGCCAAAAGCCGTATGTTGTCTTCTCAGTGCCGAGTTCCGAACCGAGAGGCTGGCCGCCGAACAGGAAAAACAAGCGGTTAACCCACGCTGATAGGTTTGGCACGCTGATCACACACAACCCATCCGGAGCAATCACGCGGCGGAATTCCCGAATTAGTTTTTCGGTTTCAAAGATATGCTCCAGAACCTGGTTGCAACTGACGAAATCAAAACTGCGATCTCCCAAGGGCAAGGCTTGTCCGTCCAGGTTCTGTTGGATGAATTTGAAGTCGGAACAAATTTCACTGAAATGGTTGGCGGGGCTCTGCACGATGTCAATGCCACTGGCCTGAACTTCTTTGACCCCGTCCTGCTGGCGTAACTTGGCTGCAAAATCCCGGAGAAACAAGCCCTTGCCGCACCCCACATCCAACATGCGCAGGGGGCGCTGTTGGTACGCCCCCGCCCAGCGGCGCACGGCCCGCTGGCCGGTGAGGGAGGCCAGGTGATACTCGCCTGCGGAATAAACTTTGTCAGTTTCGTGCAGTTTCGGATAAAATTTTTCGGCGTGATTCATGTCACTGATTCAAACTCAGTGTCTGCAAACCCACCAAGCACAAGCAAGCGCAAAGCGGAGTTTGCGGTAAGGCGGCTTTAGCCAAAGCCATTCAGGCAAAGTCCGGCGAACGCAGCCCGTGAACACAAAGGCGATGCCCTCAAAGCATCACCTTCGTGGCGTTTCGAGCATGTGAGCGCGGGGAAGTTCACCGTTTCAGCGCCGGACGATGGCTGCTAAAAACCTGCATTCCAACCAGGCAAAAGAAAGAGTAGATCAACAAAAGAGCTGGCGCTTGCGGCTCCGGGACGGCCGTGACGTTCAGAGTAATTCCGCCTACGTAATCCAATTGGCCATCGGCACCGGTTGAGAATTGCCCCGTCAAATCCAAGCCATAAACCGAAGGAGTCGCCCAATAAAAATCCGTTAGAGTGACCAGTTCATTCCCGGAAACAAAACTCAGAGTGCCTGCTCCGGGAAGATTGCCATTGGGTGGAAAGGCTTGAGGTGTAACGGCCGCACCGTCCGCAGCAAAAATGTGTGGTTGTTGGGCACTCGTCAACATCGGTCCGAATGCCGAAATGGATGGGTATTGCGAGCCGTTGAAGAAAAGGTTGATTCCAAAATTTGGATTATCAATGCCGGGAGCGCTGAGAATTCTAAATGAATGCACCCCAAGTGAAAGACTAATGTTGGGTTGTGCAGCAGTATCAGTGGGGCCGTTTAGAAATGCGCCGCCGGAGGCGCCGTTCTGAATCCAATTGATGAAGTTGCCGTTAGGCCGCGTGTCTGTAACATCCGGTTGTCCGGCAAAACTACCGGTTGCATCAGCACCGAAAGCGACCATGTCAGTTAAATTAACCTGAGCCGAAGCGGTGGCGAGTGACAGTATTGATGCGGCGGGGATTACGAGGCTGCGTGCGAGTTTAGAGGTCATATTAGTATCCTTGTTTGTTTGATTTGATTGTTTCCTAAGTCGTCCCCGATTGTCTCCATGCCTTGGTATGAACATGCCCATTATCTATAGGTAACTATGCCCGATGTCAAGGCGTGCCTAATGAATCCACATTCAATTTTTGTCGGGTCTAATACGGAATGACAAACCGGGGCGCCTCCTGGATGAACCATTTCCGGCTGGAATGAAACGCTTTCCGGAACCGCCCCCGCCCGGGCCGGGGCGGCGTGCGCCGGTTTAGCGCTCCAGCGTCACGCTCATCAAGCCGATGACCACTTCATTGGCCAGGGCGCGGACGGTGAGCGATTGCAAATCCCTGGCCGAGTCGAGCGGGAGTTCCAGCACCGTCGCCGCGCCGCCGGGAATTTTTCTACCCCGGCCCCGGAACGAATTCATTTCGAGCAAACGCACCCGGCCGGTTTTCAAATCCACGCGCGGCGGCAGGGGCTCCGGGCGCGCGAAGGCAAAATCGTCAATGAAATAATCCTGGTCAATCGGCCACCAGCTCGTCGGATTGTGCAAGGCCAGCCGCGTCGGCGGGCCGGCGGCGTAGGTGACCAGGACTTCGCCGTTGTCGAACCGGCTTTGCATCGCCGAAGTCGAGCCGGCCATCAGCAGAAAGACGCGGGCCGCTTTGCCGACAAGCGGCACGGCCAGTTCGCGCGGATAGTTATCCCATTGCGAAACGAACGCGATGTTATTTACGTCCGCCACGCCGGGCGTGGCGAGCGGCACGCCGTTAGGCAGCCGGATCTGGCCGCCGGCCTGGGCTGCTGCGGCGCGCAGGCCGGAATCATCCACGTCGAAGGTTTCCTGCGGATGACACCAACTGCCGATCCCCTGCACCGGCGTCGCCAGCGAGGCGAACGGCGAGCGCGGCGCGCGATAATCGTTGCGAAAGATCCGCGTGACGCGGTCGTTAAACAGTGTGCCCAGCGGGATGGTTTCCAGGTGGCCACCGACCGGCCGCCGCCAGTCCAGCGGCGCAGCGTTGGGGTGCGGCGGGAGAATTTCAAACGTCACCGGCCGCCACCACTGGAAACTTTCCTGCTCGACGCGTGCAAAAATCGTGCGATGCCCGGGCCGCCCCGTGGCCAGGCCCCGCAGCGAGCCGCCGTCCAGCCTGGCCGCGCTCAAGGCGCCTTGCGGATCGGCGAGTGCCACCGGCTTCGCGTCCAAGTCGTGCCGCAGTTCGGAATTTTGCGGTACGGAAAATTCCGCGCCAGCCGGCGCAAAAGTTTTTCCGCTCCATTCGACCACGACCTGCTGTTCCGTCGCCGGGGTGACAGTGATTTCAAGACGCGGTGTGCCAACGGAATCCTCGAGCACGCGCCACGGAACCGGCTGGCCGTTCACCGTGAGCGAAGCCACCGCGTCCTGTCGCGCCGGAATTTGCAGCCGCAGTTTCAACGGCCGGCCAAACCGGGATTCGAGCGAATAGGTTTCGCGCGCGGCGTGCCGCTGATAGGCGAATTTGAAATCGGGATGGCGGAGGCTGGCGCGGTTCCACTCCGCCGGAAAACCGGGAGCGATTTTGATTTCGCCCGCGAGCAAATCGGGTTGCACGCCGAACAAGCCTTCGACCAGAGACCGTGACATCGCCCCCACGCCATCGGCAAAATCGCGCTGTGACTCGCGCCGGTTCGCGTCGAAGAACGTACACATGCCGACGTTGCCCGGACAAAGGCCGAGAAACATGCTGTCCAGCACCGCGCCCTTGAAGAGTGGGAACGCGCCATCAGCCCGGCCGGCCTGCCAATACGCCAGCGCGGTGTGCATCGTCTCGGCCAGCACCACGTTGTTGAGCGACCAGGTGTAAGGCATCCAACTCGTGGTCGGCAGGGTGAAGCAGCCGTCCGGCACTCCCGGGCCGAGCAGCGGGATGTGCGCGAGTTGCGTGTCCACAAAACGCGACATCTGCCAGGCTTCCAGCGCCGTCGGCACTTCGGAATCCACCGTGTGGTAGAATGTCCACAGCGCGGCGTTCGGATGCACCAGTTGCAGACCGAGCCAATCCTTCCATTCGCCAAACCAGCCGCGGTCCGCAAGCCAGAGATTTTCCTTCAGGCCGCGCGCAATCAAGTCCGCCTCGCGTTCGTACGGCGCGGCATCCTTCCCGAGCAGCCGGGCGACGCGAGCGGCCAGGCGGTTGTGGTAAAGATTGTAGGCTGAGGAGTGGGCCGCGCCGCCGCCGTTGTAAGCCAGATCATCGCTCGCCCAGATGCAGCAATACGCCTCGTAGAGCGGCAGTTTCTCCGCGCCGAACTCGCGGCGGAACAGCCGTCGTTCCCACGCCAGATGCCGTTCAATGACCGGCCACATTTTCCGCGCATACTCCAGGTCGCCGGTCCAGAGCAGATGCCGGAAGAAAACATCCACGGCGACCAGATTCATGTCATAATGGGATTTCGTCAGGTCGCCGTTCGAGTGCAGTGCGGTTTCGTTGCGCGCGAGATGGGCGGATGCCTCCGGTGCGGGCAGCGCAGCGGGAATTGGTTCCGTGTTTTGCCCGTTGGCAAAGCCGGCGAAATGCTCCGCCGTGCGCTCGTGCCAGCCCAGCTCGTCGCCGGCGTAGGGACCGCGCCAGCCCAGCAGCCGCTGGCGCCAGGCGACCGCTCCGTGCATGAACGACTCTTGGGCCTCGTCCCAAACCGCGTCTGCCGCGACGTTCAGCGCGGCGGCGGCGGCATTAATGAACGGATCGGGCGTCTCAACCATCACGCGTCCGGCCAGGACGCGGCGTGCCTCCTCGGCATCGGCAAAAATCGTTTCCAGGTTCGCAAGCGTTTCGTCACTCCGACCGTCGCTGATTGGATGCAACACCAGGAAAAGCGGCTTTTCAGAATCAAGGGCCGCCGTGCCGACGAGCACGGGCAGCGCGATCTTGCCGCCGGCGGAAGCCAGCAAAGCGGCGGCATCCGGCCAATGGTTGGCATCCGCCACGGCCAACCTGGCCCCGGGTGACGCGACGCCACGAATGGTCGCGGATTTGCCCCGCAGGAAAAACGTGTTGGTCGCAATCGTGAAGACATCGCCGCGACATTGATCCGGGCGCAGTTGGAAGAATTTCGCGACCGGCTCGGTTTCGCAGCCGATGTCGCCGTTGCGCCGGCCCTTCATCCCATTTGCGCCGCCGAACGCCCAGACCAGTTGGACGGCCGGACCAGCCGCGCTGAGTTCGGCGCGGAGAACGAGGCCGTCCATCGCGCGCAGCGGCAGGGCGGTCAGCCGCAACTCGCCGCTGCCCGCCAGCAGCGCATCCTTGATTTCATAAACCATCGAGCCAGGGCGGTAGCGCGCCACGATTTGGTCGGCGTCATTCAGCCACTTCGCCCCGGCACGCGTCTTGATTCCAAATCGGAGGTTCCCGCCGCGCCCGGGCAGGTAGAGCGAAAACTCCGGTTTGTCGCCGGCGTCCACGCGGAACGGACGGCTGGCGCTGTAGAGCGGGCGGTTGAAAAACTCCGCGCCGTTCGTGATCACAAAGTCCGTGCCGACCGGCGTGTAACGCAGCGGGCGCTCCGCGGCGGCGCTCGAAAAAACCGGAGCCGCGGCCCAGGCCGCCAGCACGAAGCAGCCCAACCCGACTCCCGCGGCGATTTTGCCGCCGGCTTTGCGGACGAAGCAATTCCTAGTCATCGAGAATGAGAATGAGGTTTGATAGGGCCAAAATTTGAATCGCGCAATCCCGAACTGACCGCGGCCGGGCCTGGGCTGCGGTTTTTCCCGGGAAGTTTGCCATTATTGAGACTAAAAGCCGAGATCATTCAGAATTACGCGTCGGCGACTTCCGGTTTATCCCTTTACGCGCGGCGCTGGCGCTGGCAAAAAGACGGAGTCATTTTATGCGAACTTTTTTTTGCCTCGTGAGCCTGGTGGTGCTGTCGGGAAAAATTTCCTTTGCCGAGCCGGCTGCTGCCGGCGCAAAGGGCACCGCGCCCTCGCTCTGGCCGGGCCGGCAGCCGGACGGCTCGGTGCTGCTGCCGAACCAGTGGTCACTCCTGCCGGCGGGGCAGCAAATCACGCTCGGCGATTTCCCCGTGAACCTGGCGGTGCATCCGGGCGGGAAATTCGTCGCCGCGCTGCACGCCGGTTACAGCCGGCATGAAATCGTGATCGTGGACCTGCGCTCGGCGCAGATCGTGTCGCGCACACCGGTCAACGAGGCGTTTTACGGCCTGGAATTTTCCGCGAACGGCCGCCGGCTCTTTTGCAGCGGCGCGGGCGACGAGGTGGTTCACGCTTTTGATTTCCAGGCCGGCCAGCTCGCCGGACATCGCGAAATTAAAATTCACGACCGCAAACAGCGTGGCGTGCCGTGCGGCCTGGCGCTGGACGCCAAAGCGAGCCGCTTGTTTGTCGCCAATGTCTGGGGCCAGCGCGTCTCCGTCGTGGAGCTCGCTTCTAAAGCGCACGCCACGGACATTGCGCTGGCCGCCGAAACCGCGCCGCTGGACGAGGATTCGTCCAAGCCGGCGCCCGACGCCGACACGCGGGCGGCCGACAAACGCGCCCGGGCCGCGCGGGTGCCGACGCGGCCCGACGACCCGTTTCCGTACGCCTGCCGGCTCGATGAAAAACAAAACCGCCTTTACGTCAGCCTCTGGGCGCAGGCGGCGGTGGCGGTGTTGGATTTGAATTCCAACCGCGTCGTCGCCCGCTGGCCGACCGAAGATCATCCGTGTGAAATGACGCTCGCGCGCTCGGGAAAGTTTTTGTTCGTCGCCAACGCGAACCGCAACACCGTCACCGTGCTCGACACGCAAACCGGCACGGCGGTGGAAACGATCTGGGCCGCGTTTTTTCCGCAGTCGCCGCCGGGTGCGACACCCAACAGCCTCGCGCTTTCGCCGGACGAGCGCACGCTCTTCGTCGCCAACGCGAACGTCAACGCCGTGGCGGTGTTCGACGTGAGCGCGCCCGGCCACAGCCGGTCGCTGGGCTTCATTCCAGTCGGCTGGTACCCGACCTCGGTGCGCGTGACACCGGACGGCAAAGCGCTTTTGGTCGCCAACGGCAAGGGCGTCGCGCCGCAAGCCAACCCGCTCGGTCCCCAGCCCGGTGTGCGCGAGGACACGAATCCCACGACGCAATACATCGGCCGGCTGCTCCACGGCACGTTGAGCGTGATCCCGCTGCCAGCCGCAAATAAATTCGAGGATCAAATGGCCGTCTGGACCGCGGAGGCGTACCGCTGCACGCCGCTCAAAGCCGACGCCGGCGTCACGCGGCCCCCCCCGGCGGAAAATCCCGTGCCGGCGCGGCCCGGCATGCCGGGGCCGATCCAGTATTGCATTTACCTCATCAAGGAAAACCGCACCTACGACCAAGTCTTCGGCGACATGCCGCAGGGCAACGGCGATCCGTCGCTGTGCCTGTTTCCGGCGCGCGTCACGCCGAACCACCATCTGCTGGCGCAGGAGTTTGTGCTGCTCGACAATTTTTACGCGGAGGCGGAAGTCAGCGCCGGCGGCCACGAATGGAGCATGGGCGCCTATGCCACGGATTACGTGGAGAAATCGTGGCGGCTGAATTACGGCCACGGCAAGAACGGCAAAATCCCTTATCCGAGCGAGGGCAATTTTCCGGTGGCGTTTCCCGCCGGCGGCTATTTATGGGACCGCGCAAAAGAGGCGGGCGTCAGCTACCGCAGCTACGGTGAGTTCGTCACCGACGGAAAAACCAAGGCGAAGAACTTGATCGGCCATTTCGACGCGCAGTTTCGTGGCTTCGATCTGAAATACAGCGACCTCAAGCGCGCCGACCGGTTCATCGCCGAGTTGAAGCGCTTCGAAACCAACGGCGAAATGCCGCGCCTGCAAATCGTGCGCCTGCCCAACGACCACACCCACGGCTCGTCGCGCGGCTTTCCCACGCCGACGGCTTACCTCGCCGAAAACGATCTTGCGCTGGGCCGGGTGGTCGAGGCGGTGAGCCGCTCAAAGTTCTGGCCGCACACGGCCATTTTCGTGGTGGAGGACGACGCGCAGAACGGTTCGGATCACGTGGACGCGCACCGCACCGTGGCGCTGGTGATCAGCCCGTTCACCAAACGGCATTTCGTGGATTCGACGCTCTATTCGACCACCAGCATGTTGCGGACGATGGAACTGATCCTGGGCCTCCAACCGATGTCGCAGTTCGACGCCGCTGCGATGCCGATGTTCAACTCATTCCAGCGCGTGCCGGAGTTGCGGCCGTTCCACGCGCTGGCCGCGAGTGGAAATCTGGCGGAAACCAATTCCGCCGTCGCCTGGGGCGCGAACTTGAAAATGGATTTTTCCAAGGAGGACGCGGCGGACGACCTGCTCCTGAACGAGGCGGTCTGGCGTTCCGTGCGCGGCGCGAACCAGGCCATGCCCGCGCCGGTGCGGGCGGCGTTTGTGCGCACGCGCCCGGCGGAAGACAACGATTGAAGCGGGCCGGATCATGCGCAGGAGTGTTCCACGCAGCCGCAGGCCGGTGCGACTCGCCCGCAGGCGATGGCAGATCATCCGCAGGAGTCTGCCACCCACCGGCAAGTTGGCGTAACCCGACTGCAAAACGTGGCGGATCGTCCGCAGGACCGTGCAATCCGTCCGCAGGCGCCGGCGGATCGCTCACAAGTTGGTGCCGGCCAGCCGCAGATTCCGGTAAACCGCCCGCAGATTGGTGCGGATGGCTTGCAGCCGCGTGCGGATCGTCCGCAGCCAGGTGCGGGACGCCCGCAGGCGAGCGCGGCCCGGCGACATTCCTGTGCCGAACCCGCTCAAAACAAGCAATTTAGCCGGTTTGGGCCGGTTTTCTCCTGTTTTCCTCCAGACGGATGGAAACGGACCGGATGGATTTGCCCCACTTGCCACGCTGGCCTCGCTCCTCGCCAATAAAAGTTGCATCTTGGCCAAGCGGCGTTTAGCAACCGACCGCCCACCGGCTATGCTTGGCCGCGAAAGCTGGACCAAAACCACAACAACGAAAGGAGCATGCTATGGAATACCGAGACATCCGCCGATACGACGCCTTCAAGCGCGTCGAAACCTTTGGGGAAGATCACGCCGCCGATTTCGCCCCCGACAGCGTGGCCGCGAAGAAGTTCGCCGCGCTTTCCCAGATCATCACCCAGCTCGACACCGCCGCCGCCGGGCAGAAACCGGGCCGGCCCAGCAAAGCCACCCTGCTCGACGCCATCCGGCTGGACTTGCACAACCTCACCCGCACCGCCGGGGTCATTGACCAGGAGGAACCCGGCTTTGCGAACCTGTTCCCGCCGCCCGCGAACACGAACGAACGCGCGCTGCTGGCCGCCGCCGACAAAATCCTGGCCCAACTGGCCGTGAACCCCGCCGATGACGCGGCCGCCCAGGCGGCGAAAGCCGCGCTCGCGGCGAAATTCCAGGCGCACGAAATGAGCGCCAATTTTGTGGCCAATCTCCAGGCCGACTGCCAAGCCATCGCCGACACGAACAAGCAGCGCGAGAAGGACCGCGAAGGCGGCGTGGGCAACACCGCGCTCATCAGCCAGTTGATTGCCGAGGGAATGAAAACCCTCGCCGCGCTGGACGCCATCATGCACAACAAATACGGCAGCGCGCCGGACAAAATGGCGGCATGGCAGACCGCCAGCCACATCGAACGCAGCGCCCAGCGCAGCCAACCGCCGCCCGCGCCGCCCGCCCCACCGGCGAAGACTCCGTAAAAATGGGCGCATGGATTTCGGCTTGGCGCCTGGGAAGTCAGTTCAACGTTCCCCCTCATCCTGGCCTTCTCCCGCCGGGAGAAGGAACCGCCGATGGCCGCCGGGTTGTCATCCGCTGGGCCTCCGCAGTCTCCCGCGTCCGTTTTGCCAAAGCGACGGGGAACGATTCTCCCTCTCCCAGCGGGAGAGGGCCGGGGTGAGGGAGGAGGCCAACGTCCGCCTGATTCGCCGCCCCGGCGGTGAATGAGTTTCTCCAAAAAAGTCTTGATTTTTCCCGTCCGCCTGCGATAAACGGCGAAACCAATCTTTTTCCAATGAGGCCATTATGAAAATGAACACGACTTCCAAGACGAACCGGACGACCACCGCGCTCCCTTCGCGAATGGTAAGGACGCGTTCCACCGCGTCCCTAACATCTCTCTCCCGACGATTGAAAAATGGGACGCGGTGGAACGCGTCCCTACCGTGCCTGGTACTGCTGCTGGCGGCGGGGGCGGCGCGGGCGGTGGATTACCACGTTGCGACCGCCCAGCAGTTGCAAAACGCGCTGACGCTGGCCGCCGCCAGCAGCACGAACAACAACATTTATGTGACCAACGGCTACTACACCGGCAACTTCAATTTCAACAGCGCCAACGTCAACAGTCTGACGATCCTGAACGAAACCAACGTCGCCAGCTCGCAAATCGTCATTGACAGCGGCGGCACGGGCAGTTCCATGAACATCATCGGTTCCGCCAGCTCCAACATTACGGTGCAGGGGATGACCTTTTTGCGCAACTGCGGCAGCATCAGCCTGGCGGGTCTGCGGATTGCCGGCGGCAACACCGCAATTTTGGTGAACGGTTGCTCATTTCTCTCGCCGACCAACTCCAGCGGAATTGGATTGATGATTGTTTCCGGGATTAGCTCAACTGTGACCAACTGCAATGTGGCGGGTTCAACAACTGGCGGCGTTGGACTCGGCATTTCCATATCCGGAATCTCAAATGCTATAGTGCAGAACTGCACGATAACTACAAACAAGAACACTCTTAGTTATTCTCAATCTGGTGGTGGACTTTCCGTTTCGGGTGCTACTAATGTCGCTGTCACAAGCTGCATCTTGGCTGGAAATCTGGCTAACAATGGTTATGGTTGCGGAGCCTACTGCTCTGGCACAACCATAGCATTTATCGGCAACACCTTCATCGGTAATGGATCCTCACTTGCCTACGGTGGAGGTGGCGCATTTTGCAGTGGCAACACTATAACCCTCTCTGGCAATACTTTTACAGGCAACACTGCTAGCAGCAGCCCAGCCGGCTATGGAGGTGGCGCATATTGCAGCGGCAACACTATAACCCTCTCCAGCAACACTTTTACGAGCAATTTAGTGTTTAACCAAGGGGGTGGCGCTTATTGCTCCGGTGCAATCATAATTCTCTCCGGCAACACCTTTGCAAACAATTCTTCCATCCCAGGGAATGGGGGAGGCGCTTATTGCTCCGGCCAAGCAACGCTCACAAGTAATATCTTCTCCGGCAATGGATGTTCCGGCAGCGGCGGTGGCGCTTACTGCTTTTCTTCTGTCACGAATCCATCAGCTATTTACGGGAATTCGTTTCAACTGAATACAGCAGTTGCCGGAGGCGGGCTTTTCGCTTATGGGCCAAATATCAATTTGATGGATAATTTGGTCGTAAATAATTCAGTGACGAACAACAATGCCCAAGGCGGGGGCATTTATGTGGATGCCAGTGCAAAGTTAAACATGATAAACAACACCTTGACCGGTAATACGTCGGCGAACAGCGGCGGGGGAGTGGCTTACATCGTCACTGGCACGGTGGAACTGCTGAATGTCTATAACAACATCATTTGGGGCAATTTGGCCACCGTCAACGGTGGGGATGTCTATCTCTCCGGCACCGGCAAAACGAAGGTGTTCAATTTCAATGACGCGGACAGCTATTATGGCGTGTGGGACATCGCCTTGAATGACATTGATGTTTCGCCGCAGTTTTTCAATGCCGTGGGCGGCGATTACCATCTCCACGGCACTTCGCCCTGCGCCAATGCCGGCACGAACGGCGCGCCGTCCCTGCCGCTAACAGACCTCGACGGAAATTCTCGCACCAACAGCGCCGGGTTGGTGGACTTGGGCTGCTACGAGTTCAATACCACTGCCACGCACCCGGCGGATACGAACGCCGACTTCGTGATGACGGTCAACGAATACAACGCCTACGCCGCCGCCTGGAAAGCGGGCCAGACGTGGACCAACGGGCCGAATCCGGGACCGAATCCCCTGCTGGCGAATTATGTGACGCGGGCGGGCTATCTGGCGTTGACCAACAGCGGCATTTACACCAACAGCGGCAGCGCCCGGCCCACCAATTGGAAACCGCCGGGGCCATAGGAACCACGAACGACACCAAACCCACACAAAGGCATTGGCGTGTTAAAAATGGTTTCCAGCGCGGGTGAAACACCTCGGGCAATCCCAAAGGGATTGAATCCTGCAGCCCAAGGTTGCGAGGAACGAACTACCCTGGGTCAACGAAAAATAAAATCCATCAACCCTGAAGGGGTTGCAGCCCATCGCACCCCGGCAAGTGAGTCTTCCGCCAACGACACAACCCTTTCAGGGTTGAATAAATCTATTGGCTGCCTACCCAGCGTAGCGACTGCGTCGCAACGCCGGGCTGATGGACGGAATCCCGTTGGGATTCGGAACGGCACAAATACTGGCGGCGGGTGTAGCTCCGTCAGGAGCGACCTATTTGTAGTTGAGACATCCCGTCAAAACCAAGCTCCGTCAGGAGCGGCATATCCAGCGCGCAATGAAGCCAGACGGAATATGTCGCTCCTGACGGAGCTTGAACCTTTGGGGGAAACGGATCACTACAAAGATTCCGCTCCTAGCGGAGCTGCCTCCGAAACCGGTAGGGACGCGTTCCACCGCGTCCCATTCTATGCCCGAAAAGTCAGGGACGCAGTGGAATGCGTCCCTACCAGGTTCTTTTCGTCTATTGGGTGTGTTTCATGGTTGCTGCTTTTATTCACCGCCGGCATTGCCACGGCACAGACGAATCCGCCGCCGGTGACGTGCGTGCGCTCGTTCACCAACGACGTGCCCAACCAGCCGCTCGTCAGTATTTCATTGTATGGAGCGTCGAATGTCACCTGTCTGACTTTTGAGGAAATTTTGCCCGCCGGTGTCTCGGCGCAAAACCCGAGCGGTGATGGCGTCTGGCTGCCCGCCCTCAATGCTGTCCGCTGGGGGCCTTACACGAACACCACCAGCCTAAATTTGAGCTACCGGCTTGCGGGATGGCCCGGCAGCTATCCGGTGAACGGCGGTTCCTGGATGGATGGACAGTGGTTTTTCTCGCCCGGCACTACGCTGGTGACAGTGTTTCCGACCAACGGATTTACGCTCGCACCGCCGCCGCAAGTGGCGATGCCGACATTCAACCCTACGAGCGGAGCCAACGTCCCAACGAATGTCACGATTTTCTGCGCGACGACGGGGGCAGTCATTTATTACACGCTGGACGGCACGTTGCCGACGCCAGGCTCGATGCTTTACACCGGGGCCGTGTCGTTGGCATCCGCGAGCGTGATCCGCGCGGTGGCGTTCACGAATGGCTGGACACCCAGCGTGGCGGGTTTTGCGAATTACGGGCCGCCCGCCGTCGTGGCCAACGCGCAAGTGACGCGCAGCATCAACACCAATTCACCAACCGTTCCGGTGGTGACGTTCAATGTGCTGCCCGGCACGAATGCCTTATGTGTGGCGGTCATGGAAACTCTGCCGCCGGGTATCGGTGCCGTCAACGTGTCGGCGGGCGGCAATTATATTTCGGGCAACAACATCATTTTGTGGGGGCCGTTCATTGGCTCGAATGTGCTTTCCTTGAGTTATCAGGCTGTCGGCCAGCCGGGGATTTATCCAGTGCAGTCTTTCTGGAGCGTGGACGGCCTGGGCGGCGGTGAAACGACGGGAACAAACCTGGTTATTTCCGGCAACATAATCCCTACCCCGCCGCCGCAAGTGGCTATGCCGGTGTTCACGCCCGCCAGTGGTGCCGGCGTGCCAACGAATGTCACGATCTCCTGCGCGACGACGGGGGCAGTCATTTATTACACGCTGGACGGCACGTTGCCGACGCCAAGCTCGATGCTTTACACCGGGGCCGTGCCGGTCGTCTCCGCGAGCGTGATCCGCGCGGTGGGGTTCACAAATGGCTGGTCGCCCAGCGTGGCGGGTTTTGCGAATTACGGGCCGCCCGCCGCTGCGGCCAACGCGCAAGTGACGCGCAGCATCAACACCAGTTCGCCAACTGCTCCGGTGGTGACGTTCAATGTGCTGCCGGGCACGAATGCCGTTTGTGTGGCGGTCATGGAAACTTTGCCACCGGGTATCGGCGCCAGCAACGTGTCGGCGGGTGGCAATTATATTGCCAGCAACAACATCATTTTGTGGGGGCCGTTCATTGGGTCAAATGTGCTTTCCTTGAGTTATCAGGTCGTGGGCCAGCCGGGGGTTTATCCGGTGCAGTCTTTTTGGAGCGTGGACGGCGTGGGCGGCAGCGAAACGACGGGAACGAACCTGGTCATCGCGGGCAATCTCATCCCGACACCACCGCAACTGGTGCCAACGCCCGTGTTGTCGCCGGCTTCCGCGTCCAGTTTGCCAGCAACGGTTTCCATTTCATGCAGCGATGGGCTGGCGCAGATTTATTACACCACCAACGGCACACTGCCGACGCAGAGTTCGATCCCTTACACGGGGCCGTTGACTTTCAACACGCAAACCTCGCTGCGGGCGGTGGCGTTTCACAACGGCTATTTGCCCAGTGTTTCTGCGGTGGGTGAATATGACCCGGCACTTCCCGCCACCCCGGGGACGCTGACGCAAAGCGTGTCCGGGAACGGAAGTTTTCTGCCAACCGTCACGCTGAACGCAATACCGCAAACGCCGGTAATTTGTTACGCCGTGGTTGAGCAAATCCCACTAGGATTGACGCCTTCCGTGCTTTCCGGCGATGGAATCTGGGATCCGATTTCCAGCGCGATTCGCTGGGGGCCGTATCTGGATAATCAGCCGCGAGTGTTCTCCTTCAACGTGGGCGGCGCATCCGGCAGTTACTCGCTTTCGGGACAGGTTAGTTACAACGGCTATTCTTCAGCTGCGAGCGGCTCGTCGCTGGTTCAAATCAATGCGAGTTATCCCGGTCCCTCTCCGGTCACCAACACCGCCGCCTGCGCCACGGACAATTTCTCTTACAATCTGGACATCAATCCCGCGCCCGGCGTGATCACGGTCACCGCGGCCAGCGGCACGGTGAATTGGGGCGATGGCACGCAATCGCCGATCACCGCGCCGGTGATGACTTTGCAAAAGGCTTACACCGCGGCTGGGACTTTTTCCATCACCGTCTCGGCGAGTTGGTCGGGATATGCCTCGGATTTTAGTCCGCAGTCCGGCGTTGCCACGATCACCGGCAGCGTGCAAGTGGTGACGAATTGTGCTCCACCGCAGATTTCACTTCAGCCCTCGAATCAGTTGGCGCTGGCGGGTTCGACAGTCCAATTCAACGTCGGCGCGTCGAGTTCCGTTCCGATGAATTACCAATGGTACTTCAATCAATTGTTTCCCATCGTTGGCCCGATCATTTCGACTTTGAATTTGCCCGGTGTTGAGCCGCCGTCAGCCGGCTTTTACTCGGTCATCATCACCAACGTGTTTGGCAGCGTGACCAGCCGCCTGGCTTCGCTCACGGTGGTTGTGCCTGCCATGACCAATGTGGTGCGGACTTCCAACGGCTACGTGACGCTGAAGTTTGTTGGGTTGCCGAACACGAGCACGCGGCTTTGGGCGACAACGAATCTGGCTTCTTCAGCGAGCTGGCAACCGATTTTCACCAACAGCACGACCTCCACCAACGGCACCTGGCAGTTCACGGACACGAACGCGAACAAATTTACCAGCCGGTTCTATCGGTTCTCGACGCCTTGAGGTGCGGCAAACCCCTGCCAGCACAACTTGAAAACCGAAGTTGCGGCGACGAGGGCGTCGCTGCCACGCGCAACGCCGGTTTTTGATTTCAGAACGATGTCCGCACCCGATAGAACCGCGGCGACGGCACGGCGTTGGTCTCAATCCAGTGGCCGGCCGAGTTGGCGGGAGTGAGGCGCTGGTAAAACTGAAACGGCCCCGTGAGGTTGGTGGCCGTGAGGATGTCGTAGCTCCGGCCGGCCGTCGCCGTCCACATGACCGCCGGGCCGGACGCAGTGATGGCCAGCGGAAACGGATTTTCCGGCCCGACCAGCCGGATCCATTTGGTTTCCGTCCGATACTGCCGGCCATCGGTCCGCGTCACCACGGCGTAAAACGGATGCAGGCCGAGATCGAGGTTCGTGCCGGGCACTGAAAAAATCGCCGTCGGCTGGCCGGCGATGCGGCCGAGCGAACCGCCGGTGCTGAAGAGTTCAATTTGGGAAACTGCCGGCGTGTTCGCCGCGATGGAGAATTGCAGCGTCGCCTCGACGGCGGTGAGCGCGTCGCCCACGAGCGTGGTGAACACGGCGGCCAGGGGCGAATTAGTGAGGCGCACGGTCTGCGCCAGCCGCGTTTGCGTCCGGACGTGCGTGCCTTCGTACGCCACGGCGGCAAGCTCATGCCAGCCGTCGGCCAGGGCGGCGGAATTCAGCGCGAACGTCAGCGCCAGATTCGTCCGGCCGGCCGTGACATAAAGATGATTGCGCGGCTGCAGATCGTTCAGGTTCAGATTGAGGGGCTGCGCGCTCAACGGATTGACGCCGAAAGACCCGGAAACGAGGGCTAGAATCTGCGCGGCGCTCGGTCCGGTGCCGCGTGCGCGGAGGTTGAAATCCCAACTGGAGCTGTTGAACTGGCTGAGATCCTCCGCGGTCAAGCCGTCGGTGCCCTGCAAACTGGCGGTGGCGTTGATCGTGTTCATGAAATTTTGCACCACCTGGTCCAGCGTCGCGCCGCTGGTGGTGTTCGTGAAGGCCACGACAACCTGCGCGCCGTTGGTTTTAGTGACGGTGAGTTGCAGGTATGTGTTGGTCAACAAGCTGCCGAACACAGTGACGGTGAACGTGCGGTATCCGCAGGCGACCGAATCCAGAAAATTGGGTCCGCTGCTGAACAGGCCGGTGGTCGCGCTGGCCACACTCGAAGTCACGGACAATTGACCGCCGATTTTGGCTGCGTCGAACGACTGGAGTTCGATCCGGTCGCCGTACGCGGTGGCGGTGATTTTCGCGGCGTTGGTGAAAGCCGGCGCGTCTAGGACGGCGGTGAGGTTGCTCGCCACGGATTTGATGGACGCGCCGGCAGTCACGGTGAAGTTGGTCGCCACGCCATTGACCGCAAGTTGAAGTTGATCGCCCGCTTGCGGCGACAGGTTTGTCAACGTCTGAAAATAATTTCCGTCCACGAACAAATCCACCTGCTGAAGCGGATGCGCCCGATCGTTTGCGGTGAAATGCAGAGTCAGGTTGGTTGTGCCGGTGAGGACGGAGTTTGTCGGCAGATTGCCCCAGGCGCCGCTGCCCGGCCGGGCGAACGGCGCGGCCAGCGGTTCGCCGACGAGCAGCCCTTGGTAGGGATTGGCCAGGCTCTGGTAATAACTTTCGGCCAGATTGAAGCCGCGGGCCTGGTAAAAATAATTCTGCGGGTCGGGAAATTTCTCCAGATAATTGCACGGCTCAATGACGGTGCCGTAGCTGGCCGCCGCGCCCGCATTGATCAGCGCCAGCAGCGTGGTGTGATCGTTGGGCACGAGAATCAAGCCGCCGTAGCTGGTCAGGCTGTCGGCCATCGCGCCGGGCACGAACACGTTCGGGCCGATCGCGAACTGGTAAAGGCCGGTCTGGTAGCCCAGCAGGTTGGTCTGACCGAGCGGCGAGTCCGAGTTGGTGCGGATGACCGAGTAATTTCCCCGCAACCGGGTGTTGAAGATCGCGTTGTCGAAACTCACGAACCGGACGTTGCGGGCGGGATCCGAGGTTTTAGCGAGGACCACCGTCTGCGTCGGAAACGTCGCGTCGCTCTGCACGCCGTGATCCACGAGTTGTTTCGCCAGGGCAAGATTGCTGTGCGTGAGCATGAAGGCGAGAAAGGCGTTCGAGCTCGCACCGGCCGGGGTGTCGCGGAAAAAATCCTCGCTGCCCGCGAAAAAATTTTGCGATGCCGCCGGCAGCGAACACGAGTCCGGCAGGCCCGGATCAGGTGCCGGGTCGTCCGGCACGAAACCGTAGAGGAGCGCGGCGGTCGTGCTGTTCAGCCCGTTGGTGTCGGTGACCTGGTAGGGGAAATCCATCGAGAGCGCCACGTAATCAATCTGATTGGACAAACCGCGGCTGGAAATCATGCCTTGCAGCGGAGCGGCGAGGAGGGTGTTGAACTGGCTCCGCGACCAGCTCGTGATGCCGCCGGACCAGTTGACGCGGAGCACGTTTTGGGGCGGAATTTGCCGGGCCTCGCGGTAATAATTTCCAAGCTGAACGGAATTGGTGCTGGCCGAATTCACCACCAGCACGGTGTTCAAACCGCTGCCGCCGGCCCAAAGTCGCCACGCGCAAGTCATCCCCAGACCCCAGACAAGCGGTCGCAGCACGCGTGAATTCATGGATATTATTCTCGTCATAATCCGGCGCGGAGTAAAGCCGGCGCCGGCGTGGAGGCGGCATTTTTTATCGCCGAGCCTGCCTGGGCACACCGCTTGCGTCAGGCTACCGCACGCTGCGAGCCATGAGCGAATTGTTGACCCCTAGCCAGAAGTCGCTGGCTCATTCCGGGACACCGGCATGGGCAGGGCGGGACATTTGGGGCTGGCTTCCCGGCCGCGCGACAAAATCACTGGTGGGAACCGCCGGTTGGAAACTCGCTCTGGCGCTGCTGCTGCTCGGCGGCGTGCTGGGACTGCTCGCCCATTCGCTTTATCTGGCCGCCATGCGCATCTACCAGGTGGACGAGTGCATGGAAGTCTATGTCGCCCGCGTGTTGGCTGGTGCCGGGGACAAATCTGCCGCCGGTCATGCCACACTTTTCCAAGTGCTGCTGTCGTTTTGTTTGCGTGGCGGCGCGGCGGCGGCGGAATGCCTGGCCTCGGCGCGGCTGGCGATGGTGATTTTGTTCTGGGTCAACTGGCTGTTGCTGGCTTGCGCGACCGGCGCGCGGCTGCTCTCGTTGCGCTGGCTCGCCGCGCTGGCGGGCGCGGCCACACTCGCGCCGCTGTGGGATTACGGCTTCGAAGTCCGCCACGACAATTTGCTGCTGGCGGGCGTGCTCGGCATGTGGTGTCTGGCCCGTTTTGGCCGGGTCAATCTGGGCGCCAGCCTGGCGCTCGGCGTGGCCACCGCGCTCCTGCAATTCGTCGCTTTCAAATCCTTCGCCTACACCGTGCCACTGTCGCTGGCGGCGCTGGCGTTTCCGCGCGCCGAAGCGAAACTGCCGCGCTGGAAACTGGCACTGACCTGGGCGGCGGGCGCGGGCGGCGCGTTTTTGACGATTCGCTTTGCTTTCGGCGCAGCGGGGCTGTGGCAGTTGTATGAGAACAATTTCCAGTTTCTCTCCACCGCGTCTTCGCACGGGCACCGTTTCGGACCGGGGCTGGCATTGACACGACTGTTTCACCAGACCCCACTGCTGCTGGCTTTGGTGGCGGCGGGAAGTGTTTCGGTTGGCTTGGATTTTTGGCGACGCGGGCGCGCGGCGCTGACGTGGGAAAGCAGTCTGCCTGAATTTCTGCTGTTCTCCGGCGCCTTCGGCATCCTGCTCATCAACCCCGCGCCTTACCCCTACAATTTGCTGCATCTCGCGCCGTACGCCTTTCTGTTTGCAGTTCGTTACGCGGAAGCGATTTTTTCCGAACTCCGCGCCGCGCCGGGCTTGCTGCCGCTGGCGGCGGCGGTCGTGGTGTTCGCCCATGTCGTGCCCTTCGCCATCGCCACCGCGCGGCATCAGAATTATCCCAACAGCCGCCAGGAACTGATCATGTCGCTCGCCGAGGACGCCACCGATTCGGTGAAGGATCCGGTGTTCGACGCCGTCGGCCTGGTGTCCAGCCGGCCGATTATTGACAACCGCTCCTTCCTCCACGGCCTGGACCTGGAAAGTTTTCTGCACGGCCCCGGTCCGCAAATCCGCGATCTGCTGACGCAACGGCCCGCGGCGGTGATCGTTTGCAACTACCGCACCGACTGGCTGCCCGCAAAAGACCAGGAATTCATCAGTGACCGCTACGTTTCGCTGGCGGACGATTTCTGGGTGCTGGGCAAAGTGCTGCCGCCGGGCGGCGGCGCGGTGGATATATTCCATTCCGGCCGCTACCGCCTGACGACGCTGCCGAACTCGCACCTTGCCGGAACTTACACCAACAGTTTGCAATCCATGGCCGCCCCCGAAACCGAAACACCGCTGGACGGCACGCTGGACGGTGCCAAGCCGACCGCGGCACCGCTCGAACTGACGGTCGGCCGGCACGTCATTGCCTGCGACTCGAATTGCCAGCCGGCACTGGTCTGGGTGGGACCAAAAGTGGACCGGCTGCCGCGCATCGCCCAGCAGGACCACCGGCGGCTGTTCGTCAATTGGTATTGAAACCCGTCGCCACCAAGCCATATTCAACCGTATGATCGCTGCTTCCAACCCGCGCCCGTTGCTTGCGGCTCCCGCCGGAATGGCGCGGCGGGGCGGGCGGTTCGGCGCCCGCGAGGCGGCTTCGCGTGAACTTTTTTCCCAAGCCATCCGGCCGCGGATCATCGCGCTCGCAGCGGGTTTGAGTCTGATCAAATTGCTGATGCTGGTGGCGTTTCGAAAACACCTTTTCGAAACGCACTGGCGGGTGGATGCGGAATCCGCGGGCTGGATCAATGGGCCGGCATTCGGAGTGTTTGCGTTGCTGGTTGGATTTCATTTGTGGACGCTCGGCACGCGCTGCGCCGCCACGGGGCTGCGGGCGATTCGGACCGCCAACCTCTGCATCATCGTCCTCGGCCTGGCTTTCGTGCTGCTTACGTTTCACGAAGGAGACAAAAACTACCTCGCGCCAATTTTCAGCGGGGTGCTGACCTGGCGAAATTTGGGCGACTATCTGATCTTGAACTCCTTCTTTCGCGCGCCGTTTCTGGCACTGTGGGTTGGCGGATACGCGCTGGTTTATTTTTTCCTCGCGCGAAGCGCGCGCGAAAGGCTGGTGTTGCGCGTCACCGCCCTGGGCGCGGCGGCTTACACCGCGCTGTACCTGCGGGATTTTATGGAGCATCGCGACGCGTTGCTGGTGGCGGATTGTTTTGGCGTGGCCGGACTGGTCGGCGCGCGTTCCCGGCGTCCACTGGCACTCATCTGGCAGTGCCTGCCGCTGCTCTGGCTCGGATTCATGTTTTGGCTGTTCCGGCCACTGACGGAGAATCTGAGCCAGCCGGAACCGGAACTGGTCGTGCTGGTCGGCGGAAGCCTGGTGCTGTTTACCGGCATTGCCGCGCTGGCCTGGCGAGCGGGTTTTGGTGCCGCGTGGTCCTGGCTCGCACCGTTCGCTGGTGCCGCCTTTCTGCTGTTGGTCAATGTGAATTATCCGTCCGCCCCGAATTACAATCACCTTCTTTGCCTGGCGCTGACGTGGCCGCGTTACCTGCTGGGCGCCTTTGCGCTGGCCGGCGTACTTGGCGCGGCGGCCTGGCTGTGGCAAAGGTGGCGTCCGTCCGCTTCGGTCTGGTGGCTGGACGGAGTGAACCTCGGGCTTATCACGCTGGGACTGGTGGATTTGCGGCTGACGCAAATTCTCGGCGTACGCCTGGACTGGCAGGTGTTGGCGTTCAGCAGCAGTCCCAAAATGATGTGGCGGATGGCTGGCCCCTATCTGCCTTCCGTCGCGCTGCTCATCGTGACGATCATTTCGATTTACGGGCTTGCGGTTTTCGTGCTGCGGCGTCCGACCGACAATCAACCTGAAAAATCTGGCGCGAGCAACGTCTGGCCCGCAGCGAGTCTGGGCCTCGCTTTTTTGCTGCTGGCGCTGGCTGGCCGGTTTCTGGCAAATCCGGACAAGGCCCAAGGCCAGACTTTGACTCGCTTGGTGACCAGCAGTCCGCTGTGGAAGAACAACTCTGGTCCGTTGTTGAATGGTGAGCAGTTTGCGCAAACCGTCCGCTCCCTCGGGCTGGGGCAAATGCTGGTTCCGGCACCCGTAACCTCAAATGCCCGGCGCGATCTGAACGTGGTGCTGATTTTTCAGGAATCCTCCTACAACAAATACCTTTCGCTCTTTGGCGGAAAGGAGGACACCGAACCGCTGCTCGCGAAATACCGCGACCGGATGGAGGTGTTCCCCAATTTCTTTTCGAGCTTCGCCAGCTCGATTCATGCGCGGTTTGCAGCCTTCACCGGACTGTATCCGGTGCGCGACTACAACGCCTTCACCCTCCAGCGGGTCGGCGTGAAAAGCCTCTTCGACATTCTGCACGCGGAGGGCTACCACAGTTCGCTCTTTTACTCGTCGTTTTTCGACTACACCGGCTTTGGCGATTTCCTGCGCGGGCGCGGCCTGGACGAATCGTATGACGCCGATTCGCTGCCGGGCAAACGGACGACGGCGCCGATTTCCTGGGGCGTGCGCGAGGAGGAGACGCTCGGCGCCATGCGGGCGCAAATCAAAACCTGCGCGGCGCAACGAAAGAAGTTTTTTCTGACCTACGTGCCCGCCGCGCCGCATTATCCTTATGACAGCATCCCGGACCGGTTCCGGAAATATCCGCTGATGACCATCGGCGATTACTCGCCCAAATATCTGAACGAACTGCTTTACATGGACTGGGTGATCGCCTCGCTGGTGGACGAGTTGCGCGATGCCGGCGTGCTGGATCAAACGCTGGTGGTCATCACCGACGACCACGGCGAAATGCTCGGCGAAAACGGCGGTCCCATTGGCCACGGCTGGGTGGTCACGCCCGAACTGGCCAACGTCCCGCTGATCGTCCTCGATCCGGCCCGGCCCGGCTACCGCGTCAATCCCGTCGTCGGCTCGCAGGTGGATTTGCTGCCGACGGTGCTTGATTTGCTGGGCATTCCCACTCCCGCTGATCAACTGTATCAAGGCCGGTCGCTTTACGGCGGACGCGAACCGGGGACGCTGGCCTATCTGAATTCGTTCCAGCAATACGCCGTCATTCGCGACGTCGCAATTTTGTGCGGCGACCGCCCATCCGACCCGGCGAGAACCGGAGATCCGGTCGCCAAGGTTTATTCCCTGGCCACCCAGGGCGCGCATACCACCTTCCTGCTGACCAACAACGCCAATGCCAACCTGCCGCCGATCGCACCGTTTGACCGGTTTCAGGCGAATTTACTCGCGCATTATTCGGATTACTGCACCCGGCTGCGCCCGTCCGGACCCGTCGCCACGCGGTAGTCCAGACGTGTCGGAGTGAGGCCAGCGGGCGGCGGATTTGTTGCAACCAATTTCCCGGAACGGTGTTATTGTTGGTAACGCTGGACCGTGCGGCCTGACGAACCCCGCTCTGCTGAGAAGTACGGACGAAAGCAGACTTGCGTGTTGGGAATGACGCGGGATATTAAATAGCGTTGAACCGAAACATTGTATGAAACTAAAACTCTCCCGCAGCGCGGGCTTTACGCTCGTGGAAATCATGATTGTCGTCGCGATCATTGGCATGTTGGCCGCCATCGCCATCCCCAACCTGACCAAGGCGCGGACCACGGCGCAGATGAATGCCTGCATCCAAAACCTGCGTCAGATCGAAGCCGCCAAACAGCAGTGGGCCTTGGAAACCGGCCAGAAACCCTCGGCCACGCCGACCTCGGGCAACATCCAGACCTACCTCGGCCGCGGCAACAGCGGTTCGCTGGCCAGCTGCTATTGCCCGCAGGACAGCTCCAAGTCGTTCTCGACCAGCTATTCGATCGGCAACCTAAACACCGTCCCGACCTGCCAGATCAACGCGGCCACGCACATTCTGCCGTAATTCAGCTTCGCCCCTCCTCGGCTGGCCCGCCGCCTCCGGTTGCGGGCCGGCGGGTTTTGCCGCCGACGCAAAAGATTTTTTTTGAACACCGGCGGGTTTTCCGTAATCTACCCGACGATGGCCGCCATTCTTCGGACGGAAAATTTGCGCGTTGAATACCGCTCCCGTGAATCTCAGTCGGGCGCGAAGGTGGCGCTGCAGGGGTTGAACCTCAGCGTCGGCGCGGGTGAGGTGTTCGGCTTCCTCGGCCCGAACGGCGCGGGGAAGACGACGACCATGAACGTGCTGCTCGGCTACGTGAACCCGACCGCCGGCGCCGCCTACCTGTTCGATGTCAACGTCCGCGAACCCATCGCCCGCCAGCGCATCGGTTACCTGCCGGAACTGACGTATTACTACAAATTCCTGACGGCGGAGGAATTGCTGCGTTTTTACGCGCGCATTTTTGAAATCCCCAACGCCGAAACCGAGCGGCGCATTGACCAGCTTTTGAAACTGGTGGAGCTGGAACACGCCCGCAAACGGCCGATCCGGACCTATTCCAAAGGGATGCAGCAGCGCGCCGGCCTGGCCCAGGCGCTCATCAACAATCCCGACCTGCTCCTGCTCGACGAACCCACCAGCGGCCTCGATCCACTCGGCCGGATGAAAGTGCGCGAAATCATCCAGCGCCTGAAAAGCGAGGGCAAAACCGTGTTCTTCTCGTCGCACGAACTCGGCGAGGTGGAGACCGTCTGCGACCGCGTCGCGATTCTCCATCAGGGTGAACTCAAGGTGCAGGGCCGCGTCAGCGACCTCCTGAGCGAGCACCAAACCAACCTCGAACAGGTGTTCCTGAAGATCGTCGGCTACCAACCGCAAACGTCATGAACAAAATTCTCGCCGTCGCGGGCGTCGTCATCAAAGAACTTTACCGGCGCAAGGATTTCTACATCCTGTTCATTCTCACCGCGCTGATGACCCTGCTGCTTGGCAGCGTGAACCTGTTCAACGACGACCGCATCGTCCGCTATCTCAAGGAAATCTGCCTGCTGCTCATCTGGCTCTCCACGCTGATCATCGCCATCACCACCGCGGCGCGGCAAATTCCGTTCGAGCGCGAGCAGCGCACGATTTTTCCGCTGCTGGCCAAACCGATCGCGCGCTGGCAGGTGGTGCTCGGCAAATTTGCCGGCTGCTGGCTGGCGAGCGGCCTGGCGCTGATCGTGTTTTACGGTTTCTTCGCGCTCATCAGCGCCTCGCGCGAACACACGCTGCCCGCCGCGCATTATTTTCAGGCGCTGTGGCTGCACTGGCTGATGCTGGGCATCGTGATCGCGCTGACGCTGCTGGGTTCGGTGGCGCTCACCACGCCGGCGGCGAATGTGACCATCGTGTTCATCCTGAGCGTGGGCATTCTGTTTGTCGGCGAACATTTGCACAAAGTGGCCGGCCGGATGTCGGAGCCGGCCAGCACGCTCGTGACTCTTGGCTATTTTCTGCTGCCGCACCTGGAGTTTTTTGACGTGCGCCGGCTGATCATTCACGACTGGCCGCTCATCGAGTGGACATACATCGGCGGGGCGACACTGTACGGCCTGGCTTACGCGGCGTTTTTTCTGTTGGCGGCCTGCCTCGTGTTCCGGCGCAAGGCGTTGAACTGATGCCATGCTGAAGGCGCGACTCATTTTGGTGCTGCTGTTCGTGGTGAGTTTCAGTCTCGCCACTTATCTGCAACCGGTGAGGGCCGCGCGTGAAGAGGCCGGGGGCGAATCCGGCGGCGTGCTCGCGCTGCTGCTCGGCGACGGCCGCAAAATGTTCGCCAACCAGTTTTTCGCCAAGGCCGACGCTTATTTTCACCGGGGGAATTATCCCTCCATCTTCGACAACGAACCGCACCACGAGGAAAATCACATGGCGGGCGAAGCCGCGCACGGCGAGCACGCCGGCGAGGACCACGACGAGGATGAGCACAAACTTGCCCCGGCACAGGACTGGATCGAGCGCTTTGGCCGCCATTTTTATCCGACCGAACATGTGCACCTCGAGGCCGGCGGCGAGCGGGAAATGCTGCCCTGGCTGCGGTTGTCGGCGGAACTGGACCCGCACCGCGTGGCGACCTACACCGTGACCGCCTACTGGCTGCGCAGCCGTTTGAACAAGGTCAATGAGGCCGAGGCGTTTTTGCGCGACGGACTCCGCGCCAATCCGAATGATCCGGAAATTCTCTACGAACTGGGCCGCCTGTTCTATGAAAGCCGGCAGGATCCGGTCCGCGCAAAGAATCTCTGGCTGCTCGCGCGGAAACGTTGGCAGGAAACCGAGGCATCCAAGGAAACTCCGAACAAGCTGCTCCTTGAACAAATCCTCGGCGGCCTGGCCGCCCTCGAGGTTCAGGCCGGCCGGCCCCGGGAAGCGATTCCGTACCTCAAGGAATTGAAGGCAGCCTCCCCCGATCCAGCAGAGATCCAAAAGCGCATTGATGAGATCCTGACCGGCGCGGTCGCACCGCCCGCCAAATCCAAGGAATGAGCTTTGTTTCTCCCGGCGGTTTGCTTTAATTGGCCCGCATGAAACACCGGCTCGGCGTCCTCCAACGCGACACCAAAGAAACCCGCATCCGTGTCCGGCTCGACCTCGACGGCTCGGGCAAAGCCGCCATCCACACCGGCGTCCCGTTCTTCGATCACATGCTGACGCTCTTCGCCAAACACGCCGTGATGGACTTGCGCCTCCGCTGTGACGGCGATCTGGCGGTGGACGCGCACCACACCGTCGAGGACTGCGGCATCGCGCTGGGCCAGGCGGTGGCACTGGCGTTGGGCGACAAGAAAGGTCTTCGCCGCTACGGCACCGGCTTTCATCCGCAGAACCCGTTCACCGGCGAGGCATTTGTGCCGATGGACGAGTGCCTGGCGAGGTGCGTGATTGATTTCAGCGGCCGGCCGTATCTGGTTTGGCGCGGGTTAAATGCCTTCTCGCAAAAAGCCATTTCCAAAGCTGAACAAAAACAGGACATGTCGAGCGCATTCCGGTTTGGCCTGGCGCGCGAATTTTTTCAGGCGTTTGCCAACGAGGCGCGTTGCAATCTGCATTTGGAGCTGCTTTATGGCGACGAGCCGCATCACATCGTTGAAGCCCTGTTCAAGGCCTTTGCCAAGGCGGTGGACTTCGCCTGCCAGCGCGATCCGCGCATCGCCGGGCAGCTTCCGAGCACCAAGGGGAAATTGTAGATTGTCTCGAATAAACCCGGCCGCCCCTGCGTCATAACCATGGCTGAAACTGATTATTCCTCCGCCGACGACCCGACGTTGGTGCGGAACGCGCAGGCGGGCGACCTGGGGGCGTTCGAGGAACTGGTCGCGCGGCACCGCGACAAAATTTACGGTCGCGCGTTGAGCATGATGCGCAACGAGCAGGAAGCGATTGATCTTTCCCAGGAAGCGTGGGTCAAGGGCTGGCAGCGGTTGAACCAGTTCCAGGGGGAGTCCAGTTTCCCCACCTGGCTGACCCGGATCGTGATCAATCTCTGCCTGGACCAGTTGCGCAAACAAAAGCGCCGCCAGGCCGAATCCATTGAAGCACTGGACGAGGACGCCGGCGGCGTGGAGCGGCAGATGCCGGTGGTGATGGTCAACCCGACCGAGCGCCTGGAACGCGGCGAGCTGCGGCAGCGGATTGACCGCGCGCTGGCCCAGCTTTCGCACGAGCACCGCACCGTGCTGGTGCTGCACGAATTTGAAGAGATGGAATACAAAACCATCGCCAAGACGATGGACTGCTCCATCGGCACGGTGATGTCGCGCCTGTTTTACGCGCGCCGCAAACTGGCGGCGCTGCTGGCCGATTTAAAGAAAGAAAATTAACGTCGCATGAACGCGGAACAAGAACTCAAGTTGCAATCCTTCCTCGACGGCGAACTGCCGGAGGCCGAAGCGCGCGAAGTCGCGGCCTGGCTGGCGCGCGACGCCGACGCCAAGGCGCTCCACTCCGAACTGCGCCACACCCGCCAGGCGCTCAAGCAGTCCGAACCGAACGCCCTCCTGCCGGAGTCGCGCGAGTTTTTTTGGTCCAAAATCCAGCGCGACATCGCGCGGCTCGAACCGACGCCGGCGGCCACCCCGGCGGTTTCCCCGTTCCGCTGGCTGCGCCGGTTGCTCGTGCCGACCGGTTCGCTGGCCGCGCTGGCGCTGGCCGTGCTGGTGGCGGGCGGACAATTCGGCTGGTTCAGCGGCCGGCTCGCCCCGGCCACGGAAACCGCGATGGCCAACGCCAGCACGTTCACCTACCACGACGAAGCCAACGGCACGACGCTCGTCTGGGTTTCCTTCCCGGCCGAAACCGAAATTGCGCAACCTGCCGCCAATTGATACCCTGCGCCGCAGCATGAAATTCAGAATAACTTCCCCCGCCGGCCCCGGCTGGCTGGCCGCACTTTTCCTGCTGCTGGCCGGCGCGCTCACGACCGCCACGGCGAAGGATTTGAAATTTCAAGCTTATCTGGTCTGGGCCGCCAACACCGACAAATCACCCGATCCCCGGCACAAACCCGTGGAGGAAGAGGTGCGGCGCAAACTGCGCGAACTGCCTCTGCGCTGGTCCAATTATTTTGAAGTCAACCGCGTGACCTTCGTGGTCCCGGAAGGCAAATCCGGAACCGCCAGCCTGAGCGAGAAGTGCAAAATCGAGGTGGCCGACGTGAACGGCCAACATGTGGAGGTTTCGTTGATCGGCAAAGGTGAGCCGGTCTTGAAACGCACCCAACCGCTGGCCAAAGGCAAAATGCTGGTCCTGGGCGGAGACGCCCCCGACTCCACCGGCTGGCTGGTTGTCCTGAAACGAACGGATTAACGCCTTTCAGAGACTTGGCTCAAAAGCGTATGTGGCAGACATACCTCTTTGGGATTCATTGGAAGCACGAAGGTAAGATGTATTACGACGAGTTGCCTGCCGAGTCTATGCAGGAGGCATCCGATTATTTATTGACCACAAACGCGATGACGTCGCCTTGGTTCGGGTCGAGTTGGTAGGGCCGGATGGGCCGGGCACTCGGGAATATGCGCACTCGCCTGTTTCGCCCTTTAGTCCATTAAAGGCGCGTCGCAGATTGGACAAAGATGAGGATGCGAGATGACGAGGATGCCCAGCCCGAAAGGAGTCGAAAAAAGTCGGTGCTTGTTTTGAATACATCGTTTCCCTTTGCCATAACCCGCGCGGGGAATGAGCTATCCCCCTGCCTTGTTGAGGTTCAGTCTCAGCCAGCCGCTCCCAAGCCTGGACTCAGCATCTTTTCGTCCGAAACGAGGATTACGAGCTCTGGTTCTGTGCCGCCGGTTCAGCAGCCACGGGATCAACTGGCGGCGTAACGGGTTTGCAGGCTTCGACGCTTTCAAGACGGTGGCGATGCCGCGCGCCGTGGATTTCAAATTCCACTTCGTCGCCGACTTTGCGGTTGAGCAGCGCCTGCGCCACGGGCGAAAGATAGCTGACGATGCCCTTGTCGGGATCCGAATCCCAGGCGCCCAAAATGGTGAAGGATTCGCGCTGCCCGGTCGCCAGATCGGTGGAGTGGACGACGGTGCCGACGCTCGCCACGTCGGTGCGCGGATTGGCGAAATCCGTGCCGCGCGCCCGCACGATGGCGGATTCGAGTTCGTCTTTGCGGCGCATGAGCACTTTCTGCATTTCCTTGGCGGCCTTGTATTCGTGGTTTTCGCGCAGGTCGCCGTAGCTGCGGGCGATGGCGATCTCCTTGGAATTAGCCGGGATTTTCTTGTGAACCAGTTCGGCGTATTCGTTTTTGCGCCGCTCCAGACTGTCCCACGAAACGATGAGCGTAGTGTCCTGCTTGGTCTGTTCGCCGCTGATGAGCGACTGGACGGCAGGGTGGCTCTTGACGATGCGCGCCAGGAGCGAACGCTTGTCCATGTCGTCGAACACGGGCGAAAGTTGCAGCGCGCGGGTGAGGTCCTTGATGAACTCCAGTTCCGCCGCCGCCGTGAGTTCGGGCAGCAGTTCCTGGTCGGCCAAAATGTAATCGCGCAGCCGGTTGGAGCGTTTTTCGTTGAACTGGTCGCGCTCCATCGCCGTGAGCATGGCGCGGAAAACTTCCGGGCCGAGGATGTCCGCGAAGGCGTCGGTGCGTTCACGGGCAAACCAGAGCAGCAGTTCGCTGCTGGCGCTGTGCTGGCTGATGAGCCGGGCGATGGCTTCCTTCAACTCCGGCATTTTGCCGGCTTCGTTGAACAGGGCGGCGATCTCCTTGCAGAGTTTGGCGGAAACGGAATTGAGGCTGGCGCGCAGCAGTTCGTTCCAACGTTCGGGATTGGCTTCCTTGAACGATTCAAGCGCGCGGCGCTGCCGGGCGGCAGGGACCGCTTCGAGCAGCGGTCCGAGTTTCATTTCCTGCGCCCAGATGATGCCGGCCGTCACCTCGCCGGCGGTGGCGGGCACTGCCGCCATGGCGCGGACTTCATCACGGACAAAAACAGCTTCGAGCGCCACCGCGGACTGCGTGCGCTGGTAGCTGGGAATTTCCGCGTTGAGTGCGGCGCAAATCTCCGTCGCCGCGGCGGCCGGGTTGGACAGGTCGGCGGCGTTCTTCAGGATTTCGCCCGCGACGGTGAAGCGGGCCTTCAAGCCCTTGGCCGCGCGAAATTCCGCCAGCAGACGGTCCTGGAGCGAAATTTCCTTCGCCTGATAAATCACCGGCTCGGTTTTCTTGAGCGGCACCTGGAAATGGCCGTCCTTTTTGAGCTCGCGCTTGGCCGCTTCCCACCATTTCTTCCAATCGTCCCGGATCACCTCCGGCACGAGCACCTGCTGGATTTGGTCGGCTGTGGCCCGGCCGCCGTAGCTGTTGAGCACGAGTTTGACCAGATCGAGGTGGTGCATGGCGGCCATCTGGCGCAGGCCCTCGAGGTCGGCCGCCTTGCGGGCCAGGACGTGGTCCTTGGGAATGGCCTTGAGCGAATCGGCGGCGAAGGACAAATCCATCGTGTGGCCGGGCTTGCTCGGAAAATCAATCGTAAAGCGCGCGAAAACGGTGTCCACCGTTTTGATGCGGCCAAAACCCCAGCTTCGGTGCATGCAACAGCCGCTCGTGGCCAGTTGCACGAGGGGTTCCACGTGGCGGCCTTCGATCTTGCCCGCCACGGCCAACTTTTCAAATTCCTCTCGCATATTTTTGTAAAAACTCGCGTCCATCGCCAGACCTGACATCATTTAAGCCGTTGCACGGCCAAAAACCAAGAGAAATTGCGGCCCAAGTTTTGCGCCAGCGCGAAACGACCGGCCAGTTTGTGGAAACGCTCCTCGAAGCGGCGCTCGCGGAGGCGCGGCTTGCGCCCGCCGATCGCGGCCTCGGCCAGGAGCTGGTGTGCGGCGTGGTCCGCTGGCAATCCGCGCTGGACTGGCTCATCGCCCGCAAAACCAACCCCGGCCGCTCGCAAAAACCGGCGCTTCAAAATCTCCTGCGGCTGGGCCTCTACCAGATTTTCTGGCTCGACCGCATTCCCAACCACGCCGCCGTGAACGAAACCGTCGAAATGGCCAAGCGCGCCGGTTTCGGCCCGCAGGCCGGTTTCGTCAATGCCCTGCTGCGCGGCTACCTGCGCGAGTTTGACGCGACGAAGAACCTGTTGGCGGAATTGAAAACGAGCCAGACTGCCCTCGGTTATTCACATCCCGAATGGCTTGTCGCGCGCTGGCAAAACCGGTGGGGCGCGGAACCCGCCGCCCGCCTGCTCGATTGGAACAACACCCCGCCCAAAACCTTCGCCCGCGTCAACACGCTCAAGACCGACGCCGGCAAATTGATTGAGCGGTGGCGAGCGGAAAACGTCGAACACGATTTCGTCCAGCACGATTGGCTCGCGGCGAATCTGGTGTTCGAGCTGAAGTCAGCGCCGCCGCTGGCCCGGCTGCCGAGTTTTCAGCAAGGCGGGTTTTATGTTCAGGATCCCAGCACACTGCTCGCGGTGCGGGAACTCGACCCCCAGCCTGGCGAAAACATCCTCGACCTCTGCGCCGCGCCCGGCGGTAAAACCACCGTCATCGCCCAACTGCTGCAAAACCGGGGCAAAATTCTCGCGCACGATCCCGCGCCCGAACGGCTGAAACTCGTCACCGAAAACTGCGCCCGCCTGGGCGTGACCTGCGTCGCAACGGTTTCGGCTCTCGACCCCGGACCTTCGGCTTTCGACCGCATCTTGGTGGACGCGCCGTGTTCGAACACCGGCGTGATGCGTCGCCGGGTGGATTTGCGCTGGCGCCTGCGCCCGGAGGAAATCGCGCGGCTGCGGACCACCCAGCTGGCTTTGCTCCGCCAGGCTGCACGCTGGATTAAACCCGGGGGCGTGGTGATTTACAGCACCTGCAGTCTGGAGCCGGAGGAGAACGGTGAAGTTGTTGCGGAATTTCTCCGCGAGCAGAATGGTTTCCGGCTCGACCGCGAACGTGAGCTGCGGCCTTTTGCCGACGGCGTGGACGGGGCGTTTGTCGCGCGGCTGATTCGCACCTGACTCCTCCCAGCGGCCTGGGCCGAATCAGGCTTGTCACCGGGATACATTGGTTTAATTTTGGCGCATGTCTAAGACCGCAACGAAAATTGAGTCCCGGCCGCTGCGCTGCTTTTTGCCGCTGTTCGGATTGCTGGCCAGCCTGTGTTTTGTCCAGATCGCCGCCGCCGAGGATTTGGTACCGCTCAAACTGAAACTGCCGGCTCCGGCCTTTGTTGGCACGCCGCCCGACGCCCCCAAGGGAGCCAACATCGAACCGCTCTCGAAACTGCCGCGCCCGCCGCTGCTGGTGCCGGCCGACGTGAAAAATCTCGCGCCCGCCAGCAAAATTTCGTGCAGCGACACCAACGCCACCGCCGCCGCCCTGGCCAAAATCACCGACGGCGACAAGGAGGCCAACGACACCAGCATCGTGCTCCTGCGCAAAGGCCCGCAGTTCGTGCAGTTTGATCTCGGCAGTCCGCAAGAGCTTTTCGCCCTCGTCATCTGGCACGCGCATGATCAGGCCAAAGTTTATCGCGGCGTGGTGGCCCAGGTGGCGGACGACCCGGCCTTCGAAAAGGACGTGCAAACGCTTTTCAACAACGACGTGGAGAATGTCTGCGGTCGCGGTGTCGGTACCAGCCGGCAGTACTTTGAAACCAACGAAGGCAAGCTGATTGACGCCAAGGGCGTCAAGGCGCGTTATGTCCGGCTCTATTCCAAGGGCAGCACGGACAGCGCGCTGAACGAATACACCGAGGTGGAGATTTACGGCCGGTCGCCGAAATAAAGAACCAACTGCCGGTGCGGCCCAGAAAGGGCCGCACCACCCAACGATAGTCCGGTTTAGCCCGAACCAGTTTGCGCCCGCAAATCAACTCAGTTTCCAGGGCGCCCGATAGCCGCGGGTGAGCAGCTTGCTGGCTTCCTCGTCGCCTTGGATTTTTTCGCTCGCCACGTCCCACTTGATTGCGCGACCGACGCGCATCGCAATCAGGCCGAGATGCCCCGGAATGGCCGAATGATGCGCGGTTTCAACCGGCGTGATGGTGGGCTGGCGCGACTTCACGCAATCGAGGAAATTCCGCTGGTGATTGCGCGAACGGTAGAGTTTCACTTTGCGCAGCTCGGCCGGCAGTTCCTTGAAATCGTTCCATTCGGGGTTCGACGCCTCGAAGCCGCTGCGATCCACCCAGACCCAGCCGCCGGTGCCGATCCACTTGGTGCCGCCGCGGATGTCGGGATGGCCGCCGGCAATGGTCATCGCAATGTCGTTGGGATATTTCAATTCGATGCGGTATTTCGTGCAGGTGTTCCACAGAGCGTCTGCGGCTGGAAACTCGCCGTGGCCTTGGATCTCGGAGGGACCGGAGTTGTCAAAATCCAATCCCCAATGGGCGATGTCGCAATGGTGGCCGATCCAGTCGAGCAACTGCCCGCCGCCGGTGTTGTAATTCCAGCGCCAGTTCATGTGAACCCGGGCCTGGATGTACGGTTCCATCGTGGACGGTCCGATCCAGGTTTCAAAATCCAGTTCCGGCGGCGGCGGCGTGATCGCCAAATCCCAGGCGGGAGTGCCCGGAATGATTTTGGCCGGATCGCGCACTTTATCGGGCAGGGCGGCGAGTTTTTGCAGCAACCTCGGCTCGGTGCCGGCGAAGTCGTGATGGCCCGCGGGCAAACCGACTTCGACACGCGTGACTTTGCCGATCAGGCCGTTGCGGACGATCTCGGCGGCTTTGTGGAAATTGGCAACCGAGCGCTGCCAGGAACCAGTCTGCCAGATCCGGTTGTGTTTTTGGACCGCGCGGACGATGGCCTGCTGCTCGGCGATGGTTTTTGCCAGCGGTTTTTCCCCGTAAATATCCTTCTTCTGCCGGGCCGCCTCGGTGGCGACCAGCGCGTGCCAATGGTCCGGCACGGCGAGCATCACGGCGTCAATGTCCGGCCGGGCCAGCATTTCGCGATAGTCGTGGTAGGCCTTGCAATCCTTGTTTTGGTAATGGTCGTTGACGGTGCCCACGGCACTCTGCAAATGGTGTTTGTCCAGATCGCACGCCGCCACCACCTGGCAGTCGGATTCCGCGAGGAAGGCTTGGGTGTTACCCGGTCCCTGCATGCCCCAGCCGACCACACCCAGCGTGACGCGGTTGGAAGGCGCGGGCTTGGCGTCCTCTCCAAAAACGCCGCGGGGTAGAATCGTTGGTAAGGCCAGTGCGGCGCCGGTGGTGGCGAGGAAATGCCGGCGGGTCAGTTTCGAGTTGGTGATGTGTTTCATAAAGGTCAGAGGCGCGGGGAGTGGATTGATTCACGACCGGCGGCGGCTTTTCCAAGCCGCCGGCGGGCGCGGGCGCGGGTTGAGGAACATTGCGACAGTTCTGTAGCAGACGAAAGGAACCGTCGTCAACTTTAGAGTTGGCGGCGTGCGCAAAGTCTGCTTTTTTAGACGGATGAAACAATTTTTCAAATGGCTGGTTCCGGCGGTGATGCTGGTGGTAGTGAATCTCGCGGGCGGTCCGGCGTTCGCGCAAGGCAAGACAGCCACGGTGGACCTGAGCAAGGTGTTTGACAAGTATTGGAAGACCGAACAGGCCACGGCCGCGCTCAAGGATCGCGCCGCGGAAATCGAGAAATCCGACAAGGAAATGAAGGACAATTATCAGAAGGCCAAGGAAGAATACCAAAAACTGCTCGCCTCGGCCAACGATCAGGCCGTTTCCGCCGAAGAACGTGACCGCCGCAAGAAAACCGCGGAGGACAAACTCAAGGACCTCAAAGATTCCGAGGAGAACATCATGCAATTCGAACGCCAGGCCAACGCCAACATTGGCGCGCAAAAGGAGCGGATGCGCAAAAACATCCTTGAAGAAATCAAGCTGGCCATCAACAGCAAGGCCAAAACCGCCGGCTACGCCTTGGTGATTGATCTCGGGGCACAAACCTACGTGGCCGACCCCACTGGCCCGTACTACACCCCGACCATTGTCTATTCCAACAACGAAAACGATCTGACCGAAGCGGTGCTGGCCCAACTCAACGCCGCTGCGCCCGTCGAATCGGCAAAGTCCGCAGACAAAAAATCCAGCGCCCCCGCCGATAAGAAATAGACCGCGCGCCGGGGCGGGATTCTTTCCTGAACGGAACGGAGCCTGCCAAGTTGGCAGGCTTAGGATCATGAGCGGGATCCAAAACAAACCCCGTGTCATCGATTGGCCGAAGTGTCATTCTGGCTTTGCTTTTCCCGGGCGATTTTATCGAGCGTGCTCGTCACCAGCGCCTGCTCTTCCGCGCGCGCCCGGCGGCGCGTGACGGCGAGGTCCAAGATCGCCACCAGGATTGCCAGCCCGGTGAACAGGAAACAGCCCAGCCAGTAAATCAAGAAAGTCAGCCCCGCCAGCCGTCTGGCTTCCAAGGTTTCCCCCACGATCAACAACAGTCCCAGCGCCAGAGCGAGAAAAACCGGCAGTGTTTTAAAAGTTCTGCAAAAAGAGACGAGGTCATGGCAGCCACTGGGGTGTGTTAGTGAACCCAGTAAATGAAAGGCAAGAACCATGACCTCAAAAGCGAAAAAGAACGATGAAACGAAAATAGCCATGGATGTGGGCAGGTGAAGTCCGTTTTGATGGAGCAGCCGGATTTTCTGCAACTGGTGGTGCCGGCGGCGCTGCAATCCATCTTGGAAGTGGAGATGGAGGAATGTCTGCAGGTCGGCAAGCACGAGCGGAGCGACCAACGGCTGGGGTATCGCAGCGAGTATTATCGGCGGCGCTTGGTCACGCGGGTGGGGACGCTGGTGCTGCGGGTGCCGCAGGACCGGGCGGGGCAGTTCAGCACGCAAGTCTCTGAACAGTATCAGCGGATCGAGAAGGCGTTCGTTGGTGGCGGCGTGCGCAACCACGGCGCAGACAGTCTTGGAGGATTGTCCAGCCGGGCCGGATGAAAAAAACCGGCAGCACCCGGTGAAAGGAGCTGCCGGTTCCCAGTTTGGCGAACCCTTTGCGTCGAACCCCCCTTTCTGGCGATCAATGCGCCGCCACACTCGCTGGAATCCGTGGCACTGCAACGTCGGTGAGGTGACGTTTGGGTGACTTGGAGTTTGAGTTTCTCTTCCATCGCGCCGGCTCAATTTCGCGGAACTGATTTGCCGCGCTTGCTCCGCGCCCGGTTCGTTTGCTGGGCTCTGTGAGATCTAGGGCTTGCCGCCGCCAACGCAGGTGCCAACGGAGGCAGCCGCTGCCGCCGGCGCAACCGGCCCGGAGTCAAACCCAGTCAAACCAGGTCAAACCCCTTCTGCCAGCCAAAGGGAGGGCGAAGACCTCACTTCACCATGAGTGTCTCCCGGAACTCCTCGCACTCGGAAGCAGCCGCCCTGCTGCAGCTCTTTGCCAGGCGGGCTTTGGCCAATGGCCTGCTTTTGGCTGAACCCTGGACAGGGATCGCGCGGGTTGGCCCGTTTGTTGCTCGACAGGTGGCGTGTTCAGTGACCGTGCCGGTTTTTGCCGGGCAGTGGATGCACGCAAGACAACGTTGAGTCAGCAAGCATACTATGGCCGTATCATTTTTTGACAAACGCACGCGCAAAAAACGCGAGCAGATGCTGGCGGTGGACCTGGGGAGCCGGGTGACCAAGGCCGTACATCTCCAGCGCAGCGGTGACGGTTTCGCCCTGTGCGGTTTTGCCCTGCTGGACGCGCCCATTTTCGACAAGGCCCTTTCGGTCGAACTGCTGGCCGAACATTTGAGCGCCGTCGGCAAGCTGCTCAACGCCAAAACCAGGCTGCTGGCGCTGACGGTCGGCATCAATGACGCGCTGCTGCGGCACGTGGAGATGCCGCCGATGCCGATGAGCGACATGCGTCAGGTGCTGCGCATCAATTCGCGGAATTATTTGCAGCAGGATTTGTCCGGCCACGTCTTCGACTGCTGCGCGGCTGTGACTGCGGCGGCGGCACCTTTGCCGGCTCCGGCGAACGGCAAGGCAAAGGACGCGGTCAAGCCCCCGGCCCAGAAACAGAAAACGCTGGTGGGCGGGGCGAAGCGCCAGTTGATTGATGATTTTCTGGCCGGCGCCAAACGCGCCGGCTTTGTCGCCGACCACGTCGTCCCGGGCGTGCTGGGACCGGTGAACGCCTTTGAACTGGCGCAGCCCGAGTTGTTCGCCAAATCGGTCGTGGCGCTGGTGGACATCGGCTTCAGATCCTCCTCGATTGCGATTTTGCAGGAAGGCGAACTGGCGCTGAACCGGGTGGTCAACATCGGCGGCGACAAGCTCACTGCCGGGCTGGCCGAGCAGATGAACATCAATTATGCCGAGGCTGAAGGCATCAAAGTCGGCATGCCGCAGGAGGTGCAGACGGCGCTGGAAGGCTTGCTCGTTCCGCTGGGGCGGGAGTTGCGGGCTTCGCTGGATTTCTACGAGCACCAGCACGACCGCACGGTGTCGCAGGTGTTCCTGTCCGGCGGTTCGGCGCAGTCGGAGTGCGTGGTGCAGACGCTGCGGCAGGAGTTAATGGTGGAATGCACGACCTGGAACCCGACCTCGTTTTTAAAAATCGCCGTGCCGGAACGGCAGGCGGCCGAACTGCCGCAGGTGGCCGGACAACTGGCCGTGGCCGTCGGCGCCGCCCTTACCGCTCTTTAACCTATGCCCATTCGCATCAATCTCCTGGCCGAAGCGCAAGAGTTGGAAGACCAGCGCCGGCGCGACCCGGTCAAACGCGTGCTGCTCGCGGGCGCGGCGCTGCTCGTGTTGATGTTGATCTGGAGCAGTTCGCTGATGGTCCAGGCCATCCTGGCCAAGGGCCGGGTGGGCCAGCTGGAGGCCGAACTCAACGCGCGCACCGACGAGTACAAACAGATTTTGGAAAATCAAAAACGGCTGGGGGAAACCCGCCAGAAGCTCGCCGCGCTGCAGAATCTGGCCGCCAACCGCTTTCTGCTGGGCAACCTGCTCGACGCCCTGCAGCACACGGTGGTGGAAAACGTCCAGTTCGTGCAGTTGCGCCTCGACCAGGCCTACGCGCTCACCCCGGAAACGAAGCCCAAAACCGAGGAAGGCCACACCGTGCCCGGCAAACCCGCCACCGTCACGGAGAAAACCGTGCTCGCCCTCAACGCCCGCGACACCAGTCCTTTGTCGGGCGACGCGATGAACAAATTCAAGGATGCCCTGACGAGCGCGCCGTATTTTCGCGAGGGCTTGGGACAAATCAACGGCTTCACCCTGACGGCGCTGGGCGCCCCGCAGAGCGAGCCCAACGGACAAACCTTTGTCACCTTTGCGATCGAAGGCCGCTTCCCGGAGAAAACGCGATGAACAAATTGAGCAAAGAAAAACGCACGCATCTCATCCTGGCCGTGCTCGGCATCGTGCTGGTGCTGGCCGGGGTGTGGTATTTCCTGATCAGCGAGCAACAGGCGGGCATCGCCCGGCTGGAGGTGCAGAAGGCTGAGAGCGGGAAAAAGCTGAGGGACATCCGGGAGACCTTTAAGAACAAGGAACACCTGGCTGCCGAGCTGGTTGCCGCCACCCAGGCGCTCAATGCGCGCGAAGCCGAAATGGCCTCCGGCGATCTCTACGCCTGGATGGTCAGCACCTTGCGTCGCTTCAAACAGCCGTACGGCGTGGATATTCCGCAGATCGCCTCGCCCGCCGTCGGCAACGTGAGTCTGTTTGCCAAATTCCCCTACAAACAGGCCGCCACCAGCGTCACCGGCACCGCGTACTATCACGAACTCGGCCGGTTCGTGGCTGATTTTGAAAATCAATTTCCCAGCGCCCGCGTCTTGAACCTCAACCTCGTCCCGGCCACGGCCAGCGCCTCCGAGCAGGAAAAACTCTCGTTCAAGATGGACCTCGTCTGGCTGGTCAAGCCGGACTCGGGTCGCCTGGCCAGCAATCCATGAAAAACACCGCCCTCCCTTGGTTCGTCTGCGCCGCACTGGTCGCGGTCGGATGCGGCTCCGCGTGCGCGGCCGGCACCGCCAAAACTACGCCGGCCCCTTCCGCCGCGCCCGCCGAAACCGCCAGCCAAAAATCCGTCTTTCTCATGCCCAAGGCCGCCACCCAGGGCCGCGATCCGTTTTTCCCCGCGTCCAGCCGATTGTGGGCGGTGACGGTCAAAGCGGTGCCGTCAAGCCAGCCCGCCGCGCCCGCCGTCGCGCTGGTGCTCAACGGCTTGTCCGGCTCGTCCGAACACCGGCTCGCGATGATCAACGGTCGCACTTTGGCCGAAGGCGAGGAATCGGAGATCAACATCGCCGGCGTTCGCGTTCAGGTGCGCTGCCTGGAAATCAAAACCGATTCTGTCGTCGTGCAGGCCGCCGGTGAACGCCGCGTGCTGAGTTTCCCCCACCCGGAACTGGAACGGCACGAAGTCCGCGCCGACAACTCAGGTCCAATCCTTGGGCAGAAATGATCTTCGCCCGCCTCAATCTTCCGCATCCACGCGGCAAGTCTTGTCCGGTGGCCAGACACGGCGGAGCCAAATGCCTCCGTTTTACTACGGAGACGCATGTCCTCCGGGCGGCCACCTTCTTGGCACCCTGTCTGCTTTGATGACCGCCGGTATTAGTTTTTGGCAAATTGGAACGATAATAAAAACATGAAATTGAAAATCATTACGCTGATGCTTGGCGCCGTGCTGGCCGGCAGACTCACCGCCCTGGCCGAGGATAATTCCGCCACGGCCAACCCCGCCCCGAACAGCGCTCCCGTCGCCTCTGGCGACGCCGCGCCCTCCGCACCCGCCGCCGCAGCCTCCGCCGTGGCGACCACCCCGGACGCGGCCACGCCCGCCGTCTCCCCGTCCGTGTCTTCCAGCCCCGCACCCTCCCCCACCGCCAGCGCCCTGGGCTCCTCCGCGCGCGGCCCGCGCCGACGGCGCCATCTGGCTCGACGATGTCACGGCCCGCCTGCTCGACAGCCGCTTCGACGTGGACACCGGCCCCGGTGGCATCGCCCTCCGCGCCGAGCACGAGCCGCAGGAGGGGGTGCGCACCCTGCTCGGCAAGCCGACCTCGTGCGTCGGCCGCGATCGCGAGCTGGGCGTCCTCGTCGGGCGCTTCGAGG
>Ga0209698_10000257_pt1 | contig 58339 bp, 51 predicted proteins | sample LitLauG_LLR_2012_FD_187203 | JGI IMG/M metagenome (GOLD analysis project Ga0209698, IMG submission 187203) | Freshwater sediment microbial communities from Pennsylvania, USA - Little Laurel Run_MetaG_LLR_2012 (SPAdes) (version 2) | ecosystem: Environmental > Aquatic > Freshwater > Creek >... | reverse complement strand
CCGCGAGGGTGCGGGCGGGCGCGAAGCAGCCCGAAGTCGCGTTCAAGGGCCAGTTCGTGTCGCGCAAGTTCCTGGCGCGCGATCGCATCGGCGATCAGCCGTTCCTCTCGTGGGACGAGGTCGCAATCAATGCGATCGACTTCTCGCCCGCACGCCTCGAGGTCGGCGCGGTCAAGATCACCGGCGGCTACAGCAAGGTGCTCATTCACAAGGATCGCACCACGAATTTTCAGGACGTGATGGGGGCCGCTGCCGAGGACTCCGCGACGGCCGCGCACGAGGCCGAGCATCCGGGTCCAACCGAGAGCGCGATCAAGGGTGGGTCGGCGCCGCAACCCAAGGCTTCGGAGGCGATCGCCGCGATGCAGAAAACTGCCGCCACGGCCGCGCCGTTTCCGGTGCGGATCGGATCGGTCACGTTCGTCGCCGGCTCGGCCGATTTCGCCGACCTCTCGCTCATCCTGCCGTTTGCGGCGCGCATCGAGCAGCTGAACGGCTCGATCAGCAGCATCTCCTCCGACTCCTCGTCGCGCGCGACGGTCGAGCTGAATGGCAAGCTCCAGCCGAGCGGCACGACCGAGGTCAAGGGCACTGTCAACCCGCTGGCGCCCGAGCCGTTCATGGATCTCGGCGTGGTCTTTCGCGATTTCAACATGCCGACACTCACACCCTATTCGGGCGAGTTCCTGGGACGGACGATCGACAAGGGCTCGATGTCGCTCGATCTCGGTTATCGCCTGCAGGGCCGCCACCTCGTCGGCAAGAACAAGATCACGCTCGATCAGCTGCAGCTGGGCGACAAGGTCGAGAGCCCGGAGGCCACGCACCTGCCGGTGGGGCTCGCGATCGCGATCCTCAAGGACAAGGACGGCAAGATCGATCTCGATGTGCCGGTCGAGGGCGACGTTGACGATCCGCACTTCAGCATCGGCAAGGTGATCTGGTCGTTCATCCTGAGCCTGCTGAAGAAGGTGGCGACGGCGCCCTTCGCGCTGCTGGGGGGCTTGTTCGGCGGCCACGGCGACGAGATGAGCCACGTGGACTTCGCCGCCGGCTCCGCGGCGCTGGCCGCGGATCAGACCGAGTCGCTCGGCAAGCTCGCCGAGGCCCTATCCAAGCGCCCGCAACTGAGGCTCGAGGTGCGCGGGAAATCGGACCATCAAGCTGACGCGGCGGCGCTGCGCCACTCGGAGTTCGCGACGCTGACCGGCGAGCGCATGGCGGCCGATCCCAAGAAGTACGGCAGCGGACTCGGCGTGCCGACCCTGCTGCTCGAGGACCTCGCGACCGAGCGTCTCGGCAAGGACGACGGGGCGGCGTTCGTGGCGCGCTTCACGAAGCCGGCGGGCGAGCTCTCGCCCGATCAGCCCGGCTACAAGGCGGGCTCGAAGAAGCCGGCGCTCGACGAGGCGGCGTTCCGCAAGACGGCCGAGGACACGCTGACCGCGCTTCAGAAGGTGGACGACTCGGATCTGCTGGCGCTCGCGAGCGCGCGCGGCACCGCGATCAAGCAGCAGCTCGTGACAAAGGGGGTCGAGGAGGCGCGGGTCTTCCTCCTCGATCCCGACACCGCCACCGCGCAGGAAGGCAAGATCCGCATCGATCTCGCGCTGCGCGAATAGCGGCCCGCGAGCCGGCCCGCGAGCCGCGAGCGGGCCTACGAGCTGCTGCGCGCCACGGTGAGCACGGTGCGGAATCGGTGCGGATCGCCGCCCTCGTGCTCGATCGTGAACGAGGCGCCCCACGGCTTGCCGTCGTGTCCCGTGAACGTGTACGCGCTGCGGGCACCGCCGTCCGCCGTCGCCGGCGCCGCCTTCACGCGCGTCCATTTGCCCTGATCCGCCAGCGCCGCGCTCAGCTTGGCATCGAGCTCGGCGGCGCTCAGCTGCGACGTGCCGTGGAACACCAGCTCCCAGTGTGACTCGGTGCCCTTCGTGCTCACCACGTCCCAATGGCCGATGTCGTCCGCCAGGTTGAGGTTCGGGATCTCGCGATTGGCGAGCATGGCGGGCCGATAGTTCGCGGTCGCGGCCCAGTCGTACTCCTCGCCGAGCGCGACGCTCTGCGCGGCGCCCTCGCCCATCAGCTTGCTGATCACGTGCAGCGCGCCGTCGATGCCGGCCGAGAGCCCGCCCGCGGTGATGATCTTGCCGTTGTCCACCACGCGCTGATCGCTCACTACATGGGTCTTCGGAAACTGCTCGGAGAGCCGGTCGATGTTCTGAACCGTGGTGGTGGCCGTGAGACCATCCAGCAGCCCGGCCTTCGCGAGAATGAACGCGCCATTGCAGACCGACAGGGTGTGCTGCGTGCCTGCGGAGGCGCTCTTCACGTAGTCGATCGTGGGTTGGCTGTTCATCGCGGAGCCGATCGAGCCGCCCGGCACCACCAGCACGTCGGGCTGCGGCGCGTCGGCGAACGCGTACTTGGGCACCACCGTCATGCCCATCGCGGTGGTCACGGGCGCGGTGCTCGCGGCCACCGTGTAGACGTCGCAGCCCGCCGCGCCGAACATCTCGTAGGGCCCGGTGTAATCCACGATCTCGACACCGCTGAAGAGCAGGATCGCGACCTTCTTGCGCGCCGGATCGGGCGCCGCCGCGCTCGAACCCTCCGCGACCAGCGCCATGCCGCACTGGGGGCAGGTGCCGGGTTGGTCGAAGTGCATGGTGTCGCACGGCGAGCCACAGGGCGGACACACGTAGCGCGTCGCCCACGCGGGCGTCGGAATGGTGGCCACGCCACCGGCGAACGCGAGTGCCACGAGCCACAACGAGATGAAGCGCAGGATCGATTTCACGGGAGCCTCCTCGAGTGCGACGCGGCGCCGTCGCCGCGCTTTGCAGGATCGATGGAACGGGTGAATCGCTCGCGATACTGGCCGGGAGCGATGCCGACCAGTCGCATGAATGCGCGGCGCAAGGTCTCGGGATTCGCGAGCCCCGACTTGGAGGCGACGGCCTCGAGGGGCTCGGCCGTCTCCTCCAGCAGCCGGCGCGCGGTCTCGACGCGCGCGGAGGCGACGAAGCGCGCCGGCGTCTTTCCCACCTCGCGCGTGAACACGCGCGCGAAGTTGCGCGGGCTCATCGCGGCGCGGCGTGCCAGCGCGGTCACCGAGAGATCGTCGTCGGGATGCTCGAGAATGTGCGTCTGCAGCTCGCGCAGCGGCTGATGCTCCGCGAGCTGGACCGCGAGCTGGGCGCTGAACTGCGCCTGACCGCCGGGGCGCTGCAGGAACATCACCAGCTCGCGCGCCACGGCGAGCGCGACGTCGCGGCCGTGGTCCTCCTCGACCAGCGCGAGCGCGAGATCCATGCCGGAGGTGACGCCGGCCGAGGTGTAGATCGCGCCGTCACGTACGTAAATGGTGTCGGGCTCGACGCGCGTGGCGGGGAAATCGCGCGCGAACTCCTCGCATGCGCCCCAGTGCGTGGTGGCGCGCCGGCCTTCGAGGAGCCCCGCCTCGGCGAGCAGGAACGCGCCGGTGCACACCGAAGCGATGCGGCGCACGCGGCCCGCCTGGCGGCGCAGCCAGCTCAGCAGCGCGGCGTTGGTGCGATACGCGCGCATGCCGATGCCGCCCGCGATCATCAGCGTGTCGATGCCGCCACCGGCGTCGGCAATGCCATGCTCGGCGTAGAGCCTGAGGCCGGATGACACCTGAAACGGCCCGCGCTTGGGGCCGATGATCTCGACGCCATAGGCCGGCTGAAATCGGCGGCCGTGATCCACGAGCCAGCGCGAGGTGCGCGAAAAGACCTCGAGCGGGCCCATGACGTCGAGCACCTGAACACCCGGGTACGCCAGCATCGCGATCCGCATCGGCTCCCGGACGCGGGCGCCGGTCCGCGGCGGATTGATCTTTCGGCTCGTCATGGCCCCAGCATCGTACCGGCCCGGATTGGCCACAATGACAATGTACCCACCATTTCTGCCACCGGACGGACGCGGCTGCCCCGACCACGAGCGCACCGGCAAGGCGCCCGACGGCGGCTAAGTGCTCGAGTGGCCCCGGCAGCCGGACGGAATTCGACTTGCGCGACCATCGCGAATGCCTTTCATTCAGTCGCGATGCCGCCGCAAATGCGGCGGACGGACCGGGACAACCAGGGACCCCCTCCATGAACGCGGAATACAACAAGCACCTCGCCCGCCGCTGGTGGGAAGAGATGTGGAATCGCTGGGAGTTCGCGCTCGCGCGTGACATCGCGACGCCCGACATCAACTTTCGCGGCTCGCTGGGCCGTGAGATGCAGGGAATTCCGGCGCTGCACGACTACATGCGCATCGTTCGCGATGCGTTCCCCGATTTCTACAACCAGATCGACGAGCTGGTCGCCGACGCCGAGCACGTCGCGGCGCGACTGACCTTCAGCGGCACTCACAAGGGCGAGCTGTTCGGCTACCCTCCCACCGGCCGCAAGATCCAGTACGCGGCCGCGGCGTTCTTCACCGTGAAGGATGGGAAGATCGCGAGCGGCTGGGTGCTTGGCGACCTGCACGCGCTTCGCGAGCAGCTTGCGGGGGCGCCCGCCACGATGCCGTAGAGCAATCGCGATCGACTTTCTGGCCGCTTCGAGGAGGATCCATGGACTCGATACGCAGATTCGGATGGAAGTCGATCGGGGCGTGCGGGATCGCCGTCGCCCTGGCCGCGAGTGTCGTGCTCGCGCAGACGCCAGCGAAGAAAACGACCAGCGCCAAGAACGCGGAGGGAGCAGCGACCAGCCCCAAGTCGGCGGCCGGCGCGAAGGCAGCCGCCCCCTCCGACGGGCTCGATCGCACCTCGCTGCCGATCCGAGAGCCCGAATATCCGCACAGCACCGTGCTGGATGCGCGCGATGCGACCCCCCCGCCGCGCTTCGAGGTGAAGGCACCGAAGGGCGCGCCGAACGTGGTGATCGTGCTGCTTGACGACATCGGCTTCGGCCAGTCGAGCGCATTCGGCGGCCCGTGCCGCATGCCGAACCTCGACAAGCTGGCGAGCGAAGGTTTGCGCTACAACAATTTTCACACCACCGCGCTGTGCTCGCCGACGCGCACCGCTCTCCTGACCGGCCGCAACCACCACATCAACAACGCCGGCGCCATCATGGACGTGGCGACGGCGTTCCCCGGCAACACCGGCATCCGGCCCGCGAGCGTGGCGCCGCTCGCCGAGATGCTGCGGCTCAACGGCTACAGCACAGCGGCCTTCGGCAAGTATCACGAGACGCCGCCCTGGGAGGTCTCGGTCTCGGGTCCGTTCGATCGCTGGCCGACGCACTCGGGGTTCGACAAGTTCTACGGCTTCATCGGCGGCGAGACCAATCAGTGGGCACCCGCCATCTACGATGGCACGGTGCGCATCGAGACCCCGCACACCGCGGGCTATCACTTTACGGTGGACATGACGAATCAGGCGATCAATTGGATGCAGGCGCAGCACTCGCTCACGCCCGACAGGCCGTTCTTCGTCTACTTCGCGACCGGCGCCCTGCACGCGCCCCATCACGTCCCCAAGGAGTACATCGATCACTTCAAGCGCGAGTTCGATCAGGGCTGGGACAAGCTGCGCGAGGAGACGTTCGCGCGCCAGAAGAAGATGGGCATCATCCCGGCCTCCGCGGATCTGACCGTGCGCCCCAAGGAGATTCCATCGTGGGACTCGCAGTCGGCGGATGAGAAGAAGCTGGAGGAGCGACAGATGGAGACCTTCGCCGGCTTCGCCGAGCACACCGACGAGCAGATCGGGCGGTTGATGAACGCCCTCGAGAACATGGGCGTCGCAGACAACACGCTGGTCATCTACATCGTCGGCGACAACGGCGCGAGCGCCGAGGGCGGCCCGATCGGCGCCTATAACGAGATCATGGCCCTGAACGGCATCGTCCAGAACGCCGCGATCAACATGCCGCACCTCGAGGAGTGGGGCGGCCCCAGCACGTTCCCCCACTACGCGATCGGCTGGGCGTGGGGCGGCGACACACCGTTCCAGTGGACGAAGCAGATCGCCTCGCACTACGGCGGCACCACGAACGGCTGCGTGATCCGCTGGCCGGCGAAGATCAAGGCGCACGGCGAGGTGCGCGGGCAGTTCACCTACGTCACCGACGTCGCGCCCACCGTGCTCGAGGCCGCCGGTCTGCCGTTCCCGAAGAGCGTAGATGGAGCGGTGCAGCGGCCATTCGACGGCACCTCGATGATCTACACCTTCGATCATCCCGAGGCAAAAGAGACGCACACCACCCAGTACTTCGAGATGTTCGGCAACCGCGGCATCTACCACGACGGCTGGATCGCGTGCGCACGGCACTCGATTCCGTGGATCATCGAAGAGAATCCGCCGCTCAAGAACGACGTGTGGGAGCTGTACCACGTCGCGGACGACTACAGCGAAGCGCACGATCTCGCCGCGAAAGATCCCGCGAAGCTCAAGGAGCTTCAAGATTTGTTCATGAAGGAGGCGGAGCGGAATCGCGTGCTCCCGATCGACGACCGCCGCGCGGAACGATTCAACGCGGCCATCGCGGGGCGCCCCGATCTGATGGGCTCGCGCACGTCGCTCACCGTCTATCCAGGCATGACCGGCATCCCGGAGAACGCGTTCATCAACGTCAAGAACCGCTCGTACACGATCATCGCGCCGGTGGTGCTGAGCGACGCCAAGACGAACGGCGTGATCATCGCGCAGGCTGGCGCCTTTGGCGGCTGGTCGCTCTACATGAAGGACGGCAGGCTCCACCACGACTACAACTTCTTTGGCATCGAGCACACCAACATCGCGGGCACGAGCCCGGTGCCGGCCGGCAAGCACGAACTGAAGTACGAGTTCGTCGCCGACAGCCCGAAGCCCGGCACCGGCGGCAAGTGCATCCTTTACGTGGACGGCCAGCGGGTCGCCACCGGCGCGATCCCGAAGACGGTGCCATTCGGGTATTCAGCCGACGAGGGCGTGGACGTGGGAATGGACGGCGAAACCGCCGTGTGCGCTGACTACACTCCGGCTACCAGCCGTTTCACCGGCGAGATCGTCAAGGTCGTGATCGACGTCAATCCGGTGGGCCTGAGCGCGGAAGATCAGAAGAAGATCGAAGAAGCCGAGAAGGACGCCGCGGCCGCGGAGGACTGAGCGGCTGCTGCATGAGGTGCCACGGGCGCGTGGCCTTTCACGGACGCGCGCGCCCTGAGGCGCCCTACCAGATCCTCACGCGCTGATCCGGCACGACGTAGAGTTGATCGCCGGGCTTGACGCCGAACGCCGGGTACCAGGCGTCGATGTTGCGCACCACCCCGTTCACGCGAAACTGCCGCGGCGAGTGCGGATCGCTCACGACCTGGCGGCGCACCGCGTCGTCGCGCACCTTGCCGCACCACGCCTGGGCCCAGCCGAGGAAGACGCGCTGATCACCCGTGAGTCCGCCGATCACGGGCGCGTTCTGGCCGTGCAGTGACTCGTGGTAGGCCTCGAGCCCGAGCGTCAGGCCGCCCAGATCCGCGATGTTCTCGCCCATCGTGAGCGCGCCGTTCACGAACACACCCGACAGCGGCTGGTACTTCGAGTACTGCGCGCCCAGCATGGCCGCGCGCCGCTCGAATTCCTTGGCGTCGGTGGCCGTCCACCAGTCCGCGAGCTTGCCGTCCGCGTCGAACTTGCGGCCCTGATCGTCGAAGCCGTGCGTCAGCTCGTGCCCGATCACACCGCCGGCGGCGCCATAGTTGATCGCGGGATCGGCGTTGGCATCGAAGATCGGCGGCTGCAGGATCCCGGCCGGGAACACGATGTCGCGTAACGATCCGTTGTACGCGTCGTTGGTCTGCGGCGTCATGCCCCAGTCACCGACGTCGACCGGCTGCGGCAGGCGCGCGACGTAGAACGCCCAATCCGCCTCGCCGGCGCGCTGAGCGTTGCCGATCAGATCGTCGTCGCGGATCACGACCTGGGAATAGTCGCGCGGCTGGTCCGGATAGCCGACCTTGATGCGATAGGTGTCGAGCTTCTTGAGCGCCATTTTGCGCGTCGCCGGGCTCATCCAGTCGACCTTCTCGATGCGCGCGCGATACGCGGCCTTGAGATTCAGCACCAGCGCCTCGATCTTGGCCTTCGCCTCGGGCGGAAAGTAGCGCTCGCTGTAGAGCTGTCCGACCGCCCAGCCGAGATTGCCGAAGCGATCGAAGCGATCGCCGGCCAGGTAGTCACCGCCGCCCACCGCGTGCACCGCGCGCTTCCAGCGCGTGGCCTGTTGCTGCTGGCCGAGCAGCATGCGGTTGCGCATCTCGAACTCCGCGTCCGCGAACGACCGCGGGAGATACGGCGCCGCGTCGTCCGCGAGGGTGAACGCCATCCAGGCCTTGAGCGTCTCGAGCGGCGTCTTCGCGTAGACGGCAGCGATCTTCGGGAACGCGCTCTTCTCGGCGACGATGATGCGCGTGAGCGAGCCGAGGCCGGCGGATTCGAGATACGGCTTCCATGCGAAGCCGGGCGCGAGCTTTTCGAGCTCGGGGATCGACATCGGGTTGTAGGTGGCGTCGGGATCGCGCTGCTGGGTCTTGGTCCAGCTCACACTCGCGATCCCGGTCTCGAACGCCACGATTTCCTCGGCGCGCTTCTCGGGCTCCGGCCAGCTCATCAGGCGCAGCAGATCGGCGGCGTATTTCTGGTACGCGTCCCGTTTGGCCGCGAACGCAGGCTGAAGGTAGTAGTCGCGGTCCGGCAGCCCCAGGCCGGACTGAAACACGGTCACCGCGTAAGCCTTGGGGTTCTTGACGTCGATGTCGATGAGCGTGGCGAAGATCGCCCCCTCGAAGTCGAGGTTGTCGCGGCCCATCAAGCCCGCCAGCGCGTCGCGGCCCGACGCCGCGCGGATCGCCGTGAGCGACTTCTCGAGCGGCTTCGCGCCCAGCGAATCCACGCGCGCCTCGTCCATGAACGACCTGTAGAACGCGCCCACCTTGCCGCCGATCGTGCCGGGCTCGTGCTCGGCGCTCGCGGAATCCTGCTGCATCAGCTCGTGCAGGCGTCGCTCCGTGGTTTCGCTCATCACCAGCCGCCGGCTGTAGCCCGCCTTGTCGGCGGGGATCTCGGTGCGGTCGATCCACGCGCCGTTGGCGTAACGAAAGAAGTCGTCGCCGGGCCGCGTCTTCGGATCCTGGCCGTCCATGTCGAGGCCGAAGGCTCCATACTGCGGCTGAGCGGCAACCGCCGGACTGGAATTCTTCTCGCGCAGCGCGTACCACGCCGCCGCGATGAAGATGACGAGCAGCGTCAGGCCGAGCGCGGGATTCCGGGATTTCATCGTGGAGGGAGCCCTTTCACACCTGCTGGAACGCGAATGAGCCACGCGCACGAGGAGGGCGCGCGGCGGGAAGTGCGGCTCAGGTTAGCAGGGAGCGGGCTCCGATTCGATCGGCGGCGAGGGCGGTTGTGGCGGGCGCGGCCATTCGCGCGACCTGCGCGGCCCGCCCGCCCCTAGCGCCGCACCGCGATGCGCGCGATGCGCCGTGATCCCGGCTGATCGAGCCGCGCGAAGTAGAGCCCGCTGCGCACCGGCGCGCCGGACTGATCGCGGCCGCTCCACGCCACGTTCTCGGACCCCGCCGGAGCGACGAGCGTCGCGACCGAGCGACCCGCGGCATCGAAGATGACGAGCCGCGATTCCTGATCGAGCGGCCGTCCGAAGTGAAGCGTGGTCGCGCCGCGCGTCACGCTGGGCGCCGCCCAGAGTCCGGCCGTCGTGAGTGGCGCGCTGCCCACCGCGGCCGCTCCCACCACGGGAATCGAATCCACGACCGACGTGCCGGCGGAGTCGCGCACGGTGAAGTAGAGGAAGCCCGGCGTCTGCGGCGAGATCAGGAAGTGCGCGTGGCCGTCCGAGCCGGTGTAGGTGTTGTCCGCCACCTCGCCAGCGGGCGCCGTGGTCGCGGGGCGCGCGCCTGCGGCCGCGGGCTCGGCGGCGCCTGCCGGCGCGGAGCCGGGTTTGTAGATTCCCACCAGCGCATCGTTCACCGGGGCGCCCAGCGCGTCTTGAATCTGGATGTCGAGCGACTGCTGGCCCGAAGCGAGCAGCGTGATCTGCGAGGGAAGGACCGTCTGCCAGATCGGCGGCTTGTCGCGCCGGATGTTCATGTCGGGATCGCCGAACAGGGTGAAGATGAACGCGTTCTCGTATGCGGCGCCGTTGTTCCACTTGAGGCCCTCGTCCTCGGCAAACGTGGTGGCGTGGGCGATGTTCGTGATGCCGTAGGTCCACACCGCCATGAAGAGCGAGTCCTCCTCGGTGTCGACGTCGAGCGAGCCCGCGTCGCGCGTCGCGCCATAATGGGCGGCCGCGCCGGCCAGGCTCTGCGTCATCCAGGCCCGTGCGATGCAATTGCCGTCTCTCAGGTCGGCGTTCAGGCAATTGAAGGCCCACACGATCGGGTAGAGCGGGCCGTTGTGAAGCGCGGCGATGTCGGTCGGCGTGTAGCACTCGGCGCCGACATAACTGTAGGACGGGCAGCTGCCGGTTCTGTTCCACTCGGGCCAGGTATAGGTCCACCCATGGCCGTTGTAGCACACGATCCCCATCCCCGAGTTGATCCTGGCGTTCACTCCCGCGTTGGTGCTGCTCGGGTCGTTCCCGTAGTAGGGGAAGAATGTCGGGCTCACCTTGTAACTCGTGCTCTGGACCGCCTGCTGCACCTCGACGAAATTCCCCTGGCCCATCAGAGCGGGATCGTCAGTGTGCGCGACCAGCAGGACGTCGCCGTAGTAGAGCTGGCCGGGCGGGTGATCCTCGTAGGCGATGATCTTCGTCACCTGGTTCGAGATGTCGCTCGCGCTGAACCCCGGCAGGCGGCCGACGAAGATATCGCGCTCCATCATCTTGTCTTCGGTGCCGAACGGCTGGACCGAGCCGTAGGGATCGTCGCTGCGGGCGTCGGAGCTTTCGGTCGATCCGCAGTACGGGATGTCGGCGATGTCCCCGACGAGCAGGCAGTCGTGATCGTGGCTGCTCGGCGTCGAGGTGTACCAGCTGTCGATCGAGGCACGCACGCTGGCGCAGGAAATCGCGCCGATCGACTCGGTCGTGATCTTGGTGACGTTGAAGCCGCGCCAGTACTTCTGATTGACGAGCGGCTGGATCGCGGCCGCGTACTTGGATGGGTAGACGAACAAATACTCGCCCTGATAGTGAAGGAAGCTGGGCGGGATGATGATGTTGATGATCGACCAGTTGAGCAGGCTGTTCGTCGCGAGGCGGTTGCGATCCTGCGTGATGGTGTCGAATGCCATCAGTGGCCCGTCGTGCGAGAACGTCCACTCCGTGACCGGGTAGACCTCGAGGTCGTCGCGAGACGGCGTCCAGCGGAACGGATAGCACTCGACGGAGGCCGCGGGGATCGAGCCCAGCGTGGTGTGGATCGGGCCCGGCATCGCCTGCGAGGCGGGATACGGCGTCGTCATGGCGTAAGTCGCCGGATCCTCGACGAAGATCTCCGGCGAGCCGTGCACCGAATCCGCGATCGCCGGCTGGCCGAGCGGCCAGAGGTGATAGGAGAATCCCATCGCCGGGGCGAGCGGCGTCATGGACGTGAGCGTCACCTGGGGCGCGCTCGTCACGATCGCGAGTGATTGCCGCACGATGGGCAGATCCGGCTCGCCGATCAGCGCGAGCTTCTGCATTCCCGGCACGTCGATCTCGCTGAACGCGGTTCCATCGGGCGCGCTCCGCGGCGTGACGTAGAAGCCGTGGCAAACGATGATGATCGCGCTCTGGGTCGCGCTCGAGTTCGCGGGATCGATGGTCACGCTGGCGGGCGTGCCGGGCGGCGAGGTATCGAGCGACACCCACGTCGGGCCCCCTCCGACTTGCGCGAGGCCGCGCCCGGGCGTCAGGGCGATGAGCGAGACGAGGGCCAACCCAACGGCGAAAAACGGCGCGCGCGCGCGGGGGACGGTCATGGGACCTCCAAGAGTGGGGCGGAGCACCATGAGCATATCCGCCCCTCGAGCGCTTTCAATGACCTTTTGGGCGGTGATCCGCCGCCGAGCCAGGATTGTGTTGCGGCAACCGTGCCCGCGGGAGCCCGGCGCCTACCACAGCATGGTGTGCGAGATCACGCCCAGACCATCCAGGCCGCGGAGCACCAGCAGGACGCCGATGAGGGCGACCAGCGCCGCCGCGCTGCGGCGCGACCTGGCCCAACGCGGCAGCGCGCCGCCCACGAACGTGAGGAGCAGCAGGGCGGGCAGCGTGGCGAGGCCGAGCGCGCACGGGCAGGCGACCACCAGCACGGCGAGCGCGCGCAGGCCGCCGTCGGCCCAGCTTCCACGCCAGCCGACGCCGATCAGCGTCGTGAGCGAGAGCAGCAGGATCACGGGGATGAACACCGAACTGATGCGATCGGCCATGATCGCGATGCGCGGACGGCGCCCGCGCGCGGCTTCGGCCAGACGCCGAACGCGCTCGAGCAGCGTCTCGGTGACTCCCGAGGATTCGATTTCGAGCGCGCCATCGAGTGCGATCGAGCCCGCGAAAACGCGATCGCCGCACTCGACACGGCGCGGCAGCGGCTCGCCCGAGAACGCGGCCTCCTCGACGTCGGAGCGGCCCCCGGTCACGCGCCCATCGGTCGGAATCTCTTCACCCGCGCGCACGAGCACGCGCTCGCGAGCGGCGACGCCCTCGGGCGCCACGAGTGCCTCGGCGCCGTCCCGCCACACGCGCGCCGGGCGCCGCTCACGCGCCACCGAGGCGCCGAGCGCGCGCGTGGCACGCTCGCGGGCGCGCGCATCGAGATATCCGCCCAGCGTCACGAGCACGAGGATCATGGTCGCCGAGTCGTAATAGGTGCGACCGCCGCCGTGGAGGACCGTCTCGCGCGCCGAGGCCGCGATCGCGATGAGGCTGCCCGCCGAGATCAAGAGATCGAGGCCGAATCGCCCGCGGCGTGCCTCGGAGAGCCCCAAGGCCAGCATCGGCGCGCCGATCAGCAGGTACGTCGCGGCCGACATCGCCAGCATGATCCACGAGGTGGTGCGCACGAGATCCGCGCCCAGATCGCGGACCGTCCCCAGGTAGAGCAGGATCTGGAACATCATGATGTTGCCGGAGAAGATCACGCTCAACGCGAGCTTGGCGAGATACCAGCCGCTTTCGCCGCCGTTCTCGCCGACCAGCAGGAACACGGTGCGGCAACCCGCGCAACAGAACCGCCGCGTGACGCCCGCGATCTCGCGCTCGATGGGGCGCGAGGGAAGCGGCAGCCGGCAATGGGAACACAGGGGGTGGGCGTCGGATTCGGGGGCCGCGCGGAACGCGCCGGGAGGTTCCTCGAATTCCGATTCAGGGGCTTCGGTCTCGGGAAGCAACTGCGCCGTCGACATGGATCCGTCCGCGGCCGAGGGAACTGGGGTCGCTCCGAAACGTGAACACGGGGACGCTAGCCCTCAGAACTTGTCATCTCAAGCACATTTTGGCGACGCTAAACAGGCGTGCCATTGCGGCGGCAAGTCGCTACGGATCATGGGTTTGTACGATTCTGCGGCCCCAAGAAGGCCGGGGGCTTGCAAAAAGGGCCGAGCGGCCTCATATTGTTCATGTCTCCGGTAGCTGTGGATGAGCTTTCACGCCGTCAAATGCCGCCCGAGAGTGGGCGGCTTTTTCATGGCACATCCAGAGCTTCGGAGTGCCGGTCAGGTAGACCGGGCGCGGCCGTCGCGTACTGACGGCAGTTGTGGGGTTTTGGCCCCGCGTTTGGTAAGGAGCAATTCAGTGGCTAGTGGCACCGTGAAGTGGTTCAACGAGGCGAAGGGTTTCGGCTTCATTTCGCAGGAAGGCGGCGAGGACGTGTTCGTGCACTACTCGGCGATTGCTGGGGATGGCTTCAAGACCCTTGCCGAGGGTGAGCGGGTGGACTTCGACGTCAACCGCGGTCCGAAGGGTTTGCAGGCGAGCAACGTCCGCAAGGCCTAAAGCCCCGGGTACCACCTCACTCGAGGGCGGCGCGAAAGCGCCGCCCTTCGTGTTTTGGGGCTCGGCGCCGGCTGGAAAAAAGGCCGCGGCTTTCGGGTCGCGCCTCGCCACTCCCGCTTACAGCAGCTGACGCGAGCGCAGACTCACCACTCCCCGTTCGGCCACGATCACGTGATCGAGCACGCCGATCCCGACGAGATCCCCCACCTGCACCAGCCTGCGCGTAATGCTCAGATCCTCCTCGCTCGGCTCGGGATCGCCGCTCGGATGGTTGTGGACCAGGACGACGCTGGCCGCCGAGTGGAGGATCGCGGGCAGGAAAACCTCGCGCGGGTGAACGATCGAGGCGTTGAGGCTGCCGATCGAGACCGTCTCGCGCGCCTCCATCTCGTGTCGGGCGTTGAGGAGCAGCACGACGAAGTGCTCCTTGCGCGCGCGCAGCAGATCGCGAACGTGTGGCTCGACGTCCTCGGGCCCGCGGATCGGGCTGCGGCGGGCGCGCCCCTCGAGCGCGCGGCGGCCGAGCTCGAAGGCGGCCGCCATTGCCGCCCCGAATGCGGGCGCGACTCCCATCTCACTCGCCCAGCGGGCAGCCGACCAGCCCGCGAGGTGGGCGGGCGCCCAGGTGGACCGGCGCCCCCCACGGTTGCCAGCCATCGCGCGTGATCCGATCGCGCACACGAGCTCGATCAGCTCGGCGTCGGCGCGTGTCGCCGTCGTCAGGATTCCGTCATGCCCTCCGCGCGCGCGGCGCGCGGGTCGGCCCGATTCGATCGCGGCCGGCTTGGCGGGTGAGGTGGGCTCTGAGATAATTGGTGCCCTCTCGAACCATGGTGTCTTCAAGAAGACTCCTCTCCACCCGGAAACCCCGCATGCTTCGTGCCATTCGATCGATCGCCCTGGCCGCCCTCGCCGCCGCCCTCTTCGCCGCCCCGGCGCTTGCCCAGCAACCGAGCAACACCGTGGATGGCATCGGACTCGTCGATTACTCGCGAAAGCCGACGTTCAAGGTCGGCACCTACGTCCAGTACCACATGACCGGGCACAGCTCGAAGGGTCACTCGCAGGACTACAAGCTGGTGGTGGGCGTCGCCGGCGAGGAGCGCTTCTGGGGTGATCCCGGCTTCTGGGTCGAGACCATCACGCAAGGGAACACGGTCAGCGCCGACGAGGGCGGCGCGGCGGTCGCCTCGCTCATGTCGTATTCGGTTTTCCGGGATTCGATCCCGACGCAGCACCTCCAGTACTACGTGCGCAAGACCATCAACGACACCGACGATCGCGGCAACCCGCACGAGGTGATTGCGAAGGGCCGCTCGGCCGGAATCAAGTCGCACACCAAGGTGGATCCCAACACGCACTGGTACAGCGATACGCTGGCCTCGGACAGCGTGAGCGCGCTCGGTCGCATGTTCTGGTGCAAGCGGCTGCACACGCGCCGCGACGTGACGAACACGGTGGACAAGGGCGACAGCACCATCATGACGGAGTACCGCGAGGACCGGGACACGTACCTCACGACGCAGATCCCACTCACCAGCGTGGTGCGTGAGGACATCGATTATCTCGAGACACGCAAGGCGTGGCTGGCCGGAAGGTCGGAGGACGCCCAGACCACGGTCAACACGCACTCGGTGGGCCAGGCGATGCTGCTCGGCTACGGCTTCGACTACGCCGCTCAGATGATCGTGGACTCGAAGCGCAAATCCATCCGCGAGCAGGACCGGGAGGCCGGTATCAAGACGGCGCCAGCGTCCGCGACGCCCAAGAAGAGCTCGAAGAGCAGCGCGGCGAAGAAGACGGGCTAGGTTTCCCCGCGCGTCTCGAACAGCGCGCCCGCGAACGCCGCGGGATCGAAGCTCTCCCAGTCGTCGATCCCCTCGCCCAAGCCCACCACGCTCACCGGGAGTTCGAGCGCCGCCGTGATCGCGAGCAGCGCTCCGCCCCGCGCGGTGCCATCGAGCTTGTTCATCGCCAGGCTCGTGACCGACGTCACGCGCTGGAACTCGCGCGCCTGCGAGAGCGCGTTCTGCCCGAGCGTGGCATCGAGCACGAGCAGCACGTGATGCGGTGCCCCCGGCACCTTGGCCGCGCACACGCGACGCACCTTTTCGAGCTCGGCCATCAGGTTGTGCTTGGTGTGGAGCCTCCCGGCGGTGTCGATCAGCACCACATCGGCGCTGCGCGCGAGCGCGGCCGAGAGGGCGTTGTGGATGACCGAGGACGGATCCTCGCCATCGCGGCCGCGCACGATCTCGACCCCGGCGCGCGCGGCCCAGGTCTCGAGCTGCTCCGCGGCGGCGGCGCGAAACGTGTCGGCCGCGACCAGGAGCGTGCGCTTGCCCTCGGCCGCGAAGCGCGCCGCGAGCTTTCCCGCCAGGGTCGTCTTGCCCACGCCGTTGACACCCACGATGAGCGCAACCCAGGGCTTCGTCGCGCCTTTCGCGTCCCCCGCGCCGCCTTCGCCGGGCGCGAAGCGCGTGCTGCGGACCGCGAGCCGCGCCGCGACGTCGCGCTCGAGGGCGGTCCTCAGGTCGACGTCTTCCTCGCGCAGGCGCCGCTCGGCGCTCGCGAGCAGCTCATCGGTTGCCGCGGGTCCGACGTCGGCCGAGAGGAGCGCGTCCTCCAGCTCCTGGCGCGTCGCGGCATCCACCGGGCCGCGCCGGCCGAGCGCGGTTTCCAGTCCGCGCGTCAGGCCCTCGCGCGTTCGGGCGAGCCCGCCGCGAATGCGGCCCCACAGCGACATGGAAGGGCGTGCCCGGCTCAGCCGGCGTTCGCTCCGGCCAGCTCGGCGACCTCGCCGCGCTCGACGCGGCGCGAGGCGTCCTCGCCGTCGAAGCGAACGGAGACGAGCTTCGAGATGCCCAGCTCCTGCATGGTCACGCCGTAGAGGCAGTTCGCCGCCTCCATCGTCTTCTTGTTGTGCGTGATCACGACGAACTGGGTGCGGGCGCTGAGGCGGGTCAGCATGCGCAGGAAGCGCTCGACGTTGGCGTCATCGAGCGGCGCGTCGACCTCGTCGAGCAGGCAGAACGGCGAGGGCTTGACGAGATAGATCGCGAACAGCAGCGCGATAGCCGTGAGCGCGCGCTCGCCGCCCGACATCAGGCTGATGCTCTGCAGGTGCTTGCCACGCGGCTTGGCGACGATCTCGATCTCGCACTCGAGCGGATCCTCGCCGATCATGCGCAGCTCGCAGTCGCCGCCCTCGAACAATGTGCGGAAGATCTCGCGGAAGTGCTCCTGCACCTTGCCGAACGTCTCGGTGAAGAGCTGGCTCGCGGTGACGTTGATCTTCTCGATCGCCTCGAGCAGCTGCGCCCGGGCGTTGTTCAGATCCTCGCGCTGCTGGGTAAGGAACTGCCAGCGCTCCTTCTTCTTCGAGTACTCCTCGAGCGCCAGCAGATTGACGGTGCCCAAGGCCCGCAGCTTCGCACGCAGCTCCTCGAGCTCGCCGGTCGAGCGCGTCTCGTCGAAGCCCTCGGGGGCGGAAAGCGGCGTCCACGCCGATGGATCGAGCTCGTACTCGGCCTTGAGGCGCTCGAACGTGCGCTCGAGCTCGGCCCGCACCTGAACGCGATCGAGCTCGATCTGGTGCAGCAGCTCGCCCAGCTCGGTCTGCTCGAAGCGCTTCTGGCGCGCGCCCTCCTCGCCCTCTTGCACCTGGGCGCGCATCGCCTGCATCCGCTTTTGGAGCCCGACCACGCGTTCGCGCTGCGACGACTCGGATTCGAGCAGCCCCGAGAGTCCGGCGGCGAGCCCCGTGCTCTCGGCCGCGATCTCGGCCACGCGCGCTCGCGCGTCGGCGGCATCGCGGACGCGCTGCTCGAGGCCGGCCTCGAGCTCGTGCCGCGTCTGCTCCGCGCGCGCCCAGGCGCTCTCGCACTCGCCCAGCTGCCGCGACACGTCGAGCAGCGCCTCGCGCGCCGCCTGCGCGGCGCCGGCCGCCTGATCCCGCCGCGCCTCGAGCGCGCTCAGCGCGCCATCGAGATCGGCGAGCCGCGCACGCGCCTGATCCAGCTCGGCCTGGTACGCGGCGTGATCGTTGCGGGCATCCTGCAGCGCGCGCGCCAGTGCTTCGAGCTCGGCCTCGATCGCGGCGATCTCGCGCCGGCGCTCGTCGCTCTCGGACAGCGCCCATTGCGCCTCGCGCGCCGCCGATTCGTGCTCGCGTCGCGCATTCTCGAGCGCGGTCCGCGCCGCATCGAGCGCGTTCTCGGCCTGCTCGCGATCGGCGAGCTGGGCGCCGCGCCGCGACTCGAGCGTGGCGCGCTGGGCTTCGAGCCCCTCGATCGCCAGGGATTGCTCGGCGATCTCGCCGCTCAGCTCGCGGATCTGGGTCTCGCGGTGCAGCAGGCCACCGAGGCTGCGCGCCGAGCCCGCACGCACGCGGCCTCTCTCCCACACCTCGCCGCCGAGCGACACGAAGCGCAGCCCACCCTCGGAGGCCAGCGCGAGCCGCTCGGCGTCGCTCGCCGATTCGACGACCGCGACCGCGCCCAGCAAGCGATCGACGAGCGGCCGATAGCGCGCCTCGCAGCGCACCAGCTCCGAGGCGCGGCCCAGCACGCCGCGGGGCAGATCGGGCAGCGCGCCGGCCGAGATCGCCGACAAATCGAGCACGGTGGCGCGGCCGGAATCGAACGTGCGCAGGCGCGCCACGGCGCGCTCGAATGCCGGGCGATCGCTCGCGAGCACGAACGCCGCCGCCTCACCGAGCGAGGCCTCGAGCGCATCCACGAAACGCGAGGGCACCTCCATCGCGTTCGCGACCACGCCGAGCAGCCCCTCGGGCCGCTCGTCGTCGGCGAGCAGCGCCTTCACGCCATCCGAAACGCCATCGAAGCTGCGCTTGAGCTCGAGCAGCGTGTTGAGTCGCGATTCGGTCGCTGCCGCGCTCTGACGAGCGGCCGAGAGCCGCATCGAGAACGCCGTGTCCTCGGCGGTGAGCCGCGCGATCGCGGAGTCGAGCGCCGCGAGCGCCTCGCGCGCCGTATCCAGCTCCGTGCGCAACTGCGCGATCCGGCGCTCGCCCTCGGCGCCGCTCGCCGCGAGCACGGCGAGGCGTTGCGCGATCTCGGCGATGCGCGCTTGAGTCCCGGCGCGCCGCTCGCCCAGCAGGCGCTGGCGCTCCTCCAGCCGCTCGCAAGCTCCGCGCTTTTCGGCCTCGGTCGAGAAGAGATCGAGCGATTGCTGCTTGTGCTCGGACGCCACGCTGCGGCCGCGGCGCGCCTCGGTTTCGACCTCGGTGAGCGCGCGCTCGCACTCCTCGGCCCGCGTTTGCGCGGTATCGCGCGCTACACGCAGCTCGCCGCGCCGGGCCTGTGTCTCGGCTTCACGCTGCGCCACTTCGGCGAGCCGCTCGCGCATGCGCGCAGCCTCGGTGTCGTCCTCTTCGGCGCGGGTCGCGAGGCCGGCGGCGCGCTCATCGAGCAGCACGACCTGGTGCTCGGCGCGCGTGCGCGCTTCCTCGCGATCGTGGAGTCCGCCCTGCGCCGTCGAGAGTTCGCGCTCGACCTCGAGCAGAGCGAGCTTCTGATCGTTGAGCGCGGCCTCGAGCCGATCGAGCGCCGCGGTCACGCCCTCGCGGCGCACCGCCTCTTCCTGCCACTGCTCGCGCGCCTCGGCCTCGCGCTGCTTGAGCGCGGTCACGCGCCCGGCCGTCAGCAGCAGGTCGAGGTCGCGCACCTGGTCGCGCAGGCGCTGGTAGCGGCGCGCCTTGCCGACCTGGCGCGCGAGCGAGCGCAGCTCGCGCTCGATCTCGAACACGATGTCGTTGAGGCGCGTGAGATCGACGTCGGTCGCGTCCAGCTTGGCGAGCGCTTCCTTCTTGCGCGATTTGTACTTCGTGATGCCGGAGGCTTCCTCGAACAGGAAGCGCCGGTGGCCGGTGTTGTCGGAGAGGATGTTGTCCACCATCTGCCGCTCGATCACCGAGTAGGCGTGGCTGCCCATGCCGGTGCCGAAGAAGAGGTCGCGAATGTCCTTCAAGCGGCACGGCGTCTTGTTGAGGAAGTACTCGCTCATGCCGGAGCGGAACACACGGCGCGAGATCGTGACCTCGGAGAACTCGGTCGGCAGCACGCCCCGATCGTTCTTGAACGTGAGGTGGGCTTCGGCGAGGCCTAAGGGCTTGCGGCTCGGGGCGCCATTGAAGATCACGTCTTCCATGGAATCGCCGCGCAATTGCTTCGCGCTCTGCTCGCCCATCACCCAGCGAATGGCGTCTGAGACGTTGGTCTTGCCGCAGCCGTTCGGGCCGATGACGCCGGTGATGCCGTCGCTGAACAAGAGCTCGGTCTTGTCCACGAAGGATTTGAAGCCCTGGAGTTCGAGCTTGTAGAGAAACATCCTTGTCCCCTCGCGTTGGGCGCTTTGGTCCGCGTTCAATCGCGGGGCGCCGACCTTGCGAACATGCGCGGAAAGACTTCGGTGTCGAGCGGGATGTCGAGCGCTGTCTCACAGGCCATCGCACGGTGGCCCAACGAGTTCCAGGCCAGCGATGGATCGGCCTGGGGGCTGCGGTGGGCGCGTCGAGCGAGTGCCTTTTGGCAATCTAGCGGGCCGCGAGCGGCGGGTCAATGGGAGCTTGGGGGAGTGCCCGAGGCCGGGGCCGAAGGCGTGGGCTCCTTCGTAACTATCGCTCGATTCCGCGCACCCGACGAGCTTTGGCCCTGACTTCGCTTCCGTCCGCGCTCCTACGCCCAGCCCCACGCACGCGCCAGCACGTGGGGCAGCTCCTCCAGCTCATCGATCGAGATCGTGCGCGGATCGAGCCGGAACGCGTCGGCGCGCACGATGCCGATCACGGGCGGATCGGAGCCGCGCGCGGCAATCTGGAGCTCGAGCGCGGTGCGCCCTTCCACGCGCACCTCGACCACCCAGCTCGGCAGCTCGCGCATCGGCAGCGCGCCGCCGCCCACCTCGCCCTCGGCGCGCGCCACCTTCGTGGCGAGCCCGGGAATCGCCGCCTCGAGCGCGAGGCCAAGGCGCTCCGCGCGCGCCATCAGCTCCGCCTCGCCGATCCGCAGCATCGCGAGCGTCGGAATCTCGTGCGCCGCGCGTCCCGGATCCGCGATCAGCGGCAGCGTCGCCTCGAGCGCCGCGAGCGCGAGCTTGTCGAGCCTGAGCGCGCGAGCGAGCGGATCGGCGCCGATGCGATCGATCAGGCGGCGCTTGCCGACGATGAGCCCGGCTTGCGAGGCGCCCAGCAGCTTGTCGCCCGAGAACGTCACCACGTCCACGCCGTCCGCGAGGCTCTCGGCCACCGTCGGCTCGTGCTCGAGCCCGAACGCCGAGGCGAGATCCACGAGCGCGCCGCTCCCGAGATCCTCGATCAGCGGAATGCGCGCCTTCTTCGTGAGCGCCGCCAGCTCCGCGAGTGTGGGGCGCGTCGTGAAGCCGTCGATCTTGAAGTTGCTGCGATGGACGCGCAGGATCGCGCCCACGCCGCCCTTCTCGAGCGCGCGACGGTAGTCGCGCACGTGCGTGCGATTCGTGGTGCCGACCTCGATCAGCCGCGCGCCGCTCTTCTCAAGAATGTCGGGAATGCGGAACGAGCCGCCGATCTCGACCAGCTCGCCGCGCGAGACCAGCACCGCGCGCCCCGACGTGAGCGCCGAGAGCGCGAGCAGCACCGCGCCCGCGCCGTTGTTGACCGCGAGCGCCGCCTCGGCGCCGGTGAGCCGCGTGAGCCAGCGCGCCACGCCATCGCCCCGATGACCGCGCCGCCCGCTCGCCAGGTCCAGCTCGAGGCTGGAGTAGCCGCGCGCGATGTCGTCCACGGCGTGGCGGGCCCGCTCGGCGAGCGGCGCGCGACCGAGATTGGTGTGGAGCACGACGCCGGTGGCGTTGATGACGCGCCGCAAGAGCGGCTGCATCGCGACGCGCGCGCGCTCCGCGGCGCGACCGGCGATTTCTGCGGCGCTCGACGCCTTGCCCGAGCGCTTCACACGGGCGCGCTCGATCGCCACCTCCTCGCGCGCCGCCTCAATCAGCAGCGCGCGGGGCACGGCCGCGAGCGCGGATTCCAGCGCCGGCTCTCGCATCAACGCCTCGATCGAGGGCAGCGCGCGCAGCGGGCCCGCGGGCCTGTTCACGCGATCCATTCGAGATGCCCCTCGTGGCGGGCCATGGCGTCGGTCTTCATCCGCCCAGGTACGCGCTCTTCACTTCCTGATTCTCGAGCAGCGCGCTCGCGCGATCCTCGAGCCGCACGCGCCCCGTCTCGAGCACGTAGCCGCGCCCCGCGATCGAGAGCGCCATGTGCGCGTTCTGCTCGACCAGCAGCACGGTCATGCCGGTGCGGTTGATCTCCTGGATGGTGCGGAAGATCTCGCGCACGAGCAGCGGCGCCAGGCCCAGCGAGGGCTCATCGAGCAGCAGGAGCCGCGGCCGCGACATCAGGGCACGGCCGATGGCCAGCATCTGCTGCTCCCCGCCCGAGAGCGTGCCGGCGCTCTGCTTGCGCCGCTCCTCGAGACGCGGAAAGAGCTTGAACACCCGCTCGCGATCGGCGCGGACGCCGGCGCGATCGTGCCTCAGGTACGCGCCCAGCTCGAGGTTGACCTCGACCGAGAGGTTCGCGAACACCATGCGTCCCTCGGGCGCGTGCGAGATGCCGAGCCCCACGACCTCGTGCGGCGGCATCTTCGTGATGCTGCGCTTTTGAAATGCGATGTAGCCGGCGCGCGTCGGCACCAGGCCCGAGATCGCGCGCAGCAGCGTGCTCTTGCCGGCGCCGTTCGCGCCGATCAGCGTGACGATCTCGCCCTCGTCGGCGCGCAGGCTCACGCCCTTCAAGGCATGCACCGCGCCGTAGAAGACATCGAGCTCCATCACCTCGAGCATCACGCGTTCCCGCCCGCCGCCGGCACTTCCTCGCCGAGGTAGGCCTCGATGACCTTGGGGTCGCTCCGAATCTGGCCCGGCGTGCCCTCGGCGATCTTCTCGCCGTAATCGAGCACCGCGATGCGCCGGCAAATGCCCATCACGACGCGCATGTCGTGCTCGATCAGCAGGATCGTGACCTCGAATTTCCGCCGGATCTCCTCGATCAGGTGCATCAGCTGGTCGGATTCCTGCGGATTGAGGCCGGCGGCCGGCTCATCGAGCAGCAGCAGGCGCGGCCGCCCCGCGAGAGCGCGCGCGATCTCGAGCCGGCGTTGCTGTCCGTAGGGCAGCTCGGCGGCGCGCACGTCGGCCCACTCCGAGAGTCCGAGCAGCGCGAGCAGCTCGTCGGCGCGCTTTCGCATCGCCTGCTCGTCGCGCTCGAAGCGCGCGGTGGCGAGCACGGCATCGAGCAGACCGGCCTCGCAATGCTGGTGCGCCGCGATCAGCACGTTGTCGCGGCAGGTGCGCGAGGCGAAGAGGCGGATGTTCTGGAACGTGCGCGTGATGCCGCGGTGCGCGATGACGTGCGGCTTCATGCCCTGAATGGCGCGGCCCTCGAACATCACCCGGCCGTTCGTGGGCGTGTAGACGCCGGTGATGAGGTTGAAGACCGTGGTCTTGCCGGCGCCGTTCGGGCCGATCAGCCCCACCAACTCGCCGCGGCCCACCTCGAGATCGAGATTGGCCACCGCCTTCAAGCCCCCGAACTGCATGGTGACGTGATCGAGGTGCAGCAGCACATCGGGGTTCACGCGGGCCTCGCGCGGCGGCCGAACCAGCGCCGCACATCGATCTCGCGGCTGCCCATCAGGCCACCGGGCCGCGTGATCATCAGCACGATGATCATCAGCGAGTAGATGACCATGCGCAGCTCCTGCGCCGAGCGCAGCGCCTCCGGCAGCACCGTGAGGAACACCGCCGCCAGGATCGAGCCCGAGATGCTGCCGAGCCCGCCCAGCACCACCATCGCGATGATCTCGATGCTCTTCAGGAACGTGAACGAGTTGGGATGGAGGTAGGCGTTGTAGTGCGCGAACAAGCCGCCCGCGATCCCGGCGAAGAACGAGCCGATCACGAACGCCAGCACCTTGTAGCGCGTGGTGTCCACGCCCAGCGCCTCGGCCGCCACCTCGTCGTCGCGAATCGCGAACAGTGCGCGGCCGTGCGAGCTGTTCGCGATGCGCAGCGAAACTCCCACCACCGCGATCACCGCCGCCGCGACCCAGAAAAAGTTCGCCCACTGCGGAATGCCAGGCAGGCCGCGCGCCGCGCCCACCGCGTCCACGTTGGTGATGATCACGCGGATGATCTCGCCAAAGCCGAGCGTGACGATCGCGAGGTAGTCGCCGCGCAGCCGCAGCGAGGGCAGACCCACGAAGTAGCCCGCCACCGCGGCGGCGAGGCCGCCCAGCAACAGCGCCACCACCAGCGCCGCGGCCTGCGCGAGGCCCTGCGGGGCGCCGAGCGCCTCGAGCGCGCTCACCCAGCCCACGCCGATGTGCATCGAGAACATCGCCGAGGAATAGGCGCCGATTGCCATGAAGCCGGCGTGGCCGATCGAGAACTGGCCGGTGAAGCCGTTGATGAGGTTGAGCGAAACCGCGAGCACGATGCTGATGCCGCACAGCATCAGGATGCGCATGAAGTAGGGATTGAGGAACCGCGGCAGCAGCAGATCGAGCCCCGCCAGGGCGCCGAGCGTCACCGCCGCCACGATGAGGCGCTTCACGTCACACCTTCTCGGCCACGTTGCGCCCGAGGATGCCGGCCGGGCGCACCAGCAGGATCACGATCAGGAGCACGAACGCGATCGCGTCGCGATAAGTGGGCGAGATGTAGCCCACCACCAGCACCTCGGCGATGCCCATCACCAGGCCGCCCACCACCGCGCCCGGGATGTTGCCGATGCCGCCCAGCACGGCGGCCACGAAGGCCTTGAGGCCCGGCATGATGCCCATGAGCGGCTCGATCTTGGGATTCTGGAGCGCCACCAGCACGCCCGCCGCGGCCGCCAGCATCGAGCCGAGCATGAAGGTGAACGTGATGATGCGGTCCACCGAGATGCCCATCAGCGCCGCGGCGGTCGGGTTGTACGAGACCGCCTGCATCGCCTTGCCGGTGCGCGTATGCAGCACGATGAAGCGGAGCGCGAACATCAGGATCAGCGAGACCGCCAGGATGATGAGCTGCTGGTTCGAGATCGTGACGCCGTGAATCAGATTGAATTCGCGCGCCCGGATGATCTGCGGGAAGAACTTGGGATCGGCGCCGAACAAGAGAATGCCGCCGTTCTCGAGCAGCAGCGAGACGCCGATCGCGGTGATCAGGGCCGAGAGGCGCGAGGAGCGGCGCACGGGCTTGTACGCGAAGCGCTCGATCACGATGCCCACGAGGCCGCAGGCGATCATGGCCGAGAGCAGCACGATGATCGCCTTCATCGGATTGGGATTGTTCGCGGCGCCGATGAAGCGGGCGGTGAAGTAGCCGAAGAACGCGCCCAGCATGTACACGTCACCGTGCGCGAAGTTGATGAGGCGCAGGATGCCGTACACCATGGTGTAGCCGAGCGCGATCAGGGCATACACGCTGCCCCAGGTGATGCCGTTGACGAGCTGCTGGAGGAACTCCGTCACGCGGCGGGGATCACGGATTGAACGACGAGTTGAAGATCTTCTTGCCGTCCTTGATCTCGATCACCACCGCCGGCTTGGACGCGTTGCGATTCTGATCGAGCGTGATCGTGCCGGTCACGCCGCCATAGTTGGTGGTCGCCGCGATCAGATCGCGCAGCTTCTTCTCGGCATCGGTGCGCGCCGCGCTACCCGCGCGCGAGGAGCTGAGGCCCTTGAACGCCTGCGGGTCCTGCGCGTACAGCTTTTCCAACGCGCCGAACAACACGTTGGCGGCATCGTAGGCCAGCCCGCCGATGGCGTCGGGATCACCCTTGAACTGGTCGCGATACGCCTTGAGGAACGCCTGCAGCTTGGGATCCGGTGCATCGAGCGCCCAGTGATTCGCGTAGTAGCAGCCGTTCAGGGCGTCGCCGCCGATCTCGATCAGCTTCTCGCTCTCCCAGCCGTCGCCGCCGATCAGCGGCTGCTTGAGCCCCAGCTCGCGCGCCTGGCGCGCGATCAGACCCACCTCGGTGTAATAGCCCGGGACGATGATCGCATCCGGCTTCTTGCCCTTGATCGCGGTGAGCTGCGCGCGGAAATCGTTGTCGCCCGACTGATAGGCCTGCTCGGTGACGATGCTGCCGCCGAGGCCCGTGAAAGCTTCGGTAAAGAACTGCGCCAGACCGACGCTGTAGTCGCTCTTCGAATCCTTGAGCACCGCGACCTTCTTGAGCTTCAGGGTCTGCGCCGCGAAGCGCGCCATGACCGTGCCCTGGAACTGATCGAGGAAGCACATTCTGAAGATGTAGTCGCCGACCTGGGTCACGCGCGGGTTGGTCGAGGATGGCGAGATCATCGGCACGCTGGCGCTCTGGCAGATGGGCGCCGCGGCCAGGCTGCGCGAGCTCGCGACCTCGCCAATCACGCTGATGACGCGATCCTGATTGATGAGCTTCTGCACCACGGTCGCCGCTTCCTCGGGCTTGCTCTGGTCGTCCTCGACCACCACCCGCACCGGCAGGCCGCCGATCTTGCCGCCCGCGCTCGCCTGCAGGTCCGCCATCGCCGCCCCGACGCCATCCTTGGTGGACGTGCCGAACGTGGCTTCGTTGCCGGTCAGCGAGCCGAACTCGCCGACCACCAGCTCGTCCTGGGATCCACCGCCGCCGCAGCCCGCGGCCAGCACCGCGAGCAGCAGCGCCGCGGCAAGCGCGATACGAAGCCCTGTGCGAGACGTCATGTGCATCTCCTGTTCACGGTTGGTGGAGAGAAGGCGGATGGCGCCGGCGGCGCCGCTCGGGACGAGCGCCGGCGCGTCCCGACCGGAGAAGCGCGAGCGCGGAATCGGCGTGAAGGCGTAGCACGCCCGCGCGCGCGCAGGCAAGCCAAATGATTCCAGGCGCGAATGTTGCCGTGCCTCGAACGCGGATGCTAGAGTGCCCGATCATGACCCGGAAAGCGAGCGCAGGGAGGCCTCGCCCGATCCGGAGCGCGCGAATTCAGGCCGCGATGGCGCTCGCGGCCACGCTCGCGCTGGCCGGCGGCTGCGCGCATGCGCCGCCCCCTCCACCACGCCCCAAGCCCGGCTACGAATCGCGCGTCGATGAGCTGGCCTCGGTGGACGCCGCGGGGCTCGCGGGCCGGCGCATCGCGCTCGATCCCGGCCACGGCGGCGTCTTTCGCGGCGCGATGGGCGTGCATGGGCTCTCGGAGGCCGAGGTCAATCTCGGCGTCGCGCTCGAGCTGAAATCGCTGCTCGAGCAGCACGGCGCGGTCGTGTTCATGACGCGCGATCGCGATCGCGATTTTCTCACCCCCGCCGACAGCTCGCTCAAGGCCGACCTCACCGAGCGCGTGCGGATCGCGAACGATTTCCATCCCGATCTCTTCGTTTCGATCCACCACAACGCGGATTCGCGCGGCGCCCACGACGTGAACGAAACGCAGACCTATTACAAGCTCGGCGACGACGGCCCGTCGCTCGACGCGGCGGGCGACGTGCATCGATATCTGGTGCGCAATCTCGGCATCGAGCGCCAGCGCATCATGCCCGGCAATTACTTCGTGCTGAGAACGAGCGCGGGTCCGGCGATCTTGACCGAGTCGAGCTACCTCACGAACCCCGACGTCGAGGCGAAGCTGGTGCTGGACGAGAAGCGCCGGCTCGAGGCCGAGGCGCTGTTTCTGGGTCTGGCGCGCTATTTCGGCCGCAAAGTGCCGGTGATCGCGGAGTTCGCGGCGATGTCCTACGGCGGCGCGGTGCCGGAATCAGGCTCGGTGATGGCGCACACCCAGCTGGTGGCGCTCATCGCGGGCGCGTTCGATCGCTTGGAGCTGACCGTGGATGGCGAGAAGGTCTCGCCGCAGGTGCTGGGCGAGCGGCTGAGTTGGACGCCGATCGGGCCACTGCCGGTGGGATGGCACGAGGCTCGATTGAGTGTGGGACTCGCGGCCACGGGGACGGCTCGTCCGCGCACCGCGCACTTTCACGTCGGAAACGTGCCGTACCGGGTGACCGCAGAGTTTCCGAGTCAGCCGATGTGGCGCGGCGAGCAGCCCCTTGGCATGCGCGTGCGCGTGCTGGATCAGGACGGTCTCATCTACCGCGACTCGGTGCGCGTGCGCGTTCGCGACACCGGAACGATCCGTGTCTCTCCCGCCGACACCGAGCTGGTGCTCCCGCGCGGCGAGGGCTGGGTGTACTTCGCGCTGCGCCCCGGGCCGAAGTGGCACAAGCGGCAGCCGGCGCCCGAGCTCACGATTCGCGCCGAGGTCGGGCCGGCGCCGCGCGGCGAGTTCGGCTCGCCGCTCACCGAGCCCGCGATCGCCCGCGTCGTCACGTACCTGCGTGGCGGACCGTTCAAGACGGAACTGCTCGAGGCGTTCCGCACCGGCTTCGCGATCGCGATGCCGGCGGATTCGGCGCTTCGCAGCGCGCCCGGCACGACCGGCGACGATCCGCGGCTCGAATGGATCAACGCCGACGGCTTCGTGCGGCTTCCTCGCGATTCTTCGGGCGAGGTTCACGTGCCGCGGCTCGCCGGCTATCGCCCGTGGGAAACCGGGCACGAGGCCCTGCTCGCGCCCCGCGACACCACGGAAGCCCGCGGCTTCGTGCCGGTGCCCGCGGCGGCCGCCGAATGGCCGCCGCGCTTCGTCGCGATCGCGGGCGGCGTGCTGCATGGCCGGCGCATCGTGATCGATCCCGCGGGCGGCGGCGACGACTCGGGCGGCCAGGGCGTGAGCGGCGCGCGCGGCGCCACGCTCAACCTGCAGGTCGCGCGCGCCCTCGCGGGCATGCTCGAGGCCGCCGGCGCCGACGTGAAGCTGACGCGCGCGGGCGATTACGCGCTCTCGGACGTCGAGCGCGTCCAGATCAACGAGGACTTTCACGCCGACCGCTTCCTGCGCATCGGGCATGCGGCGGAGCCAAGCATGATCGGCTACTACTTCTCGAGCCCCGGCGGCCGCGCCTGGGCGCTGCACGCGCGCGCCGCGTTCGATTCGATGGGCGTGAAGGCGCCGCCGATCGCCGAGGACGCTCAGTATCCGCTCCAGCAGACCTCGTGCCCCGCGCTGTACGTTTCGCCCGCGCGCGTGGATGCGCCCGCATCTGAGGAGCGCCTGCTCGCGCCCGGGGCGCTGCGCGCCGAGGCCTACGCGCTCTATCTTTCGCTCGCGCTCGAGTGGGCGGGACCGCCGGCGCCGGCCTGGCCGAGCGACTCGCTGACCGTGACGGACGCCTCGGGCAGGCCGCTCGCGGGCGCGCCAGTCACGCTCGGGGGGGCGCTGGTGCTCGAAACCGATGCGCTCGGCCGCGTCCGTTTCGCGCGCACCGAGCCGGGCCCGATGCTCGTGGAAGCAACCGGCGCGGGGGCGACCGCGCGCCGCATTCTGCTAGAATTTGAGCGGGGTGTCGTGCTCACGACCGGGTCCACCACGCGCTGAGACGGTCGCGCCAACCCCTTCGGGGTCGCGCATGGCCCACGGGTCGCAGCACTACTTCGACGAACGCGCCAGCTTCGAGGCGCGCCTCGCCGCCATCACGCTCGCGGTTTCGATCGCCTTCTTCGCCGCGCTGGTCTTCTTCGAGTCCACGCCGCTGCGCGAGGCCGTCAACGATCCCTCCCACTTCGGATTCGAGGGCCCCGAGCACTTCGAGCGACGCATCGAGCTCGAAACGTATCGCGGCATTCCGGGCATCACGCGCGGCGGCGGCCTCGAGTTCGTGCCGCGGGCGGTGCGCGGCGGCGGCAGCGGCGCACGCTCGCGTCACCACACCGACAATGGTCGGCCGCAGGATCCGAACGGCCCGATCGGGATCGGCGATGAGGCCTCCTCGCTGATGGCGCGCGCGATGAAGCACTCCTCGTCGCTGCCGCTCGTCCAGTCCGAGGAGCTGGTGTTCATGCGGCTCGTGCGGCCGAGCTATCCGGACGAGGCGCGCGCACGCGGCATCGAGGGGCGTTTCCAGATCCTCGCGCTCATCGACACGACCGGCCGCGTCGTGGATGTGCAGGTGCAGAGCGGGGATCCCGAAGGCCTGCTCGAGCGCGAAGCCGCGACCGCGGTGCGCGCCTGCGTGATCCGCCCCTACCGCGTGAACGGCGTGCCGCACGAGATCGTGGCGCGCTTCCCGTTCAATTTCTATCTGCAGAATTGAGGGCGCCCGGGTGGCCAAGGGCGCGCCCTGGGGGCCCCCGCAGGTTCGCTCGCTCGGCACGATCGAGCCGGCCAGCCCGATGCGCATTCGTCGCGCGGCTCGCTCGCTCTCGGCGCACCCCAGGGCACCCCCATGGCCACCCGGGCGCCCTCGCGCGCTAGAGCTGAAACTTGCCGAAGTCTTCCGGGTTGAGCTTCTCGAGGTAGCGGCGCAGCTGCTCGGCCTTTTCTTCCTCGCTGAGCTCGCGCTTGGGCGCTTCCTCAGCGGCCTCCTCCTCGGTGGCGGCTTCGGCGGAGGGTGGCGGCTGGAGCAGTTTTTCGTTGACGAAGATCGGCGCCTTCGCCCGCAGCGCGACCGCGATCGAATCCGAAGGGCGCGCGTCGATCGACAGCACTTCCCCCGCGCTCTCGATCACGATGCTAGCGAAGAACGTGCTCTCCTTGAGATCGGCAATCACGATGCGCGTCACCTTGGCCTTGAGTCCGTCCACGACGAGCTGGATGAGGTCGTGGGTGAGCGGGCGCGGGAACGATTCCTCGGCGAGGTAGCGGCGAATGGCCTGCGCTTCGACCGGGCCGATCCAGATCGGCAGGATGCGCTCGCCCTCGATCTCGCGCAGGATGACGATGTTCTGCTGGGTCTTCTGCTCGAGGATCAGTCCGTGAAGGCGGACTTCGACGACGTTCACGGCTTGGGGGTCTTGGCCGTCTTGGCGGGCTTGGCGTCCGATGCCGACGAGCCGCCGGAGGAGGCCGGTCCGGCCGAGTCGGCCGCGTGCGAGACGAATTCGGGCACGTCGTCGGTGCGCATGTGCGCGAGCATCCACTGGGCGGAGGGCACCAGATCGGACTTGGGATAGTTCTTCACCACCGCGCGCATGGCGCGATCGGCGGCGTCGTAGTCCTTGAGCTCCTCGGAGCTGATGAATCCGATCATGAACTGGGATTGCGCGGCGAGATCGGATTGGGGCCACTCGTCCACCACGCGCTGATACGCCGCGATCCGCGGGTGTGCCTCGGTCGCCTGCTGCGCCTCCTGGAAGAGATCGCGCGCCGAGCTGCGCGCGCTCACGAAGCCCTTGATTGCGGCGGAGTCCGGCTTGACGCCCACCTCGCGCCGCGCCTTCTCGAGCAGGCTCTTGTAGTAGTCCTGAGTCCGCCTTGCCGACAGCTGCCGCACGATGAGCGGCTTCACCTGATCGAACGGCCGCGTGCTCTCGTCGTGCTTTTGATCCAGCTTGATGATGTGCCAGCCCCGATCGGTCTTCCACGGTCCGCCCACCTGACCCTCGGCGAGCGCGAACGCCGAGTCCGCCAGCGCCTTTTGCGTGCCGAGCGTCGGGAAGACGCCGTCGCGCGTGATGGTGCCGAGCTGGCCGCCGTTCTTCTTGGTGAGCGTGTCGGTCGAGTACTGCTTGGCCAGATCGCCGAAGTCCTTCTTGGGATCGCGCGCGGACGACATCACACGCCTGGCGTCGGCCTCGGAGGCGAACTGAATGTGGCGCACCGTGACGGTGGCCGGGCTCCGGTAGTCCGACTGATGCTGCTGGTAGTACTCCATCGCCTCGGAGTCGGTGGGCGCCGGGCTATTGGCCATCTGCTCGGTGATCCAGGTGCGGATCAGAAGATCGTTGCGCTGCTGCTCGAGCTGCGCCTTCACCTTGGGTCGTTGCGCCACGCCGTTCCGGGTCGCGATGTCGATCCACACCTTCTCCTCGACCATGCGATCGAGCAGCTGCTGCCGGCCGGCCGCCGAGGAGTACTGCGCGCGATACTGATCGGGAAGCTCCGCGATGCGCTGTTCCACCATCGCGGTGGTGATGTTCTCCTTGCCCACGCGCACCAGCACGCGCGAGGTGTCGCGCGGCGCCGCGCTCGCGGATTTCGCGGGCTTGGGTCCGGAACTCTTCGCCGCGCCGGACTTGGGAGCGGAGGCGGCGAGCGCCGGCGCCCACCCCATCGCGACCAGGGCGGCCATGAGCGCCAGGCCGACGATGCGCCGCGCGAGGCTCCCCGCGTGAATTCGGCTCACGAGTGCACCACCCACACCTTCACGGTGGCGGCGACGCCGGCGTGGAAGCGCACCAGCACCTCGTAGCGCCCCAGCTTCTTCAGATGATCGGGCAGCTCGATCTGGCGCTTGTCGATCGCGTGCCCCGCGCGCGTCAGCGCGTCGGCGATGTCGCCCTCGGCAATCGAGCCGAACAGCGTGTCCTCTTCGTTCGCCGGGGCGGCGATGTTGATCTCGACGCCCTCGAGCTTGGCGGCCTCGGCGCGCGCCGCCAGCTCGCGCTTGTCGTCCTGAACCTTCTGCTGGCGCTGCAGCTCCTGGAAGACCTGCCCGGCGCGATCGCCGGCCGGGATCGCGAGCCTGCGCGGAAGGAGGAAGTTGCGCGCGTAGCCCGGCTTCACGTGGACCATCGCGCCCTTCGCGCCGACGCCCTTCAGATCCTCGAGCAAAATGATGTTCATGCCTTCAATTCTCCTCTCCGTTCCCGCTCACGGCCGGCTCCAGGTGGCGGAAGTCCAGCCAGGCATCGCTCAATCCCACCGCCGCCGCCGCCACGACGAACACCGGCATGGCGACCGCGAACACGAACAGCAGGGTCAGCGCGATGATCGAGGCCGGCACTCCACGCGAGAGCATCCACGATTCTAGAACCGCGATTCCCTGCACACAAAAGCCCACACCCGCATTCAACGTCAACGTCCAGCCGGTCGCGAGCCAGCCCGCCCACGGCCCCACCACAATCGCGAGCCCCGCGATCAGCATCCACAACGCCCCATCCGGCAACCGCCACTCGCGCAACCTGCCGCGCGAGAGCGGCGGCCAGCGCAGCGCGCCCGCGGTGCGCGCCGAGAGCGAGCGGCCCGCGAACACCAGCACCGCGCTCCAGAGAAAGAGAATCGTCGGCAGCACCGAGGGCAGCACCTGCTTGCGCAGGTTCGCGTTCTCCTGAATCGAGCGTTGCAGGGCCGCCAGGCGCTCGCCCGTATAGCCGACCTGGGTGCTGAGCTGCAGCAGCTGCTGATCCCCGAGCTTGAGCTGCGCCTCGACGTGCTCGACCAACCCGGAATACGGCAGGGTGCGGGGCAGCACCGCGGCCACGACGAGCAGCGGCAGCAGCCGCCAGGCCCGCGCGCCCGAGCTGCCCTCGTGCTCCTCCTCGCGCATGCCCATCCACACGCCGCACAATGCGGCGGTCGGAATCCACCATGTCCAGGGCGTCGCCGCGCGGCCCGCCGCGAGCACGCCGGCCGCGAGCACCACCGGCACGGTCAGGCCCCAGGCGCCGAAGCGCCACGACAGCAGCAGCGAGAGCGCCACCGCCGCGGGCACGATCAGCCACAGCCAACCCCACGGCAGCGGCGTCTGCGCCGCGAGCGCGGCCAGCAGGGCCAGCAGGAGCGCCGCGCGCACCCACGCCATGCCGCGCGGGCGGCGCGCCGAATCAACGATAGAAGTCACTGGTGAACGGCAGCAGCGCCAGCACGCGCGCGCGCTTGATCGCCGTGGTCAACTGCTTCTGGTGCCGCGAACAAGTGCCGGAGACTCGCCGCGGAACGATCTTGCCGCGGTCGGTGATGAACCGGCCGAGCCGCTTCTCGTCCTTGTAATCGACGAAGCCGACCTTCTCCATGCACAACTTGCAGTACTTCCGCTTGATGCCCTTGCCTTCGCGTTCCTTGGCCATGGAGCTGCTCTCACCTCCCCGTGTTCACGGGATTCATGGTTTTCCGCCCATTCCGGGCGGCTCGGCGGCCACTTCGTCCGCCGGCTTTCGTTCCAGGAAGTGCACGGACTCGCCGCGCACCTCGAGCCGCTTCTGCTTCTCGCCCTGCGGCGTCGTCCACTCCCTCATCGACAGCGATCCCTCGACCAGCACCGCGCTCCCCTTGCGCAGGTATTGGGCGCAAACCTCCGCCAGCCGCTGCGTCGTCATCACGTTCACGTAGCCGGTCTGCTCGGCCAGCTTGCCGCCCTGCCCCCGATAGTGCCGATGGAACGCGAGCGCGAAGCCGGTCACCGGCGTGCCATCCGGCGAATAGCGCTTGTCCGGATCGCGCGTCAGGCGGCCGCTGAGCAGGACCCGATTGATCTCGGGCAGCTTGAGCTCCGTCATGACAACCTCCGCTCACCGGGGGCGACAACGATCAGTCGTCGCCGGCCTCTTCCGCCGCCGCGGCCACCGCTTCCGGATCCGCCTGCGGAACGGTCAGCTCGGGCGGAACGTGCAGCACGGTCAGCACGCGCATCACCTGTTCGTTGAGCCGCAGACGACGCTCGAGCTCCTTCACCACGCTGCCCGGGCCCTGATACAGGAACATGGTGTAGATACCGTCGCGCTTGCGGTGGATCTCGTAAGCCAGACGCCGCTTGCCCCATCGTTGCACCTCGATGAGCTCGGCGCCCAGGTCCCGGATCCACCCCGAGACGCGCTCGACTTCCTCGTTCACCTTGGCTTCGTCAACGCCCGGCTCGAGGATGAATGTGGTTTCGTACTTGATCACGGCGCTTCCGCCTCCTTATCCAGCCTGCGATTGAAACGATTCATCGCGGCCTCGATGCCGTCCACCACCCAGCACTCGACCGCTTCCGCGGCACGGGGAATGACCTCCCCCATCACCGCCTCCTCCTCCGCTTCGAATCCGTCCAGCACGTGCTCCCTGAGCTCGGCCGCATCGACGTGTCCGACGCCGATCCGGAGCCGCGCGAACGACCGGCTCGCGAGCGAGACCTCGATGCTTTCGAGTCCGCGATGTCCGCCGCTCGAGCCCTGCGGACGAAACCGCAGCGTTCCCATCGGCAGGTAGACGTCGTCGGACACCACCAGCACCTGCGACTCCTCGCCCGGGCGATTCGCCAGCCAGCTCGCCAGCGCGCGCCCCGACTCGTTCATGTACGTAAGCGGCCACATCAGCTCGACCGACCGCCCGGCCACTTCCGCGCGGCGCGTGCGGTAGAGCGGCTCGCTCGCTCCCGGCGCCGTCCGCCAGCGCGACTCCAACGCCGCCAGCACCCGCCAGCCCACGTTGTGTCTCGTACTCGCGTACTGCACGCCCGGGTTGCCGAGCCCCACCACCAGCACGGCCTACTTCTTCTCCTTCTTCTCCGGCTTCTCGGCCTTCTCGGGCTTCTCGGCCTTCTCTGCCTTGGCCTCCTTGCCGGCCTCCTTGCCCTCTTCGCCTTCCTCTTCCTTCTTGCCCTTGGTGATGACCTCGGGCTCCGCCGTCGCGGTTGCCGCCACTTCCTCCACCGGCTTCTCTTCCATGATCGTGGGCGCCACCACCGCGGCCACGGTCGCATCCCGATCGGTCAGCACGGTGACGTTCGCCACCGTGAGATCGCGGACATGGATCGAGTCGCCGATGTTGAGCGCCGAGACGTCGACGTCGATCGAGGCCGGAATCGCGGTCGGAAGACAGCGCACCTCGAGCGAGCGCAGGCTGTGCTCGAGAATGCCGCCCGCGTCCTTGACGCCGACCGCGAGGCCCGTCAGGTGAATCGCGACCATGACCTCGACGCTCTCGGTGAGCGAGATGTGCTGAAAGTCGATGTGCAGGATGCCGTGCGTCATCGGGTCGTACTGGACGGCGCGGATGAGCGCCGAGACTTCGTTGCCCTCGAGCTTGAGATTGACGAGCGGATTGGCGCCGGGGCGGCCGCGCATCGCCTGATCGAATTCGACCGCTCCGATCGCGACCGAAACCGGATCCTCGCCGTGCCCGTACAGCACGCCCGGAATCTGGCCGGCCGCGCGCGATTTGCGCGCACCGCCCTTGCCGAGCTGCTGGCGCCGGGAACCGGTCAGTGAAATGGCTGGCATGGATGCTCCTCCTCAATCGTGAAACCGGATCGCTCCGGCTCTGCGCCGGCGCGGCGATGTGGCGCCGCGCGCGGAATTCAGATGAACAACGTGCTCAGCGAACGCTCCTGATGAATGCGCTGCACCGCCTCGCCGAGCAGCCCCGCGATGGAGAGCTCGATGACGTTGGGCGGTAACGGGGCCTGATCGTGGCGAACGGTATCGGTGATGACGAGCTCGCGGATCGGCGACTTCTGAATGCGATCGAGCGACTCGGGACTGAAGACGCCGTGCGTGACGCCGGCGTAGATTTCCTTCGCGCCTGCGGCCCGGATCGCCGCCGCCGCCTGGCACAGGGTTCGCGCGGTGGTCACGACGTCGTCGAACAGCACCACGTTGCGGCCGTCGACCTCGCCGATGATGTTCATGATCTCCACCGCATCCGCGCGCGGGCGGCGCTTGTCCACGAGTCCCAGCTCGACGCCCAGCCGCTTGGCGTAGGCGCGTGCCATCTTGACGCTGCCGATGTCGGGCGCCACCACCATGAGATCCGGAATCTTGCGCTGCGCGAAGTGCTCGACCAGCACCGGCGCGGCGTAGAGGTGATCGAACGGTATGTCGAAGAAGCCCTGGATCTGCGCGCTGTGGAGATCCATCACCAGCGCGCGGTCGGCGCCCGCGACGGTGATGAGATTCGCGACCAGCTTCGCCGAGATCGGCGCGCGCGGCTGGTCCTTGCGGTCCTGACGCGCGTAACCGAAATACGGCATCACCGCGGTGACGCGGCGCGCCGAGGCGCGCTTCGCGGCGTCCAGCATCACGAGCAGCTCCATCAGGTTGTCCGCCGGCGCCCCGGTGGCCTGAACGATGAACACATCGCTGCCGCGGATGTTCTCGTTGAACTTGACCGACACTTCCCCGTCTTCGAACCGCCCAACGTCGGCGTCGCCGATCGGCGTCTTCAGCTTCTCGCAGATCGAGCGGGCCAGCTTCTGGCTGGCGTTTCCGGCGAAGATGCGCAGCGGATCCAAGCGATGGCCTCCGTCATTCAGTGCCCGGGTCTAACCCCGGGAAAGCAATGGATCCTCCAGGCCACGGGAGAAAGATGGCTGGGGCGGGAGGATTCGAACCTCCGGATGCGAGAACCAAAATCTCGTGCCTTACCACTTGGCCACGCCCCACCAACAGAACGGGATTTCCGTCACGGTCCGGGGCCCCCAATCGAGCCGCCGGGGTGATGGCAACTGGCCCAGAGAGATGTCGTGATGCGGACAAACCGGGGAAGCCTACCGGCGGGGCCGCCCCCGAGTCAAACCGGGCCGCGGTCTGAAACGGGCTCGAGTGAGGCCCCACGGCCGGCGCGGCCGGCGCGGCGAGCGGGCCGCCGCGCGTCGCGTCAGTAGGCCGTCTGCGGCGCCGAGGTCTCCGGCATGCTTTGGGGCGACGGATTCCGCAGCTCGCGCTCGTACTCGAACATCACCTTTTCGGTCAGGTACTTGCGCGTCTGATCGTTGATGGGATGCGCCAGATCCTGATGCTGGCCATCCGGCCGTTTGCGGCTCGGCATCGCGACGAACAGCCCGGAATTGCCGCGGATGATCTTGAGGCCGCGAATCACGAACGAGTCGTTCAGGGTGATGCTGACAAAGGCTTTGAGCTTGTCGTCATTGCGCAGCGATACCCTGATCTCGGTGATCTCAATCACGAGAAGTCACCTCACAGCCATCGAAGCGGCGGCTCGGCTGATTCAGTGGGGCGGCCAGGGAACCAGCGTTTGCGTTCGGCTTGAGCATCCCGCCTCCGTGCATCGCTCAAGAGCTACGCCGTAGTGCGTCGGCTCCACCCGGATCGCATGGAGCGCACGACGTACAGCATCTCTGCTCCCTCGAATCGCCGCGCGAACCGTGCGGCCGGAAACCCGGGAGCCAGAATTCCGAACACCGCGGACCCGCTGCCCGTCATCGTCGGGCGTTTCAGCCCCGCAGCGCGCAGCCGTGCGCGAAGCGAGTGAAAAGCTGCCGTTCGGCGCCCCAACGCGAGCTCGAACGTATTGCCAAGATCAAGCGCCTGTTCGGGTTTGACACGCCCGAACTTCCAGCTTCGAGCGCATCTTAATTTCGTCTTCCAGACTGTCAAGCCAAACTTTTTGCGGTCTATCTCAGCGTACGCCGCCGCGGTCGAAACCCCCCAGGGGGGCACCGCGACCACAGCCCGAAACGGCCGCGAGAGCCGGAGCGGGTGAAGCTGATCGCCGCGCGAGAGCCCGAGCGCCGTGCCGCCGCGCAGCGCGAACGGCACATCGGCGCCGAGCTCGCGCGCCAGGTCCATGCGGCGAGCGTCGTCGAGCGCCACCGAGTAGAGCTTCTCGAGTGCCACGATCGCGGCCGCGGCATCCGCGCTGCCGCCGCCCAGGCCCGCACGCGGCGGAATCCGCTTGATGAGCGTGAACGAGGCGCCGCCCGCGAGGCCCGCGCGATCGGCGAGCAGCCGCGCCGCGCGCAGCACGAGGTTGTCGCGCCCCGCGCTCACGCGTGCGCCGCGGAGCGCGCGATGCATTTTCACGCGCAGCGTGAAGCCGCGCGGCCGGCGCGCCGCGATCAGCGTGTCCGAGAGCGAGATGGATTGAAAGCAGGTGGCGAGATCGTGGTAGCCGTCGCGCCGCTGGGGGCCGACCGCGAGACCGAGGTTGAGCTTGGCTCGGGCCTCGATCACGACGCGGCGCGTCATGAGGCGTGGACGTAGAGAATGAACGCGACGGTAGCCAGGTAAAGGAGCACGCAGAGCGCGAGCGGACGATCGCCCAGCAGCACCATGGACGGATCCTCGGTCTGCTCCGACACGCGCACCAGATAGAGGTAGCGGAAGATGCCGTAGGCGACGAGCGGGACCGTGATCATCAGCGCCTCGGTGTGGAACTTGGCGACGGTCGCGGGCCAGATCGTGTAGAGCGCGTAGCTCATCAGGCTGGCGGCGGCCGAGACCACCAGCATCGAGTCGAGAATGTCCGCGGAATACTGCTCGAGCACGGCGCGCGCGCGCGCCGCCGATTCTCCCGCCAACTCGCGCCGGCGCTTCGCGAGGCCCAGGAAGAGCGCGCCAAAGAACGTGCACACCAGCAGCCAGGGCGAAAGCTCGGTGCCGGGAGCGACCGGCAGCAGCAGCGCGACGCCGGCGATCGCGCGCAGCACGAATCCGATCGCGATCACGAACACATCGAGCAGCAAGACGCGCTTGAGCGCGAGCGTATACGCCAGATTGATGACGAAATAGACCGCGAGCACGGTCTCGAAGCGCATCCCGAGCCACATCGAGAGCGCCACCACCAGCGCGAGAATCGGCACCAGCCCGGCGAGCGCCACGCCGGCCGGCAGCTCGCCCGATGCCACCGGCCGCTGGCGCTTGCGCGGATGGAGGCGATCCGCCGGCGCATCGAGCACGTCGTTGATGACGTAGACGACGCTCGCGAGCAGCGAGAAGGCCACGAAGCCCGCGAATGCGCGGGTGAAAAGGCCGGGCTGGCCGATCTGCCGCGAGAAGAGAACCCCCGCGAAGACCAGGAGATTCTTGGTCCACTGCCGCGGGCGCAGCGTCCTCAGGAACGCGCCGATCACGAGCGCTTTCGGCGGCGCGGGCGGCGCGGGCCGCGGGAGCGCGTGCGGCGCGGGCCGCGGGAGCGCGTGCGAGTCGGCTCTGCCATGCGGCGCGAGCGGCCGCGCGAGGGAATCGGCGCCGGGAACAGGGCGCGTTCGATCAGCTCGCAGAACGCGTGGCCGAGCGCGATGTGGGCCTCCTGGACGCGCGGCGTCGAGTGGTGCGGGGCGATCAGGGCGAGATCGCAGGTCCTCGCGAACGCGCGGCCCTTCTCGCCGGTCATGCCGATCACGGTGATGCCCAGCGCGTGAGCCCGCTCGACCGCGTGGCGCACGTTCGCCGAGCCGCCACTGGTCGAGATCGCCACGAGCACGTCGCCCGGCGTCGCGAGCGCCTCGAGCTGGCGCGAGAACACGTGCTCGAAGCCGTAGTCGTTGCCGATCGCCGTCAGCGCCGACGTGTTGGTGGTGAGCGAGATGGCGGCGAGCGGTGGCCGCTCGATCAAGTAGCGGCCCGCGAGCTCGGCGGCCAGATGCTGCGCGTCGGCCGCGCTTCCGCCATTGCCGCAGAAGTAGATGGTGCCGCCCGACTCCAGGCACGCGATCGCCGCCTCCGCCGCCTCGGCCAGCGCGTGCGCCGTGCTGCGCTCGAGCCGGCCCATTGCCGCGCTCGCTTCGCGCAGCGATGCGCGCGCAAGACGTTCGAGCGGTCCCCGGCGCTCAGATCGTTTCACGATTCCAGTCCCTTTCATCGCCGCGGCCCGATCAGGCGCCGCCAGCCAGGTAGCGCTTCAGAGCGTCGCGCCAGTCGGGCATCGTCATTCCGGCGATACGCTCGAACTTGCCACAGTCCAGCACCGAGTATCGCGGTCGCGGGGCCGGTCGCGCCAGCGATTCCGTATCGGTGCGCTCGAGTTTCGTCTTCGCCCCCGCCATCTCGATGGCCGCCCCGGCGAGGTCGAACCACGTGCAGTCGCCGCGGCTCGTGCAGTGGAACGTGCCGCGCGCGTCCACCTCCATCAGCCGGACCAGGGCCTTCGCGAGATCCACGGTCCAGGTGGGCGCCCCGCGCTGATCATCCACGACCTTGAGCGGCTCGCCCGCCCGTGCCTTGCGCAAAATCGTGTCCACAAAGTTCGTGCCGCCCGCGCCGTAAAGCCATGCGGTGCGGACGATGACGTGGCGATCGGGCGCCGCCTCGCGCACGGCCAGCTCTCCCATCAGCTTCGATTTGCCGTAGATCGAGAGCGGGCCGGTGGGGTCGTCCTCACGGTACGGCCGGCTGGCGTCTCCGGGGAAGACGTAGTCGGTCGAGACCTGAAGCACGCAGGCGCCCACCGCGCGCGCCGCTTCGGCGACGATCTTGGCGCCCGTCCCGTTCACGGTGTATGCCTGCGCCGGATTCGACTCGCAGTCGTCGACACGGGTCATGGCCGCCAGGTTGAAGACCCAATCCGGCTCGAGATGATTGGCGACGGTTCGAATCGCGGCCGGAACGGTGATGTCGGCCTCGGGATTCGCCATCCAGGTCGGCGAATGATTGCGCGCGGTCAGCTCGGAGTTGACCGCGCGAGCCAGCATCCCCCCGCGCCCCGTGATCAGCACCTTCACCGCGGCGCGCGCCTCACGCCAGCTCGATCCGGCTCGCGTCGCCGAGCATGAGCCGGTGGGTGCGCGGCCGCGAGCCGCTGGCGCACACCACCGCCTCCTTGCCGATCAGGCTCGACTCGATCCGCCCGGTGATGTCCTTGAGCTGGCTCCTTTCGAGCACGATCGAGTGCTCGATCTCGCAGTGCTCGACCACGCAGCCCGCGCCGATCGAGGTGAATGGGCCGATGTAGGCGTTCTTGATCTTCGCGTGCGGCCCGATGATCAACGGCCCGCGCAGCGTCGAGCCCTCGACCACCGTGCCCTCGCCCACGCGCACCGCGCCCTCGACGCGCGAGTCCTTGGAGATCGTCCCCAGGATCTGCGGGCTCTGGCCCGACAGCACGACTCGGTTCGCCTCGAGCATGTCCTCCATCTTGCCGGTGTCCTTCCACCAGCCGGTGATGATGTGCGACCTCACGCGCTTGCCGCTGTCGATCAGGTGCTGGATCGCGTCGGTGATCTCGAGCTCGCCCCGCGCGCTGGGCCGAATCGCGCGCACCGCGTCGAACACGGTGCGATCGAACAGGTAAACGCCCACGAGCGCGAGATCGCTCTTCGGCGAGCGCGGCTTTTCTTCCAGGCGCACGACGCGATCGCCTTCCAGCTCCGCGACGCCGTAGTCCTGCGGCGTCTTCACGTGCGCGAGCAGGATCTGGGCGTTGGGCTTCTCGCTCTCGAACTCGCGCACGAACGGCGTGATGCCGTCGCGAATCAGATTGTCGCCGAGGTACATGACGAACGGCTCGCCCGCCATGTACTCCTCGGAGATCTTGACCGCGTGCGCGAGGCCGAGCGGCGCCTCCTGCTGAATGTAGGTGACGGCGAGCCCGAGCGCCTTGCCGTCGCCGACCGCGGCGCGGATCTCGGCCTGGCTGTTGACGAGCACGGTGGTCAGCTCGCCGGTGCGATGGTCGGGCCGCAGCAGCTCCAGCGGGTCGCTCACCACGATGCCGACGTTGCGAATGCCGGCGTCGCGAATCGCTTCGAGCCCGTAAAACAGCACCGGCCGATTCGCGACCGGCACCAGCTGCTTCGCGCCGGTGTGCGTGATGGGGCGCAGCCTCGTGCCGCGGCCGCCGGCGAGGACGAGCGCCTTCACGAGGCGAGCGCCTGCGAAAGGATGTCGCGCGCCGCGGCGAGCGCATCGCCGAGCTTTGCCGGATCCTTGCCGCCCGCGAGCGCGAGGTGCGGCTTGCCGCCGCCCGATCCGCCCGCGACCTGCGCGACGCGCTTCACGAGATCCGAGGCGTTCAGCTTCTTCTCGGCCACGAGATCGTCGGTGACGGCCGCGACGAACGTGAGCTTGCCGCCGCTCGCGAGCGCGAGCAGCGCGGCGCCGCGCTTGAGCCGCGCCCGCAGCGTGTCGGCCGCATCCCGCACCGCGTTCGCGTCGGCCTCCGATTCGATCGCCGCCACGATCCAGCGCCCGGCGGGCCCGGCGCTCGCGCCCTCGAGCAGCTTCGCCATCTCGGCTTCGAGGCCGCCCTTTTGCGCTGCGGCCGCGGCCTTGCGCAGGCGTTCCAGCTCACCCTTGAGCTTCTCGAGCTGATCCGGCAGCTGCGCGGGCCCGGATTGGATCGCGCCGGCCGCGCGTGCCAGCAGCTCGTGCTCGGCGCGGTAATGACGCAGGGCCTCGAGCCCGCACCGCGCCTCGATGCGCCGCACGCCGCTCGCGATCGCGGAATCGCCGACGAGCGCGAACGCGCCGATCTCTCCGGTGTGCTTGACGTGAGTGCCACCGCAAAGCTCGAGGCTCGGGGCGATGCCGGCGCCTTCGACGCCCGCGACGGTCACCATGCGCACTTCGTTGCCGTATTTCTCGCCGAAGAGCGCCATGGCGCCGCGCGCGCGCGCCTCATCGAGCGGCAGGATCTCCCAGGTAACGGGCCGGTTCGCGAGCACCCACTCGTTGACGCGGTGCTCGATGGTCTCGAGCTGCGCGGCCGAGGGAGCCTCGAAGTGCGTGTAGTCGAACCGCAGCCGATCGGGCGCGACCAGCGAGCCCGCCTGATGCGCGTGCGTGCCGAGTTCGGCGCGCAGAGCAGCGTGCAGCAGGTGCGTCGCGGTGTGGTGGCGCATGGTCGGAATGCGATGCGCGGCGTCCACGTGGGCGGACAGTCCGCCGGCAGCTCCTGTCGCAACGAGTAAGTCGACCTTGCCAAGGACGAGGATTCCGTGATGGACGATTAGCTCGCCTTCGCGGAAGGTATTCTCAACGTCGAACCTCCCGGTTTCCCAGCCAATGACGCCAGAGTCCCCAACTTGCCCCCCGCCCTCCGCATAGAATGGGGTTGCATCAAGCACCAGGTCCATCTTCAGCTCATCGACTGGCCGCCAAACTCTGAGCGCGCATTCGCTGACTTCAAGCCCGTCGTATCCAACGAACTTAGAATGCGGGCCCTCAGACACCGGCTGCCAGACTTCAAGAGCAGACGGAAGACCCGCAGCAAACTTGCTGGCGGAGCGGGCACGCTCCCGTTGTTTCTCCATCTCCTTTTCGAATCCGGCTCGATCAACTCTGTTGCCGCGTTGCCTGGCAATTTCTTCGGTGAGTTCGATCGGGAATCCGTACGTGTCGTGCAACTTAAAAGCGCCCTCGCCTGTAATTGTCACGTTAGGTCCGGGTGGTGTGAGCTCCAGAAACCTAAGGCCCGCCCGATACGTGAGATTGAAAGCAGCGGATTCGCGCTCGACGGTCTCGACGACAAACTTTTCGTTTGCGACTAGCTCCGGATAGCTGGGGCCAAATAGGTCAATGACTCGCTTCGCCACAGCGGGGAGAACCTCATCTGCAGGCAGTCGCAGACCGCGTTCCGACATGGCGCGCACGGCGGCCCGCCTCAAGAGCCGCCGGAGCACATAACCTGCGCCCTCGTTCCCTGGCATCGCAGCCTCGGAAACGGCCATGCAAACGGCTCTTATGTGGTCGGCGATGATGCGAGCATCGATTGTCTCCGGGCCTCCCGCGACGACACCGCTCACATCCAACGCCATGTCAGTGACAACTGAAACCAGCGGCGCGAACAGATCGGTGCCGAAGATCGTGTCCTGTCCCTGCACGATCAGCGCCAGGCGCTCGAGGCCCATGCCGGTGTCGATGCCGGGGCGCGGCAGCAGCTCGAGCGAGCCGTCCTTCTGCGCGTCGTACTGCGGGAACACGAGGTTCCAGAACTCCATGTAGCGATCGCCCTCGTCGCCGGGCTTCTCGCCCCAGAATGCGCCGGGAGCGAGGTACGAGGGCCGCTTCTCACCGAGATCGAAGTAGATCTCGCTGCAGGGGCCGCACGCGCCGGCGCCGCCGGCGGGGCCCCAGAAGTTGTCCTTTCGCCCGAGCGCGACGATGTGCCCCTCGGCGAGTCCGATCTTCTTCCACAGCGCCACGGCCTCGTCATCGCGGGGCAGCTTGCCCTCGCCCTCGAAGATCGAGGCGTAGAGCCGCGCTTTGGGGATTCCCAGCACCTGCTTCACGAACTCCCAGGCGAAGAGAATCGCCTCTTCCTTGAAGTACGCGCCCTTCGCGCGCGGGCCGAACGAGAAGTTGCCGAGCATCTCGAAGAACGTGTCGTGGCGCGGCGTGAGGCCGACGTTATCGACATCCGTGAGCCGCAGGCACTTCTGGATCGAGCATGCGCGCGTGTAGGGAACGTCGCCGGGCGCGGAGTAGTAGGGCTTGAACTGCACCATGCCCGCGGTGGTGAAGAGCAACGTCGGATCCTTGGGCACGAGCGGCGAACTCGGCACCACGGTGTGATCGTGGCGCCTGAAGAAATCGAGGAACGCGCGGCGCAGCTCCGCCGCGGTTTTGGGGCTCGCCTGAGTCCCGGACGGGCACATTCCGACTAGCTCTCGAGCGTGGCTTCGAGCGTGATCTTCGCCTTGAGGAGCTTCGAGATCGGGCAGCCGGCCTTCGCCTTCTCGGCCGCGGCGTCGAACTTCGCCTTGTCGGCGCCCGGAATGCGCGCGCGCAGGATGAGCCGCGAGCTGGTGACCGACCAGCCGTCGTCACCCTTCTCGAGCGCCACGACCGCGCGCGTCTCGATGCTCTCGGCGGTCAGGCCGACCTCCCCGAGCTGGCCCGAGAGGGCCATCGAGAAGCAGCCCGCGTGCGCGGCCGCAATCAGCTCTTCAGGGTTGGTGCCGGGTACGTTGTCGAAGCGCATCGCGAACGAATAGGGCGTGCCCGAGAGCACGCCGCTCTGGGTGGTGATCCTGCCCTTGCCTTCCCGGATGGTACCGACCCATACCGCCGTGGCTTCGCGCTGCATGATGGCTCCTGAAATGTGGGTGTGTCAGGAATGGCTTCGTGGGATTTGCCGGCACAGCATAGCGAGGCGGCCGGCCGGACGCTAACCGCGGGGGCGAGCGGCCCGGCGTTGCCGCCAGGGTTGGCACGGGAAACCGCGGCGGTCGGGGCCGTCGCCGGGCTTCGTCACTCTTCCTTGGGCGTCTCTCTGAGTGCCTGCTCGATCGTGTCGGAGCCGAAGCCGCGCCGCATGAGCAGCGACCACAGCCGCTGACGGCGCGTCCTCTCATCGAGCGCGGCGTACCGCCTCGCGCTCTGTGCGATCACCCGACGGGCGCCCGCGACCTCGTCCACCGCGCCCAAGCTTTCCTCGAGCCGCTCACGGGCCGCGGCGATGTCGGCGGGGGCGATCCCGCGGCCGCGCAAATCCTGCTCGAGCCGGCGCCAGCCGGCGGCCCGGCGACCCCAGCGGCCGGCGAGAAACGCGCGCGCGAACTCGACATCGTCGACGAGGCCGACGCCCGCGAGGCGCTCGAGCACCGCGTCGATCGTAGCGGTGGCGAAGCCTTTCTCGGCCAGGCGTCGCGCGAGATCGGAGCGAGTGCGGCGCGCGCGATCGAGCAGCTTGAGCGCGGACTCACGCGCGGCTTCGGGGTCGCTCGAGCGCGAAGCATCCTCGGTCGCGGCGCCGCCCGAAACGGAAGCGCGCCGCCGGGTGCGCGTGCCGAAGCTCATTCGCGCTCCTCGCGCCGGGGCGGAGGTTTTTGGCCGGCGAGCCGATGGGCCGCCGCCGCGTCGCTCGCGAGTCGCGCGTCGCGCGGGTAGGCCGCGGCCCCGAGCCAGGCCAGGTCCGCGAAGCGCTGGTTCCCCAGCTGGGTGCCCTCTTCGGCGTAGTGCGCGGCGTAGGCATGCACCGCCGCGGGGACGAAGCGGTCCACCGGGATCGAGAGCGTGTCGCCGTGAGTCCAGCGCATCGCCTCGGGATGCGCCGTGGCGGCCGCGATCGCACGCGCAATGGCGTTTCGCTCGATGGCGAAATCGTCGATCGCCTCGGCGATGTGCGCCTGTGCGAAATAGAGGTCGAGGCGATGGGGGAAGCGCTCGATGGCGGGATCGAGCAGCGCGGCCGCGTGACGCGTGAGCAGCGTGTCGAAGCCGGTGGACTCGGTGAGGCTGCCCACGATCTTGCCGGTCGAATCCCGGATCGGCTTATCTTCGGGATCTTCGGGAGGATGCGGCGTCGGCACCATGCGCGCGTACTGGGAGCGTGTGAACCAGTAGTTCGCTTCACTGAGGTACGCATCCGCGTCGTCGGGGCGCGCCGCGTGCCAGTCGCGAAAGAGCGCGAGCGCCTCGAGGCTATCGGGCGCGCGCGCCAGCGACTCGGCCTCGCGCGCGAAGTCGCGGCGCGGCCCGCAGCCCGGCGCGAGCGCGGCCAGCAGGCCGACGAAGACGAATGCGTGCCGCCCCGGCATGCGCGATCGCCCGGGCGGCAGCATCGCGACTACCGCTTGCCGTCCTTCGCCACCAGCGCGGGTTGAGGCCGCGCCGGACTGCCGCCCGGCCTGGGCGGCATCGGTAGGGGGCGCCCGATCGGGCCGCTCGCCGCCGCGGGCGCGCTCTTCGCCGCGCTCGAGATCGACGCCTCGCCCGCCGCGCCGTTCGTGGTGGCCGCCGCAGCGGGAGCGCCGGTCTTCAAGCCCAGTTGGGGCAGCAGCTTGGCCTCGATCTGCGCGCGGATATCGGCGTGCTCCTTGATGAAGAGCCGCGCGTTCTCGCGTCCCTGGCCGATGCGCTCTTCACCAAACGAGAACCAGGTGCCGCTACGCTGAATGACGCCCTTGTCGAGCGCGAAGTCGATGATCTCGCCCTCGCGCGAGATGCCCTCGTTGTAAAGAATGTCGAACTCGGCCTCGCGGAACGGCGCCGCCACCTTGTTCTTCACCACCTTGACCTTGGTGCGATTGCCGATCGCCTGCTCGCCCTCTTTCAGCGTCTGAATGCGGCGGATGTCGAGCCGCACCGAGGCGTAGAATTTGAGCGCGCGTCCGCCGGCGGTGGTTTCGGGATTGCCGAACATGACGCCGATCTGCATGCGGATCTGGTTGATGAAGATGACGGTGGTCTTGCTCTTCGAGATCGAGCCGGTGAGCTTGCGCAGCGCCTGCGACATGAGCCGCGCCTGAAGGCCGACGTGCGAGTCGCCCATCTCGCCCTCGATTTCCGCACGGGGGACGAGGGCCGCCACCGAATCGATCACCACCACGTCCACCGCGCCCGAGCGCACCAGATGGTCGGCGATCTCGAGCGCCTCCTCGCCGGTGTCGGGCTGCGCGACGTGGAGGTTCGCGATGTCCACGCCCAGCTTCTGCGCGTACGCGGCATCGAGAGCGTGCTCGGCGTCGATCATCACCGCGTTGCCGCCCGCCCGCTGCGCGTTCGCGATGATGGTGAGCGCGAGCGTGGTCTTGCCCGAGGACTCGGGCCCGTAGATCTCGACGATGCGCCCACGCGGCACGCCGCCCACGCCGAGCGCCATGTCGAGCCCGATCGAGCCGGTCGGGATGATCTCGATGCCGATCTTGGACGCCTCCTCGCCCAACTTCATGATCGCCCCCTTGCCGAACTGCTTCTCGATCTGTTGCAGAGCGAGGTCGAGGGCCTTCACCTTTTCCTTGGCTGAGGGCGGTGTGAAATTCATGGTCTGCGTCTCCTTCGCAGGGGCGATTCCAAAAGGTTCATGCGGGGTCCGATTCGGCGGCGAACGTCATTTTCGCAATCCCCGGGCCGCGCGGCCAGCGCGATCCGCCGACTCGCGGTACGCGGTCCGGCCGCCACGCGCCGGGGTGAATCCGCGCATATTACACATTTGGGCAGTAGAGTCAAAGGCGCGATTTTGGCGGGTTTTTCGAGGGCTGGCGCCGGGAGGGGCGGCGGGCTCGCGACGGCGCTCAGCCCGCGAGCTTCGCCTCGGCAAGCACCTCGTAGATCGAGCCCCCGGGCGACAACGTGCTCTTCATGACGCGCACGGAGGCGACGCGAAAGCGTCCCGCCGGCTCAACCGCGAGCGTGCCGGCCGCCTCGAGCGAGGGCGCCCAATCGTGGCGCGGATCGCGCACGCGCCCGATCGTCAAGTGCGGGCTGAACGCGCGCTTCTCGCGATCGAAGCCGCGCTTCGCGAGCGCACGATCGAGGCGACGCGCAAGCTCGACAAGATCCTGCTCGCCGCGCTCGAGCCCGATCCACAAGACGCGAGCTTGTCGAGCGTTTGGAAACGCGCCGGCGGCGCCGAGCGCCACATCGAACGCGGCGAGCGAGGAGGCGGCCTCGTGCGCGGCTTCCCCCGCGCGCCGCGCACCGTCCTCGCCCAGCTCGCCCAGAAATTTCAGCGTGTAATGAAGGTTCTCGAGCTTGACCCACGAGACGCCGCGCGCGTCATCGCCCGCCGACTCGCGCACGCGCGCCGCGGCCGCGAGGGCGAGCGCTTGCGCGGCGGGCGGCGGGAAGACGGCCAGGAAGATGCGCATCTCGGGGGGGCGCCGGCCGCCTCACGGCTCCCACGGCCTCCTGCGCGGGAACCAGCGCGGCACGCTGGCGCGATGGCGCTGATAGGGCTCGCCCAGCCGCCGCCCGAGCCCCGGCTCCTCGATCAGCAGAAAATAGAAATGATTCACGAGAAAGAAGATCGAAGCCCAGATCGCGATCGGGCGTGAGCGAAACATGACCGCCTCCCCGATCAGCATCAGCAGCACCGCGCCGATCATGGGATTGCGGACGTATCGGTAGGGACCGGCGACCACGAGGTGCCGGGTTGGATTCCAGGGAGCCAGCGTTCCCTTCCCCACCTGCGCGAGCAGGATCGCGCACCAGGAAAAGAGGGCGAAGCCGCACGCCGCGAGCAGCAGGCCGCCCCAGCGCTCGGTCCAGATGAGCGGCGCGGCGGGCAAGTCCAATCCGGCCACCCAGCGGGCGTCGCCGCCGCCCGCGCGCTCGATCAGCCAGCGCGGAACGACGACCACCGCCATGAACGGCAGCAGCGTGATGGCGATCAGGTGCCGAAGCAGCATGATGAGCGCCGCGACCCCGGGGCGTTCGCCCTCAACCCTCGAGCGTCGGCTCGAGGATGAGCCCGAGCAGCCGGCGCCGCGTCATGTCGAGCGCGGCCTGCGCGCTGCGCTCGCGGATCGCCGCCCGCGTCCCGATGAAGCGGAGCTTGCGCACCGCGCTCCCCCTCTCATCCGCGACCGCGATGAACACGAGCCCGACCGGCTTCTCGTTCGAGCCGCCGTCGGGCCCGGCGATCCCCGTGATGCCGACGCCAAAGTCCACGCCAGCCGCGCGCCGCGCTCCCACCGCCATCGCCTCCGCGACCGCCGCGCTCACCGCGCCGTGCGCCTCGAGCGTCGCGGCCGGCACGCCGAGCATCTGCATCTTCGCCTCGTTCGAGTACGTGATGAAGCTGCGCTCGACGTAGCGCGAGGAGCCGGGCACGTCGGTGAGACGCTTTGTGAAGAGCCCGCCCGTGCACGATTCGGCCGCCGCGATGCGCAGTTTCTTCTCGAGCAGCAAGTCGCCCACCACCTCTTCCATGCCGCGCGCGCCCTCGGCGTAAAGCACCGGCTTCGCCACCGTCATGAGATCGTCGTAGGCGCGCTTCGCGACCGCGTCCACCGCTTCCGCCTCGTCGCCCTCGATCGTCACGCGCAGGTCCACACCGAACCAGCTCGGCAGGTAGGCCAGCGTCGCATTCGGCCAGCGCTGCGGGAGCTTGCCGATCTTCTCCTGCAGCATGGTCTCGAACGGGCCGTACGTTCGCAGCGTGAAGCTCGCGGCGGCGCTACCGCTCTTCTCGCGCAGGTAGGGGACGACATGCTCGGTGGTGAGCCCTTCCATCTCGCTCGGCACGCCGGGCAGGAGAATGACCGGCTTGCCGCCTTCCTCGATCAGGATGCCGGGCGCGGTGCCGAGCGAGTTCTGCCACGCCACCGCGCCGCGCGGCAGCAGCGCCTGCGCTTCGACCGAGGCCGGAACCTTGCGGCCCATCCGCTGGATGCGCTCGCGGATCGACGCGAGCACGCCCTCATCGAGCTGAAGCGGCCGTCCGAGCGCGCCCGCCACCGCCTTGCGCGTGAGATCGTCGGGCGTGGGCCCCAGGCCACCCGTCATCACGACCGCGTCGGCGCGCGCGAGCGCGCGCTTCAAGCCCTCGGTGATGCGTTCGGCCTGATCGCCCACCGTGCTGTGCCATCCGACCGAGACGCTCGCCTCTTCCAGAGCCCGCGCGAGGAACGCGAAGTTGGTGTCGAGCGTGCGGCCCGAGAGCACTTCATCGCCGATGGTGACGATCTCGACCTGCATGTGCCGCAGGATAACAGGGCCGGCGCGTTGCCGTGGAACGCGGCGCGGCTCGCTAGAATCCGACGTGCTGGCGCGCGATCGCCACGACCTGCGCCAGTGTGGGATCCGCATCGAGCGCCGCCTTGGGAACGCGCGCGAGCGCGCGCAGCGCTTGATCGCGATCGCCCTGGATCGCGGCGATCAGCGCCTCGTACGCGTTGGACGGCGCCTCCGGAAGGCCGGCCGCGCGAGAGCGGGCGAGCGTCGCGCTCGCCGCGGCGAGATCGGCGCGCTGAACTCGCAGCCGGATCAGCGCGCCCCAGGCATCGAACAGCGTGGGATCGAGCGCGACCGCCTGGGCGAAGAGGCTCTCCGCGCTCGCGAAGCTTCCGGCGCGCGCGGCCTCGAAGCCCTGCCGCTCGAAGAGCAGGCCCGATCCGCCCGCCAGAGATTGCAGGCGCTTCTCGAGCGGCGCGGCCTCGGCGTCGCGCCCCAGCCGGCGGTAGGCCGCCGCGAGGGAAGACACGACGTCGGCATCATCGGGCGCGATCGCGTCAGCGCGCTCGAACCAGGTCAGGGATTCCGCCGTGCGGTCGAGCTGCGAGAGGGCGCGGCCGTAATTCACGTAGAGCTGCGTGCGCTCCATCGCCCCGGTGATCCCGCCCTCGAAGTGAATGTGGCTCTCGAGATCGGCCGCCCGTTGAAAGTACGTGATCGCGAGATCCGGCTTGCCCCGCTTGAGCCAGCGACCGCCGAGATCGACTTCGAGCCCCCACTCGTACTTGTAACCGCCAAGGTGAGGAATCGGCAGCCGCGTGACGATCAGCCCGAGCGCGAGCAGCGCGATGACCGTTAGGACGTCACGCCGTGCGCGCGATTTCCAGGCGAGCCAGATCGCGTCGAGCCCGAGCGCCGCGAGCACGAGCGCGCCGGGCACCAGCGAATGGCGATAGCGATCGGTCACGAAGAAGACCGCGGCGACCGCGGTGAGCGCGGCGCAGGATGAGGCCACGAACCACGCGCGGCGCCCCGCGGCTCGCAGTCGCGCGAGCCCCGCGACCGCGAGCACGCCGATGAACGCGAACGTCCCCACGAACGGAGCGCCGAGCGGCCCGGCGAGCTGGTCGAACTCGTCGGCGTTCTCGATCTGGGCATACTCGTGCGCGCTCCACATCATCGCGAGCTTGCGCGCATGGAGTGCGGCCGCGTGCGCCGGATTCGCGCGCATGTAACGCCATGCCAGATTCGCCCAGTAGTTCGAGCTCTCGAGCGGGCCGAGCGCGAGGTGCTGGCTCGAGCGGAGGTACTCGCGGCCATCGGCCTCGCCGCCGCCGATGACGGCCGACTGCGTCGCGCCGATATGCGACTGCGTGCCGGTGATGGTGACGTCGGTGCCGGTGGCTTCCGGGTTGTTCCCGACGTAGAGGTTGTAGCCGAAGTTGTAGGTGAACGGAATCCATTGTCCCGAGAGCCGATGGTTCTGAATCGCGGCCGGCGCGGCCACGATCGCGAACGCGGCGAGCATCGCCGCCGCGCCGCCCGCCATCCGCCGCGCGCCGTCACGCCAGGAGGGCAGGAGCAGGGCCGCGGGCGCGAGTAGCACGAGGCCGGTCGAGCGGCCCTCCGCGATCAGCGCGATCGTGGCGCCGGTCAGGGCGTAGCGCGCCGCCCCCGCGACACGCCAGTCGTTCGCGCACACCCACCACATCAGCCATGCGAGCAGGACCCACAGCGTGGCCTCCATGAGGATGAGTCCGTCGAAGAACACCGCCATCGAGTAGAGCGCGGCGATGATCCCGATCGCGAAGCCGATCGCGGGGCGCGTGAGGCGTCGCGCGGCATCGGCGATGAGCGCGCAACCCACGGCGCCGAGCACCGATTGCGCGCTGAGCACGGTGCGGATCTCGTCGCCGAGCGCTGATCGCATCAGCCAGAGCCAGGTCGGATAGAGCGGGCCCAGATAGAACGGCGTGCTTTGTGCGGCGCCGGCGCGCAGCGCGCTCGCCCAGTTCCAGTAATCCGCAGCATCCACGATGAGATCGCCGAAGAGCGGCGTGCGGGAGAGCCGGGCGAGGTACGCGAGCCGCCAGATCAGCGCGAGCGCGAAGATCGCGGCGCAGGCGAGCGGCCACGCGTACCGGGCACGCGCGGACGCGGTGGCCCCTTCGGCGCGGCTCGTGCGCGATCCGCGGCGCGCGGGCGTCGCGCGGTGCCGTCCGCTACGCGTCTCCGCCCCCTTCGTCATCCCGCGATGCGATCAGCCGCGCCGGCTCAGGAAGTGGATGGCCCACACGCCGGCATGGTACGCGCCGCACGCGGTGATGCCGGCGATCACGTCGTCGATGACGACGCCCCAGCCGCCGGGAAGCGCCTGGGCCTCGCGCGCGCCGAGCGGCTTCCAGACGTCGAAGATGCGGAACAGGACGAACGCGATGGCGAACGCGATCACGCGGTGCGGCAGGAAGAACAGCGAGATGCTCTGCCCGATCACCTCGTCGATCACGATCGGATGGGCGTCATGGCCGAGATCCTTCTCAGCCTCGCCCGCGGCCCAGATCGCGATCGCGGTGCCGACCGCGAGAATCGCGAGCGCGGCCGCGAGCGGCGGCGGCGGAATGAACCACGCGATCAGCGTGACGAGCGCACTCGCCGCGGTCGCGGGCGCGATCGGGGTGAACCCGGTGGGCCCGAGCGTCGCGAGCCAGACGACCGGGCGCTTCACGCCGGAGCGGGGCCGCGCGCGAGGGCTGGCGAGGCCGGGACCCGCTCGACGCCCGGTCGCTGGACGGTCGCGAGATCGCTGCTCAGGCGCGCGAGCACCGCCTTGCATGCGGCGCGCAGCGTCTCCGAGACGCCGCGGCCATCACGTGCCACGGCTTCGAACTCCGGAGCGCCGGCGGGATTCAAGGCCGCGCGCAGGCGCGCGAGCGGCATCGCCGAAACCACGTCGCGCTTGTTCCACTGGAACACCCACGGCAGCCGTGCCGTCTGCGCGTCGTCGAGCCCGATGGTCTTCAAGTGCGCGAGCGTGTCGATGACCGAGTCGCGGTTGGCCTGCTCGCGCGCCGGGTGCGAGTCGGCCACGAATACGAGGCCATCCAGGCCCTGGAGAACGGCGCGCCGCGAAAGGCGGTAGTAGACCTGGCCGGGCACGGTATAGAGGTGAAAGCGGGTGTGAAAGCCGTTCACCTGGCCCAGATCGACCGCCAGGAAATCGAAGAACAGCGTGCGTTCGTGATCGGTCGAGATCGAGACCAGGCGGCCGCGGCGCTCGGGCGGCAGGCGATCGTGCAGCATCTGGAGGTTCGTGGTCTTGCCCCCGAGGCCGGGGCCGACGTACACGATCTTGAAATGAATTTCGCGCGCGCGGTGGTTGATGAGCGCCATGGGAGCCGGGAGTCTCCTGCACGCGCACGCGCGCGTCTAGTCGCCGAAGAGCGCATCCACCTCGCGGCCGGCGGCGTCCACGAACTCGTGAGCGCCCTCGGTGGGCTCGAGCAGGCCGACCTTCTCGAACAGCGCGCGGAACACGACGTCCAGCTCCTCGGCCGCCCGCTGGGCGCGGAAGCGCACCAGCCCCAGCGTGCTGCGGCGGTCGAAAACGGTGCACATGATGACGCGCTCCGCCATCATGCACGAGTGCACCGAGCGGTCCCGGCCCTCGCTGACGACCGCCTGCACGGACTCCTCGCCCATCAGCTGCGAAAGCTCGGCATTGGCGGTGAAATCAGCCGCAATCAGGCTGGCGAAGGCGGTGGCGTCGAAGTCCGCGGTGCGGCCGGCGGTGGTGATGAGCTGTCCAGAGCGATCCACCAGGTGAACGGAGAGCGCGTTGGTGCGCTCGAGCAGCTCGTTCAGCACCTGATCGATCGATCGAAAATCATTTTCGAACAGAGTCCACTGAGGCATGGCACCCCCCCGCGCTCAGGCGGCAATGGGTAACCGAGGAACTCCGGGCACGTCCGTGTCCGGTGCCATGATTAGCACCCCCGGATCCGAACCGCAAGCAAAGATTGAAGTATGGGGAAACGGGCAGGGGTGGCGGCGGACCGCCGGCCGGCCGGGCGTCCTACTCCCGCGCGCGTCCAACGCGGCGCGGCCCTTGTCTAGCGCGCGAGCGGCGGATTCGAGCCGATGCCGGCGGAGGACGAGGCGCCCTCGGCCTCGTCGTGCTCGTCCTCGATCTCGCCCACGATCTCCTCGAGGATGTCCTCGAGCGTCACGATGCCGAGGAACTTCTCGTCGCGATCGCGCACGACCGCCATCGGGCGCTTGACGCGCCGGAACGTCTGCAGCAGGCGGGCCACGGGCTGATCGGGATCGACGAAGAGCGGCGGGTACATCGCGTCCATGAGGATCACGAGGCCCTTCAAGCTGAAGAGGTGGAAGAGATCCTTGGTGTTGACGATTCCGACGATGCGATCGGGGCTCTCGTCCCACACCGGCATGCGGGTGTGCGCGGTGTCGCGCGCGGTCTCGAGCACCTCGGCCTCGGAGGCCGCGAGCGAGAGCGCCACCACCTTCTCGCGCGGCACCATGATGTCGCGCACCGTCTTGTCGGAGAGCTCGAACACGTTGCGAAGGTAGCTGGCCTGATCGGGCGGGATGACGCCCGCCTCCTCGGTCTCCTCGACCAGCATGTCGAGCTCTTCCAGGGAATGGACGCTCTGCTCGGCGGGCGGCGGCGGCACGCGCAACAGGCGCACGACCGCGGCGCCCGAGGCGCGCATCGCCACCACCAGCGGGCGCGTGATCTGCGCGAAGGCCAGCAGCGGCGGCAGGAAGATCAGCGCCACGCTCTCGGCGCGCTCGAGCGCCACGGCCTTGGGCGCGAGCTCGCCGAGGACCACGTGGAGGTATGTGATCACGAGGAACGCGACCGCGATCGCCACGCCGTGCGCGACCGCGACGCTCCAGGGGATGCCGACGCGGTTGATGAGCGGCTGCAGCTGATGCGCCATCGCCGGCTCGCCGATCCAGCCGAGGCCCAGGCTCGCGAGCGTGACGCCGAGCTGCGCGGCCGCGATCACGTTGTCGCGATGCTCGATCGCGTACCGTACGGCCGAGGCGCCGTAGACGCCGCGCTCCGCCAGCTCCTCGACGCGCGTCCAGCGCACGGTCACGAGCGCGTACTCGGCCGCCACGAAGTACGCGTTCGCGAGCACCAGCAACAGAATGGAGAGAATGCCGAAGGTGTCGATCATGGGGGCGGCCCGCCGGCGCTATTCCACTTCGCGGCGGCCCTCGAGCGCGCGCGCGAGCGTCACAAGATCGGAGTATTCGAGATCGGAGCCCATCGGCACGCCGCGGGCAATGCGCGTCACCTTGAGGCCGAGCGGCGCGAGCAAGCGCGAGAGGTAGAGCGCAGTCGCCTCGCCCGCCACGTTGGGATTGGTCGCGAGGATGATCTCGCGAATCTCGGCGCCGCCGATGCTCGCCCGGATGCGCTCCAGCAGCTCGCGCACGCGCAGCGCATCGGGGCTCACGCCATCGAGCGGTGAGATCGCGCCGCCCAGCACGTGATAGCGGCCGTGAAACGTGCCGGTGCGCTCGAGCGCCAGCACGTCGCCGGCCTGCTCGACCACGCACAGCACCGAGGAATCGCGCTCGGGATCCGAGCACAGCTGGCAGGGATCGTTCTCGCTGAAGTTGCCGCACAGCGCGCAGAAGCCCACGCGCTCCTTGACGGCGCGGATCGCCTCGGCGAGGCGCAGCGCGTCCTCACGCGAGGCGCGCAGGAGGTGGAGCGCGAGACGCTGCGCGCTCTTGCTGCCGATGCTGGGCAGCTTGACCAGCTCTTCGATCAGGAGTTCGACGTATTTCGAGCTGTACATCGGGGGATCTTCGCTAGAACGGCAGCGAGAAGCCGCCGGTGATCTTCGACAGCTTCTCGTTCATCTCGGCTTCCGAGGCGCGCTGGGCCTCGCCCACCGCGGCGAGGATCAGGTCCTCCAGCAGCGAGGCATCGCCGTCCTTCATCGCTTCGGCGCCGATTTTCAGGCTCTTCAGCATCTGCTTGCCGTCCACTTCGGCGGTGACGGCGCCGCCGCCCGCGCTGCCCGAGTAGCGGTCCGCGGCGAACTGATCCTGCAGCTCCGTCATCTGCTTCTTCATCTTCTGGGCCTGCTTCACCATGTCGCCAAAGCTCTTCACGGGCGATTCCTTTCCGTGGCGCGTGCGGGGGGCGAAAGGATGTCGCCCTCGAACCATCGGATGGTCTGGTCGATCATCGGATTCAAATCGGAATCGCGCGGCGCCGCGGCCACGGCCTCGGTTCCAAGCGGAACGCACGAGAGCGTGAGCGGACGGCCAAACGCGCGCGCCAGCTCTTCCAGCGTGAGCGCGCGATTTTCCTTCTCCTCGATCACCGCGCGGTGAAGATCGTCCATCCCGAGCGTCACCGCGCCATCTGTGAGCCCCAGGAACTGGCAGGCCTCGAGGAACGCGCCCAGCATGCGCTTGCGCTTGCCCACCGACTCGACCGCGCGCAGCCACCGTGCGCTCTCCGGATCCTCGGCGGTGGCGAGCGCGCTCGCGCGCGCGGCCGTCGCGGTGGCGGACTCGGGACGCGCAGCGGCGGCGGTCATGGTGGCGGCGCCCGGCGCGTGGGAGGCGCGCGGCGCTTCCCCGCCCGATGAAGATGGCGGCGCGGCGGGCGGATCGCCAGCGCGCGAGCTTCCGCCGGCCGCGCTGCCGCGCGGCGGCGGAGCATCGGCGGCGCCTCGCATCGGCGGCGACGGTGCGGCCGGGCCACGCGCTCCCGGCGCCGCGCGCGGCGCGCCCGCCAGCGGCGCGCCCGAGAGCCGCGCCTCGAGCGCCTCGAGCCGCGCCAGCAATTCCGCGATGGTCTCGCCGCGCTCGAGCGTCGCCATCTGCGCCACGGCCGCCTCCAGATGAATGAGCGGCTGGGCGCTCTCGCGCAGCGGCCACTGGACGTCCGAGGCGAGCCGCAGGAGCCGCAGCAGATCCGCTTCCGACCAGCCGGCGGCCTGCGCGCGCATCCGCTCCAATTCCTCGCGCGTCGCGGGCACGAGATCGGATCCCGCGGGATCGATCCTCAGGATCAGCAAATGCCGCACGTGCTCGGCCAGCCCCTCGGCCAGCTCGCGCGCATCGAGCCCCTGCGCGAACGCCTGATGGAGCGATTCGAGCGCCGCCTTGGGATCGCGCGCGACGATCGCGCCGCCCAGGGCGAAGAACACCTCGCGATCGGCGAGCCCCAGCACGCGCCGCACCAGCTCGGCGGTGATCTGCTTCTCGCCCGCCGAGATCACCTGATCGAGCGCGCTCACCGCGTCGCGCATCGAGCCCTCGGACTTGTGCGCGATCAAGAGGGCGGCGTCCTCGGCCAGATCGAAGCGCAGGCCCTCGGGATCCTTCGCCTCCATCGCGGCGATCGCGATCAGGCGGTCCGCCACGCGACGCAGCGGCACGCGCGCGAAGTCGAAGCGCTGGGTGCGCGAGCGAATCGTGTCGGGCAGCTTCTGCGGATCGGTGGTCGCGAACACGAACACCAGGTGCGCGGGCGGCTCCTCCAGCGTCTTCAAGAGCGCGGCGAACGCGTCGTTCGAGAGCTGGTGCACCTCGTCGATGATCACGACGCGAT